>JAABUQ010002777.1_pt1 | contig 33707 bp, 29 predicted proteins | sample 5560001 | NCBI WGS metagenome assembly JAABUQ01 (sample SAMN10711888, study PRJNA513371) | rock metagenome | isolation source: Antarctica rocks | place: Antarctica: Victoria Land, Finger Mt nord | collected 2015-12-18
ATGTGGTCGATGCCACCGGGCCCCTGCGATACGCCCAGGGCGGTCAGGCAGTCGAGATAATCGGCCGTCACGCGCTCGGCCAGCTCCTTGACGGTCGTGCCTTCCTTGTGGGCTTGGACGATCAGCTTGTCGTCAACGTCGGTGATGTTGACGACCCACGTGACCTCGAACCCGCAGTAGGTCAGATACCGCTTGATGGTGTCGAAGATCACCGGGCCGACCATGTGGCCGACGTGGCTACGCGAATAAACCGTGGGCCCGCAGACGTACATCCCCACCTTTGCGGGATGGATCGGCGCGAAGGGCTCCTTGGCCTGGGAGAGTGTGTTGTAAACGCGCAGCGACATGGAGGGGCTCGGCTCAGTTCAATGGGGCAGGGGTCCGGTCATTCCGGTGGGGTGCGGGTCGCGTCCATTCTCAGTGGGGCGGAGCAGGACGACGGCCTCGCAAGCGATCGCCTCGCCCCTGCCGATCGGGCCGACATGCTCGCCAGTCTTGGCCTTCACGTTCACGTCCCTGGATTCCAGGCCGAGTCGTTCCGCGAGGTTCGCGGCCATCGTCCGCTTGTAAGGAACGAGCACTGGGGCCTGGGCGTGGACGATCACGTCGCAGTTGACCGCCCGCCAGCCGGCGACCGCCACCCGGGTGACGACCTCGCCCAGCAGGACGCCGCCGTCGAGTCCCTTCCAACGAGGGTCGGTGTCGGGGAAGTGCTCGCCAATGTCTCCGAGCCCGGCGGCGCCGAGCAGGGCGTCGGCGACCGCGTGCATGACCACGTCGGCGTCGGAGTGGCCGAAGAGCCCCCGCTCGTGCTCGATCCGCACCCCGCCAAGGATCAAGGGGCGGCCCTCGACCAGCCGGTGCGTGTCGTGTCCGATCCCCACTCGCACGCCGTCACCTCCACCCGACCCCGACCCCAACGCCCGCCGGCCCATCGTATCGCCTTAGCCCCCACCGTGCCATCCCCGCCCCGCCCTTCCCATTTCTTCCCAAATGTTCACAAATTTTGGGAAGAATCGGGACACCCGTGGACGGATTGACAAGGGTGCCTTGCGTCCGAAATTCCCGCGAAAAAGATTAAAGTTAGGAATATTCAAGGCTTGCGTGCGATGAGTCGACACCGCGATGATTCTTGGCATGGCCCGTGCAATTCCCCTTTCGCCGTCCGCGACCAGAGCCGTGGACGAACGTCGCTGTCAGGAACTGGAAGTCAAGGAGGCTACGATGCTGGTCCTGAGCCGCAAGCTGAATGAGAAGATCGTGATCGACCATGACATCATCGTTACGATCGTCAAAATTGATCGCAACCAGGTGCGGATCGGCATCCAGGCCCCCGGCCATATCCCCGTCTATCGCGAAGAGATCCTCCCCCTCGCCCTGGAGTCGAGCGATCGCGAAGAGCTGGCCGTGATGGCCTGAGGCCGGCCGCCCCGGTTGATCTTCCTGGACACCCGCGAGGTGGTCGCTTACTCTGGTTCGAAGGGGACGACGCCCAGAACGGGAACCCAAGGGAGGAATCGGGATATGTCTGACCACGGTTCGACACCTTCACCTTCGCTGAATCGCCGAGACTTCGTGCGGACTGGCGCAATCGCCGGGGCCGCCGCTGTGACCCTGTCTACCGGGAGCCAAGCCGCTCCCCCCCCCGCGTCAAAGCCGACGCTTCCGCGACGCCCCCTGGGCAAGACCGGCGTCGACGTCACGATGCTGAACCTCGGCACCTGGATGAGTCCGGGCACTGCCCGCCTCCTTCGTCTGGCCTACGAGAAAGGCATCCGCACCTTCGACACCGCCGACTGCTACGGCTCGGAACCCGCTATCTCCGAGTGGCTGACGGCCAACCCCGAGGTCCGCAAGGATATCTTCCTGGTTACCAAGGACCATCCCAAGCAGGGCCACCGCCAGCTGATCGCGCAGCTCGACAAGCGACTTGAGGCCCTCAAGACCGACTACGTCGACCTGCTGTTCATCCACGGCATCGGCCCCGGCGAGTATGGGCAAGCGTCCCTGGAGTGGCCCAAGAGCAAGGAATTCAAGGACACGATCGAGGCCATCAAGAAGTCGGGCAAGGCCCGCTTCGTCGGCTTCTCGTGCCACGACGCCAAGCGCGCTGAGTACCTCGCCGCGGCGGCCGAGGGGGGATTTGTCGACGCCATCATGGTCCAGTACACCGCCTGGCTGGAGAAGGACGCCCCCCTGAATAAGGCCCTCGACGCCTGCCACAAGGCCGGCATCGGCCTGATCTCGATGAAGCAGGTCGCCGGCCAGACGATGCCCGCGAACTACCTCGAGCACATGCCGAACCTCAAGGAGAAGGGCCTCAAGCCGTACCAGGGTCTGCTCCACGCCATCTGGTCGGATGAGCGCATCTCCACCTCCTGCGTCTCGATGCGGAACACCGATCAGATCCGCGAGAACGTCGCCGCCCTGGAGAAGTTCGAGCCCATGGGCCGGGCCGAGATCCTGGAACTTCGCGATGCCTTCCTCGCCGCCGGACCGACCCTCTGCGCGGACTGCGACGGCCGCTGCTCCCGCGCCGGCGGCACCGACGCCCCCCTGGGCGACCTCACTCGCCTCTTGACCTACCACGACCACCACGGCTACCGCGGCGAAGCCCGCCGCCAGTACGCCGAACTCTCCGCCGAACAGCGGGCCTGGCAGGGCGCCGATCTCGACGCCGCCCGCGCCGCCTGCCCCAACAGCCTCAATTTCGCCAAGATCCTTCCTCGCGTGGATGAGATGCTGTCCTGATCCTGGTGGCCCGGCGACTCGGGACGGCAGCCTCTCCCGAAGGTCTTTCCGCCCCGATCGCCGGTCCCCGTCTTCCTATCGGAACCCGGAACTTGGGTTCGTTCCGCGCCGACCTCTGCCCGACGGCCCGCAACGCCTCGTCCTCTCCCTACCGGAACCCGGAAATTGGGTTCGTTCCGCGCCGTGCTCGGCTCACTCGACCATAACGCCTCGTCGTCACTTGTTGGCGGGGCGAGAGGCGTCTGACCCTCGGCGTTCCGCGGCCCGGTGGATTCCGAGGCGTTGGCGAGGGTCCGCGCGAAGCTGGCCATCGGTCTGAACTCCCGTGCGGTGAGCGAGCTGCGACTCCACCACAACCATCGGGGTCGGCCCGGGAATCCGCGCGGATTTCTTTCAGGTTCATGCGGAGTCGCCCGTTGCTTGAGGTTGGCAGCGCCTTTTTTGGAGCGGTCGAGGGACAATCAGAGCTTCGGATCGTCGATTTTTCGCTTGTAAAGGGGTTCCTCGGTGGCCTTAAAGTTTCAAAAGACGCAAGGTGCGTGGCGGTCAAATCAGTGATCGTTCCCACGCGTCGGAGCCCGGGCCGTCTCGACGGAGTGGCGGCGGGTACAGCGGCGGAGGGGGATTCGGCGGCGACGGATTCTGACCGCCCCTTCGAGGCGAAGTCCCGGAAGGCGGGCCTTCCTTCCGTCCCGAACTTTGTTTATACTCCAAGATTGCTACCCGCCTCGGAGAGATCGAGGGCGGGCCTGTGTGCGCGGTCGATCGGATGCAATGCCCAAGGGGAGGTTGAGCCTGTGGTGAAGTTACGGGTCCGTTCCGGCGAGTCGATCCAGGATGCTGTCCGCCGCTTCCGCAAGCTCTGCGAGCGCAGCGGTCTCCGCAAGGAGATGCGCCGCAAGGCTTACTACGAGAAGCCCAGCGAGCGCCGCCGTCGCGAGGAGCTGAAGCGGCTTCGCAAGGCCCGGCAAATCGCTCGCGTCTGATCGGACTGGGCCCCGAGAAAATCAACCACGGAGCCGCCGAGGACCTGGAGAAGATTCTCGGGAATCGAGTGTCCTCCGTGGTGAGTTCGCGCTTCGTTTCAAGGCGACCACGCGAGGTGCCTCGGTGGCCAAACGTCCCCCCAAGCGGGTCGCTCTTGACCACGACGACCATGCCGCCAGGTACGTTGGTCGGACGAAGGACGGACGCCAGTTTTTCCTGACTACTCCGTTTGTGCCGGCCGCCGCGGTGGGCACCCCGACCGGGCGTGAGTTCCTGGCCCTATATGTCTTCGACGAGGCGGGCGGGCTGCTGTCGGCTACCATTGATGACTACGGACCGCGAGCCGATATGGACGAGGTCGCTCGCTCGGCCCGCGGGGATGAGCTCCTCGCGTCCCTCGACGAGATTGAGTATGGGCGCATCCGGGTCGCACCCTTCCGAGTCGAGCGGTTTGGGGTCGAGTTTGGGTTCATCCCCCAACCGCCCGAGGAGCCGGACGAGGATTGGAGCGTCATCCTCGAGCCGGGCAACTCCATGTGCTTCTGGCCGCCGTGGACGAGCGGCGACTACGACACCTGAGACGCCGTCCGCCGAAGGCTCACACGTCCACGTCGCCCTGCTGCGGGAGCGCATCGGCGCGCGGCGGTCAGGAACGAACCCGATAAACCGGTTGAAGACCGGGTGAGGCGACCAGCCCCCAGGGTCAGTGGGTACGGTCGGTCAGACGCTCGACTGCCAGCCCTTGGGATCTCGCTTGCTGTGATGGGCCGCGAGCACAACAAGCCGAATCGAGGAGATCCTTCAAATCCTCAGTCAGATCAGCCTCGATGCCCTCCTCGGAGAGCCCGTCCAGCACCTGCTCGACGAGGCGTAAGCGATCCCCGGCCGGCCAGGATCGGACTTCAAGGAGCACTGTTTTGAGATCCATGCGTCCCTCCCCCCGGTGGGATCGTTCGGATGTGTCGAGGTGCGCCTGCGCATCGTGACCTTCGCGGACGGCGTCATTCTCCGCCTCCGACCGTGCGGAATGATCCGCGGAGTGTTCCTCACACGTCCACCTCGCGGTTCTGCCTGAGCGCCTCGGGATAGCGGCGGCGGATTGGCTCGACCTCCTCGGTCAGGAACGCGGCTACCTGCTCTGGTGAACGCCCGACGAACCGCGTCGGGTCGAGGACATCGGTCAGGTCGACCTGAGCAAAGGCCGGGTCGAGGCGGAGGCGGTCGATCAGGTCGTTGCCCTCGGCGCCCTCCTTGAGCCGCGCCGCGGCGGTGAGCGAGGCCGCGCGGAGGCGCTCGTGCAAATCCTGGCGGTCGCCCCCGGCACGGACGGCGGCCATCAGGAGGTTTTCGGTCGCCATGAACGGCAATTCGTCGCGGACGTGCCGGGCGATGACGGCCGGATGGACGACCAGGCCCGGCACGATGTTCAGATACAGGTTCAAGATCGCGTCGATGGCCAGAAACGCCTCGGGCAGGTAGATCCGCCTGCCGGCGCTGTCGTCCAGGGTGCGCTCCAACCACTGCGTCGCCGCGGTCTGCGCGGCGATCGGCGCCAGGCCCATCGCGACGCGGGCGATCGAGCAGATGCGCTCGGCACGCATCGGATTCCGCTTGTAGGCCATCGCCGAGGAGCCGATCTGGTCGGCCTCGAACGGCTCCTCCAGCTCGCGCTCATGCGCCAGGAGCCGCAAATCCGAACCGAAGCGGTGCCCGCTCTCGGCGACCCCTGCCAGCGCCGCGACCACCTGGGTATCGAGCTTGCGTGTGTACGTCTGCCCGGAGACCGGGGCGATCTTCGCGAACCCGAAGGCGTCGGCGACCCTGCGGTCGAGCGCTTCGACCTTCGCATGGTCGCCATCGAAGAGGGCCAGGAAACTCGCTTGCGTGCCGGTCGTCCCCTTGACGCCGAGGAACGGCAGGGTCTCCAACCGCCGCTCGACCTCGCGCAGATCGAGGATCAACTCAGAGCACCAGAGCGTCGCCCGCTTGCCCACCGTGACGAGCTGCGCCGGCTGGAAGTGGGTGTACCCCAGGCACGGGAGGTCCTGCCAGCGTCCGGCGAAGTCGGCGAGGGCGTCGATCGCGCCGACAAGGCCGTCGCGCACGAGGGCCAGGCCTTCGCGGATCAGGATCAGATCGGTGTTGTCGGTGACGAAGCAACTCGTCGCGCCCAGGTGGATGATCGGCCTGGCGGTCGGGGCGACGTCGCCGAGGGCGTGGACGTGCGCCATCACGTCGTGGCGCAGGCGCTTCTCATGGGCCTTCGCCGCCGCGAAGTCAATGTCGTCGACCTTCGCGCGCAGCTCGGCAATCTGCGCTTCGGTAATATCGAGCCCCAGGGCACGCTCAGCCTCGGCCAGGGCGATCCAGAGACGCCGCCAGGTGGAGAACTTGCGGCGGGGCGACCACAAGGCGATCATCGCCGGGCCGGCGTAGCGCGAGGTCAGTGGATTGACGTAGGAGTCGTGGCGGTCCATTGCGGCAAGCTTTACTCGATTCGAGTCGATCGGAACCGATTCGATCAGGGGCGGGGCGGGATTTCAGATGCCGCCGAGGATGCGGGCGCGGCCGACGCGCGAGATGGCCAGCATGAAGGCGGCGGTGCGCAGGGGAACCCCCTTGCGGACCGCGAGGTCGTGGACCTTGGCGAAGCTTTCCACCAGCCGTGACTCCTCCTCCCGGCGCACCTGGTCGAGCCCCCATCGAAAGTGCTGGAGGTTCTGGACCCACTCGAAATAACTGACGATCACCCCGCCAGCGTTGGCCAGGATGTCGGGGACGACCGGGATGCCGCGGGCGTGGAAAACCTCGTCGGCCTCCGGCCAGGTCGGACCGTTTGCCGCTTCGACGATGATGCCAGCGCGGACCGCTTTCGCGGTCTCGGCGTCGAAGACGCCGCCCAGCGCGGCGGGGATCAGCACGTCGACCTCGGTGGTGAGCAGTTGCTCGTTGGTGCCCGCCTCGCCCCCCTTGAAGCCGATGACCTTGCGGTTGACGCCGACGTGAGCGTCGAGCGCCGCAACGTCGAAGCCGGTTGATTGAAAAATGGCGCCGTAGGCATCGGAGACGGCGACGATCTTGGCCCCCTGCTCGTGGAGGGAACGCGCGGCGAAGCTGCCGACGTTGCCGTAGCCCTGGATGGCGAACGTCGTGCCGGCGACCTCGCGGCCCAGTGTCTTGAGCATCTCGCGGCAGACCAGGGCGACCCCATATCCGGTGGCGGCCTCGCGCCCGGCGGAGCCGTGGAACTCGACGGGCTTGCCGGTGACGCAGGCGGGGTGGAACCCGTGGAACTTCGTGTACTCGTTCATGATCCAGGCCATCACCTGAGCGTCGGTGCCGACATCGGGAGCCGGAATGTCCTTGTCGGGGCCGATGAAGTCGTGGATCTTCTGGACGAACTTACGCGTCAGGCGCTCCAGCTCCCCGCGCGAGAGCTTGCCGGGGTCGCAGTTCATCCCCCCTTTGCTGCCGCCGAAGGGGATGTCCACGACCGCCGTCTTCCAGGTCATCAGGCTCGCCAGCGACCGCGCCTCGTCCTGGTCGACGTGCGGGTGGTAGCGCAAGCCCCCCTTGAACGGCCCTCGGGCGTTGTCGTGCTGGACGCGGTAGCCAATGAAGTTGCCGATCTGGCCGGAGTCCATTTCGATCGACACCTCGACGCGCAGCTCGCGGTCGGGCGTGATCATGAGCGTCCGCATGTTGTCCGACAGGTCCAGCAGCGAGGCGGCCTTGTCGAAGTAATGATTTGTGGCCTCGAACGCTTTCATGGGCCCGCCGATCCGTTGCCGTTTCGAATCTCCGAACGAAGGAGATTGGGGTTTTCCCCCGAACGATCGTACCGGAAGGCCCGCCCGCCGTGAAGCCTCGCGACCGTTGGCTGGCAGCCGGGCGGGAAAATGGTATTCTGAACGCCGACAGCCCCACCGAACCAAGGCACCCCACCCCGCGGGAACACGCCGGATGCGCCCCTGGTTGCTTGCGGATTTGAATTACGGCGAGGTCCGCGATCGGCCCCCGTTCGATGTGGCCGTCTTGCCGCTGGGGGCGACCGAACCCCACAACCTGCACCTGCCCTACGCGACCGACACCCTGCAAGTCGAGGCGATCGGCCACCGCGCGTGCGCCAAAGCCCACGGGCGGGGCGCGCGGGTCGTCCTGCTCCCCACACTCCCCTTCGGGACCGAGACGAACCTCGCGCGGTTCCCGCTGGCGATGAACCTTGACCCCTCGACCGTCGCGCGCGTCGTCGCCGACCTGGTCGCGTCGCTGGCGGCCTCGGGGGTGCGCAAGTGCGTGCTGCTGAATGGACACGGGGGCAACGACCTGAAGTGGATGCTGCGCGAGCTGTACGGCAAGACGCCCGTCCACCTCTTCGCCTGCGCCTGGTACAAGCTCGCCGCCGACCGCCACGCGACGATCTTCGACGACGCGGGCGACCACGCGGGCGAGCTGGAAACGAGCATGGGCCTGTTCCACTTCCCCGACCTCGTCGCGATGGAGCAGGCCGACCCTGGTCGCCTCGCCCCCTCGCGGTTCGAGGCGGTGAACCGCGGCTGGGTCGAGATCACGCGCCCCTGGCACTTGCTGACCACCAACACCGGCGCGGGCGATCCGCGGCCGGCCACCGCCGCCAAGGGGGAAGCGCTCACCGAGGCCGTCGTCACCCGCCTCGCGGACTTCCTGGAAGACCTGGCGAAGAGTCCGGTCGACGAGACGTTTCCCTTCGCGGCAAGGGGGTCGAGTTGAGGCGAGTCCTCCCCGTAATCCTGATAATCGCCGCGGCACTTTCGGGCTGCGACCGCAAATCCAACGGCCGGGCGAGGACGTACAAGCTGGTCGGGGTCGTACGGGCGGTCGACCCGGCGTCGGGCGTGGTGACGATCCGCCACGAAGAAATCCGCGGCTTCATGAAGCCGATGACGATGCCCTTTGCCGTCAAAAAGACCGCCGCGAACACTGATCTCCTCAAAGTGCTGAGTCCCGGCGACACGGTCGAGGGAACCTTGCGCGTCACCGGTGAGGATTCCGAACTCTTGGACCTGGAGATCACCGACTGGGTCGATCGCGAGCCGATCGTGGTTGTCTCGCCGTCGCGGCTGGCGGTGGGCGCCGTCGTGCCGGACTTCGCGATGACGACCCAGAGTGGGGAGGCCCTCAAGCTCTCGGACCTGCGAGGTCAGGTGGTCGTCCTGACGTTCATCTACACGCGCTGCCCCTTGCCAAACTTCTGCCCGCTGATGGACCGGAAATTCGGCGAGATGGCGGCGCAGCTCCGCGCCACGCCCTCGCGTGCAGCGCGAGTGCGATTGCTCTCGGTAAGCTTCGACCCGGATCACGACACGCCGGAAACTCTCGCCGCGCATGCGAAGCTCCGAGGCGCCGTGCCGCCCCTGTGGACGTTCGCGGTGGCCTCGCGCGACGAATTGCAGAAGGTCGCCGCTCCGCTGGGGATGGCCTACGGGCCGGGCACCGAGGGGATCATGCACAACCTGAGCACCGCCGTCATTGCTCCGGATGGCACGCTCGCCCGGCTGGAGCCCGGGGGAGCCTGGTCGCCCACCGAGGTGCTCAAGGCCGTCGCCGCGTTGCCGCGAACCCCGAAAGGTTAAAACTGGGTCGTTCTCTGGCGCATGGATGCGCGGGGATGGCGGCGGTGTGTACATGGGGCCACTAAAGACATCTTCAATTCAACAGGGACTGACCTGGGCTTGTCGGCAAATTTCATTGATCGGTGGGAGACATCGCGGATTGATGTTGTCAACCGCCGAGAACGTGATATATTCTGAATTGACGGTTAGGGAATTCAACAGTGTCCGGGCGCGATCACGGCGTCTTCGCGTCGCTGCGACCCGGGTCCTCCTCGAACTTCTCGCATCGCCCCTTCCGGGGCCCGGAGACTCCCTCAGATGGCCGGAACCAAGACAGCAACCGGGGTCAAGACCGCGGCCGCGCCCAAGGCCCCCTCGCGCACCAAGGCCCAGAAGGGCGCCGACCTCCGCCTCCAGCAAGCCAAGCGGGCCTCGATCTTGCTGAAGCACGTCAGCGACCCGACCCGGCTGCAAGTCATCATGATCCTGGCCGAGGGGGAGCGCCACGTCGGCGCCCTGTGCGACCAGCTCAGCCAGAGCCAGCCCGCTGTCAGCCACCACCTCGCCCTCCTGCGCCACGGCGGCATCATCGCCCCCCGCCGCCAGGGCAAGAACAACTTCTACAGCCTCACCGAGGTCGGCACCGAACTGGCCAGCGTCGTGAAGGTCCTCATCGTCTGATCCTGAGCCTCCGCCCTCCCCTTCGCCCGCCTCCCTGCCCGTCGGCGCGTGTCCCCTGCGCCGACGGGCTTCCTCCTGTCCTCACGTCTTCGCGGACGCTCAAGGCAAGATGCGGCGGCCGACGGCCGTGTTCAGGTTCAGCATCGCGCGTCGGTAACGGACCAGGGTGTCCAGGTACAGGCGGATCGTATCGTTACGCTCGCGGCGGGCGTTGAGCACCTCAATGGCGGAGGCCTCGCCCGCGTCGAATAGCGCACGGGTGGAAGTGAAAACCTGCTCGGCGGCCGGAAGGACTTCCTTCCGGATGCGCCGCTCGGCGTCCCGGGTGAAGTTGTATTCCCGCTCCGACTGTTTCACGTCGCGAATCGCCTGGTGCTCCACGTTGCGCGCGTCGATCTGCGACTGCGAGACATTGAGCTGGGCGCGGCGGATATTCCCCTGATTGCGGTTGAAAAGGGGCAGCGGGATCGTCACGCCAATGGCCCAGGAGGTCGGGCTCTTCAGCCCGAACGGTGTGTTGTCCTGCAACGTGTAAGGCTGGGCCAGGACATAGACATCCTGGAGCCGGTTCGCCTTTTGTAGCCCCACATTGGCCATCGCGCTCTGGACGCCCAACCGATACGCGATGATGTCCGGGCGCGTCTCCAACGCGGCGCGGACGAGGTCGTCTCCCTGCAAGGGGGCCGGGGTCAGGTCGAAGATCTTGCCGCGGATTTCCAAGGACTCGGCCTGGTTCGGCGGGAGGTTCAGGAGCGTGGAAAGCTCACGCTTGGCCGAAAGGAATTTCTGCTTGGCGTCGGCCAGCGAGATCTGGGCCGAATTGCGCTGGACGAGGACGCGGTTGTAGTCGGCCTTGGTCTTGAAGTCGGTCTTGAGCAGCTCCTCAATCTTGTTGAGCAGCTCATCCAGCCCTTTCAGACTCTCCTGGGTGTAGCGGACGGTCTCGCGGGCGGCCAGGACGTTGACGAAGAGAGTGTAAAGGTTGTCGATCGACGTGCGGACGGCGTCCTGGAATTGCGCCTCCAGAACGCTCTTGGCGCGGACCGCGGCGATTGTCCGGTACTTCCGCTTGCGCGTGAGATCCAGCGGAATGGAGACGTTGACATCGTACTGCGTCTGGCCTCCGGGCTTGGCTCGGGTGTATTGGCCGTACGGAATCAACTGGGCGTCGGCGTAGAAGACCGGATTGGCGCGGAGGCTGGCGGTGAGGATGTCGGCCTGGGCCTGGGGGATCTCGTAATACTTCGAGAGCAGGTCCAGGTTATTTTTCTTGAGGAGCTCGATGGCCGCATCAAGGCTCAGTCCGGTCTCGGGCCCTTCCTCCTCCGCGCCGATCGGGACGGCCAGGCTGCCGTAGACGGGCAGTTCGGCGGCGGCCGGAAGCGAGGGCGTGGGCGCGATCCGGCCGGGGGAGGTGTCGACTCCGGCGTTGTTCCCCTGGGCGGTGTCGGGGTTGACCCTCGGGGTCGTCGCGCCGGGGCGTCCGCCCAGAATCGGGGTCCCCGCACCGGGGGCGTTGCCCAGGGCGCCCCCGCCCGAGCCCGGCGTCGGGCCGAGTCGCGACGACTGGCCCCCCGGCGTGGTGGGCAGGGTGGAATCGATCGTCGGCCCCTGCGCTGAAGTGTATCGGGGGGCGAGCGGCCAGGCCGCCGCGAGCACGAGCAGCGCGCGCAGTATGTTCGTTCGACGTACCATGACCCCGGCGACCCTCCTTGGTCGAGGAAACCTCCGGGGGGCCCGGTCGGACAGATCCGTTCACCCGCCCGACACCCCGCCCCGCGACACTCCTGGCCTCTACTATCGGCCCACGCCAGAGCGGCGAAGCAGGTCTACAACTGACGGATGGTCCCGGGGCTCCCCCCATCCCCGTCGACCCTCACGACCCGACCATCACACACCCTGCGGCTTGGGAAAGGGATGAGGGCGACGGGGTCGGAACGATGGTATTGGCGAGCGAAACAGTTTGGGAGCATTTTCAGACATGTCAATTCCAATCGTTCCGCTCCCTGCCTGGTCGACTAATACTTGTTAGCTCACCCGATGCGGCGACCAGGCGAAGGTGGCGGCTCCGATCCCGCACAAGGTCGCGAGGAGGTCCGCCGCGTGAAGACTCAGGGGTCGACGTCGCTTACGAATTCCCATGCCCTTGCCGCGTGCGGAGCTTGCGGATGTGTCGCACGCGGCGGCGGACGGTCCGCGAGGTGCGGGCCAGACGCAGCCGGGTGTAGCGGCCGACCAGAAAGCGATGCCCACGCCACTGCACGCGGCGATTGACCAGCGCGTCGCACCAGACGGGCAGCAGGAACAGGTCTTTCAAGGGGCTCAACGCCAGGTGGCGGAGCTTGGGATAAGAACCCCGGAGCCAGCGGGTATGCAGGGCGTCGCGAGCCACGCCCAGGCCCGTCAGGCCGAGCAGGCCGCCCCAGGCGATCCCCGAATCGTCGGAGAGCGCCCAGACCAGGCCCACCGCCGCGAGGTTCGTGGCCGGTTCAAGGATGAACGTCGGAAATGCCATGCGGCGGCGGATCTTGAACCAGCGGGAGTGGCGGTTCAGGAACCAGCGGAAGTCACGCGCGTGGTTCACATTCTCGATGACGTGGTGGCTCAGGCGGATCGCGTACCCGGCCTTGCGCACCTTGACGCCGACCGCCTGGTCCTCGGCCAGCAGGTTCCGCACGGCCGCGAACCCGCCGATCGCCTCCAGCGCCCTCACGGGCATCAGCATCGACTTGCCGACCACGCACGTCGCGCCCACCACCGCCGCGGAGGCGACCCCGCCCGCGATAAACCCGTTCAGTTGCAGGTTTTCCAGCGCCGCGCCGAAATGCTCCTCCCCCACCCCGGTGAACAGGTTCGACACCAGTCCGACGCCGGGGTCCGCCAGGTAGCACGCGGTTTCGCGAAGGTAGCTCGGGCTCACCCGGACGTTGGAGTCGCTGATCAGGATCGTCTCGTGGCGCCGATGCCGTTCCATGGCCGCGAGGTTCTCGACCTTCGGATTCAGCCCGAATGCCGGCGTCCCGACCACCAGCCGGGCATCCTGGTCGGGGAACTCGCGCATGAGCCGCTCAACGACCTCGATGGCCGGATCTTCGGCCTCGGCCACGCCGAAGAGCAGTTGAAACGTCGGGTAATCCAGGCGGAAGAAACTGCGGAGGTTTTGCTCCAGCCCTTCATCCTGCCCCTTCAACGGCTTGAAGATCGTCACCGGCGGCGTAAAGTTGGGCAAGCTGCGTCGCCTACGCGTGACCCATAGGAGCGACGCGGACGAAAAGAGGGTGGAGGCGATCGCGAAGGCGACGACCGCTCCCAGAATGAGATTTCCGTAATTCATGGGTGTCGGCATCCTCGGCGGGTCCCGCCGCCGTCGGTCGAACAGGGGACCCCGGGCGTCGCGCGGAGGTCCGTGAGAGTCCGGAGGGCCGTGGCTTGAAGGTCATCCGCCGCACGCCGTATATCTCTGCTGCACTCGATACGACCCGGAGCCGAGAAAGATCGGTGGGCTTTTTGGCATCCCAATCCGATCGCCACGCTCCGAAAAGAGATCCAGGAGGATGGTTGGCCGCGAACGCGGTCCGCCGAGACGATCTGGAGGCGCCGGCGACAAGATTACGGGGGAAGGGGAAAAAGGCCGACGGGATCTTCTCACCGACTCTCAATTTATCCGATCTTGCCCGACTCTCCTAGCGAATTTCCGAAGGGTTTGGCGCGTCTCTGTTCGGGGCTTCGCTCCGCTCCCGCGGAGGGCAACCGTCGGTTAGACTCGACGGAACCCGGTCCCGACTTTCCTTTCGAAGCCCTTCGCGGAGCGGTCCCACGACGAGGGGCGCACGGTCGGACCATGTGGGTGGTCGGCGGACCCCGATCAAGGCACAGGGAGGCGCGACGATGCAGCGGCCTGCGCGGACAACGCAGTTCCTGGCGATGCTCCTGCTCGGCTTCGCGGCGGTCGGCCACCGCGCGAAGCCCGCCGAACCGCCCGAGGTGGCCGAGGTGGCGAAGGACGACGACCCGACCGCACCAGCGCGGCGGCGGATGGTCGAGCGGCACCTGGCCGAGCGGGGGATCAAGGACGAGCGGGTGCTGGAGGCGTTCCGCAACGTCCCCAGGCATCGCTTCCTGCCGCCGGAAATGCAAACGCACGCCTACGAGGACGAGTCGATCAACATCGGGCTCGGCCAGACGATCACGCCCCCCTTCGACGTGGCCTTCATGACCGAGGCCCTCGCCCCCAAGCCGACGGACAAGGTGTACGAGGTCGGCACGGGCTCGGGATACCAGGCGTCGATTCTGTCGCGACTGGTCAAGGACGTTTACTCGGTCGAGATCCATGAGCCGCTAGGCAAGAAGGCCGCGAAGGTCATCAAGGAACTTGGCTACAAGAACGTGCATACCCGCGTCGGCGACGGCTACGCGGGGTGGCCCGAGGAGGCGCCCTTCGACGCGATCATCGTGACATGCGCCCCCCAGAAGGTGCCGCCGCCGCTGGTCGAGCAGTTGAAGGAGGGCGGGCGGATGGTCATCCCGGTCGGCGGGCGCTACGACCAGGCGGTCTACCTGATGGAGAAACGTGACGGTCAGCTCGTCAGCAAGAAGCTGCGGCCGACCCTGTTCGTCCCCATGACCGGTAAGGCGCTCAAGGAAGGGGCCGGGACGAAGCCCGCGAAGGGGGAAGGGGCGGGCCAGCCGTGACCGGGCGAACCGCGATGGCGGCAGCCCTCCTGCTGGCTCTGGCCGCGTCCGCCCTCGTGCGGGCCCAGGAAGCCGACGACCCGCGCCCCCGCGACCCCTTGCCGCGCGTGGAAACGTTCGAGGACGATGCCGACGAGGATGGCGTCCCCGATGGCTGGTACAACCTGCGCGATGCCCGACTCGTCTCCGGCGGGGTGTCGCCAGGCCGGACCTGCCTGCGGTTCGAGAACGAGAAACCGGGGCGCCCCTCGCGCCTCAGCCGGGCCTTCAGCGTCGACGGCACCCGGGTCGAGGCGCTGGTCGTCGGCCTTTGGGTCCGCCAGGAGAACGCCCGAACCGGCGATCGCCTGGGGGAAGACCCGGGGTTGCAGATCAACTTCCTGGGCGAGGAGCTGCGCACCCTCAGACGTGGGACCCTCGGCCCCTGGACGAAGACCATCGGCACGAAATGGACCCATGTCGCCCGGCGGATCGCCGTCCCACCGGGCACTCGCGACGCGATCCTCTCCCTCGGCCAGTTCGGGGCGACGGGCGTCCTGGAGGTCGACCTCTTGACGCTCGACCCGGTCCCGTATGGAGGCCGGTCGACCACAAACCTGGTCCGCAACGGCGACGTTGAGCTGGGCGACCCCGGGCCGGCCGCCTGGGTTCTGGAAGGAGGAGCGCGCCGGGCCTCGCCCGGGTTCCGTTCGACGACCTGCCTGGAACTGTCGCGCGCCGGATCGAAAGCGATGGTGAGCCTCGGGGTGTCCGTGCAGCCGTTCACCAAGCTTGCCGTGTCGATCGCCGCGAGGGGCTCGGGCCTGCGAGGAGGCGGGACCGAGGCCGTCGTCTACTTCCTCGATCCCGACGGCCGCGCCCTGCCGGGGGCGGACTCCGCCGCGACGGCGGTCCGATGGTCGGGCACGTTTGATTGGGAGATCAAGCAAGGGACCGTCGCCATCCCGCCACGGGCGACGATGGCCATCTTGCAAGTCGAGAAGGGGCAACCGAGCGGTTCCTTGCAAATCGACGACGCGGTGGTGACCTCCGCGCCCATCCCCTCGACGGGGGCCTGGCGGCCCGACCACGTCGAGGACGACACCCAGCGCTGGTCGGACTACAAGGCCGCCCCGGCAATCGGTCACGGATCGGCGCTCGACGCCTCGACCTTGCTGGAGGCACCCGCGGGCAGGCGAGGCCCCGTCGTCGTGCGCGAGGGGCGCCTCGCGTTCGATCGCGGAGGGCGGGCACGGTTCTTCGGCGTCGTCCTGCTGCCGCCGGCCGCCTTTCCGCCCGAGGCCCGGGCCGACGCTCTGGCCGACCGGCTGGCGGGCTCGGGCGTGAATCTCGCGAGGCTCGGCGACCTCGACATCCCGCTCGGGCCGGGACGCAGCCTCTTCGAGGACAGCCGCGACGACACCAAGGAATTCGACCCGATCGCACTGGCCCGGTTCGACCACCTGGTCGCCGCGCTGAAGTCGCGGGGCATCTCCGTCGCCGTCGAGCTGATGAGCGGCCGTCGTTTCCGCCAGGGCGACGACTTTCCCGGCTCCGACAAGCTTCCCCCCGGGGGCGGGCCCGCCGCCGCCTTCGACCCCGAGATCCGCGCCCGGGCCATCCACGCCGCCGAGGCGCTGCTCGACCACGTCAACCCCGAGACGAAGTTAGCCCTTCGTGACGACCCCGCGCTGGCCTGGGTGACGCTGGCCGGTGAACTCTCGCTGTTCGACCTCCTGGAATCGCCTGCCGCCCTACCGCCGGAGTCCACCGCGGCACTGAAGGCCCTGGCCGTCCACTCGAATGCCGCGGGCCGCCGGTTCTGGCAGGTCGCTGAGTCGGGCCAGTGGAAGGCCGAGGCCGTGGCCCTTCGACGCCTGGGCCTGAAGACGCCGATCGCGGGGAATTCGCACTGGCGTCGCGAGCCGGAGTTCGTCTCGGCACAGGCGGGCGAGGGGCTCGACCTGATCGACGACCGCCTCTTCTGGAACCCGCCCGCGTGGGCCAGCCCCTCAAGGCGCTCGATGCTCTGGAGCACCGAGGGGGGCCTGATCGCCGAATCCGCAAGGAAGCGCAAGGCCGACCGCCCCTTCGTCGTCGGCCAGTGGTGCGCCCACACCTCCGGCGCCTGGGCCCTTCCCGCCGACGGCGCCGACCTGCTGCTCGCCGCCCAGGTCGCCCACGAGGAAGATTGGGACGCCCTCGTGCGCCGGGGCGTCTTCGTATCGCCGGAAATCTGGGGCGCCTCGGCGACCGGGACCGGCGGCTTCGAGGACGTCTTCCCGATCCCTGAATCGATTGGCGGCAACCCGCAGGTCTTTTCCCTCCTGCCCCACGCCTCCTCGATCTTCCTGCGAGGCGCGGGCGACCCACACGAGAAGCCCCACCACGCTCCGAAGACCAGAGGCCGTGCTCCCCTGGCCGGCTGGGAACCCCGCCGGGGTCGCATCGTGATCGACACCCCCCACACCCAGGCCGTCGCCGGCGCGTCGGGGGGGCGGCCGATCGCCACCGAATCCTTGATCTTCGAGACGGATGCCCCCTTCGCCGTCCTGGCCGCGACCGCCCTGGGTCCCGAGCCGATCGCCAAGGCGAAGCGCCTCCTCATCACGGCCGTCGCCCACGTCCAGCCGACCGGCTTCCGCTGGGCCGACGAGAACCGCGTCGAGGTCGCCGACCCCGGCACCCCTCCACTGTTGGTCGAACCCCTGCTGGCCCAGGTCGTCTGGAAGCGCGCCGGCAAGCTCCACGCCTACCCTCTCGACGCCTCGGGCGCCCGCGGCGCGCCGATCTCACCCGAACGCTCGACGGAGGGGGCGAAATTCACGCTCGACAACAAAGGCGGTGTCCTGAACTGGGAGTTCGTCGCGGAATGAGCCGCCCGGGTGTGTTGATGCCTCAAGTTCCAGCGTGTCCGGCTTACAACGCGTTCGGGAGTGGGCCGCACCGCTGGCTTCGTCCTGACTTAATCCGGCAGGGCGAAGAGGCAGACGGTGCCGTCGCCCGTGCCGGCCAGCGCGCGGCGGCCGTCGGGAGAGAAGGCGACGGAGTGGACACCGCGAAGTCCCATGGGGAATCGGCGGATCTCGCGGCCGGTTTCCAGATCCCAGAGGGTCATGCAGTTGTCCTCCTGGCCGATGAGGGCGCGGCGGCCGTCGGGCGAGATAGCCAGGTCGAACGTCGAACCGGCCCCCGGGCGGAGTTGCCGCACCATGCGGCCGGTCTCGACGTCGAAGACACGTGCCGCCTCGCCCTCGCCGCCGGTCAGGAGATGCCGGCCGTCGGGAGAGACCGCCAGGCAGGGTGGGGCGTTCCGGACACCGAGGAACTGTCGCACTTCCTTGCCCGTCTTGAGGTCCCACTGGCGAGTCGTCCGGTCGCCGCTGGCGGAAAAGGCGTAGTGTTCGTCGGGGGAGAAGGCGACGCATTCGATCCAATCTCGGTGGCCCGCCATTCGTACGAGCGACTGGCCCGTCTGGAGGTTCCAGAGCAGGATCTTCCCGTCGTTGCTGCCGGTCAGGGCTCGCTTGCCATCCGCGGAGAGAGCCAGGCAGTCGAACCCGCTCGTTTGCCCCTTCATCCGTGCGTGTTCCCGGCCAGTCACGAGATCATAGACTCGCAGCGAGTCGTCACCGCTGGCGATCACCACCTTTCGTCCTTCGGGGAGGAAGGCGACTCCGCCGTTGCCCTGGCCGCCGGGAATCTCCACCCGGCGCAACTCCTGGGCGGTCTCAGCGTCCCAGACCCGCGCGTTGCCGTCGCGGTCGCCAGCGATGACCTTGTGGCCGTCGTCGGAGAAGGCCACGCCGCGGACCTGCGCCGAGAGGCCGGGAAACCGGCGGATCTCTCCGACGGCATCGGTCCCCTTCACGTCGGGGACCTTGGCCTCGATCTGCCGGAGGCGCTTCTCGACCCGGGCGAGTTCCAGCCCGCCGAGGCCGAAGACCGCCTGGTCGTACCACTCGTAGGCCCGCTTCAAAATCGCCGCGCGGAGGGATTCGTCCTCGTCCTTGACCGCGTACCAGGCGTCGCCGCGGCGGGCGCGTTCGGAGGGGTCGCTCGGCCTCTCCAGGTCGGCCTCGGCCAGGGACCGCCAGGTCGAGTCTCCCCCCTTGGCCAGCAGGGGAAGCGCCCGTTCCCAGTCCGCCTTCCACAGGCCGAAGTATTTGCCGGCCTCCAGGTTCGCGTCGGGGTCGGCGGAGTCGGTCTTGAGCGTTTCGAGGGCCCTGGACGCCCGCTCGAACGCCGCCTTGCGCCTGCGGAGGTCCTTCGAACTGGCCGACACGCGGTTGTCCAGCGCGAGGTTCTTGAACTTCTTGGCCGCCGCCTGCGCCACCGCGTCGAGGTCCGCGGCCAGGTCGAACCGATCGGCGGCGATCGCGTTGCCGATCAGGTCCAGTGCCGCCTCGGCCGTGGCCTCGCTGGGCTTGCCCGACTTCGCCGCCGAGGCCAGGGCCGTTAGGGCCTCGGCCTTCAGCTTCGGGGCATCCACCTCGAAGGAGCGACCCATCGCGTCGATGGCCATCAGCGCCACCCGCGCGTCGCCAGCCTTGGCGGCGAGGTCGCGGGCCTCGCGCAGGAGGATGTACCGGCCGGCCGGGTCGTCCTGAGTCCGCATCGCCACGGCCGAGAGCTTTCTCGACAGCAAGAGGGCGTCGGCTGGGGCCTTCCGGGCGTACTCGGCCTTGTACAGGGAGCGGATCGACGCCTCGGACTTCGCCAGGTCCGCCTCCTCCGGCACGGCGACCTTCTCGACGACCTTCGGCGCCACCTCGGAAGGGTCGTCCTGCGTGCTGGGCACATCCGGCGCGGGTAGCCCGGAACGCGTCATCCTGCCGATCGGCTTCGGGCTCCCCGCCACCGGCAGGCCCGAGTCCATGTACCGCACCGGCGGCTTGCCATCCTCCTCCTTGGCCATCCCCGGCGTGACCTTCACGATCGGCGGGGCGGGCCGCGTCGGTGGCGACGGCGACGGCGGCCTGGGCCGTTGCTTTGCCTTGGAAGGGGCGGCGACGGCCGGGGTCCGTGGTTTCGGCGGTTCCACCGGCGGCGCGATCGGGAGCCCGGTGACGAGCGGCGGAAGCGTCGCGGGCTCTGAGCGATTCATCCGGCTTACGAGGAACGCGATGACGCCCAGCGACGCAACGGTGATCCCGACGTGCATCGCGGTCCGGGCGAAGGCCCCCGATGACTTGCGGGTCGGCGACGCGTTCCTCGGCGGCGCCTCCACGGCAATAATCAGGCTCGGCGCCGCGGGGACCGGCTCAGGGGCGGGCGTGCGGCTCTGCGGCGGGGGCAACTGGGCGTCATAGGCGGCGCGCTTGGCGGGGTCCAGCAGCGTGACCCGCGCCAGTGCCAGCTCTCCCAGGACGCGGGCGCAGTCCTGGGCCTGCGCGCCTGACTGGAAATTCCGCACGTAAGCCGTCTGCCGGATCGCCGCCGACTCGATCACGTCGCGGTCTTGCTCGTCGCGCGCGACCCCGAGCATTTGATAGTGCGTCGGCGGTCGCTGGTCCTTCGGGATTCCGAGCCAGCGGTGGTACGGGTCGAACATCAGCGCATCTCCGTGATTCTCGCAGCCCGGCCACCCCCCGAGTCTCGCAATGCGTCCCCCCTCTTGCAAGAGAATCCATGCAAGAATTCGGTGCGTCGTGGTCGCCCGGCGACAAGGTCAGGCGGCGGGCGGCGGCCTGTAGGTCTTCGGGGAGGACGGGCCGGTGACGGCCAGGAGAATCCAACCGATCAGGAACGCCACGCCGCCCATCGGTGTGATTCTCCCGAACGCCTTTTCGCCGGTCAGCGCCAGGGCGTACAAGCTGCCCGAGAACAGCAGCGTCCCGAGCAGGAAGGACCAGCCGGCCGCGGTGATCGTTCGGCAGGGCGCCGGGGTAGTCCTCGCCAGCAGGCCGACGGCGACCAGGGCCAGGGCGTGGGACATCTGGTAGCTGGCGGCGGTCTGATAAAGGCTCAGCAACGGCGCGCTGAGCCGGTCGCGCAGGGCGTGGGCGCCGAAGGCTCCGGCGGCCACCGAAAGCGCGGCGGAGAGCGCACCGACGCGGGTCCAGGGGGAAACGCTCATGGGCGTGGGGCCTCGCGGGGGGACAGGTCGAGGGCCAGGGCGCGGGCCTCGGCGGCCAGGAAGAGGGAGCCGGTCACGCAGATCAGGCCGCCCGTTGTGGTTCGCCTCCTCGCCTCGGCCAGCGCCGAGGCCGGGTCGGCGGCCACCCCCGGGGATAATTCCGAGAGTTCCGAGACCGCCGCGGCGACCTCCTCCGGCGGGACGGCGCGGGGATTCTCGACGTAGCGGGTCGCCACGCAGGCGTCGAACAGCGGCAGCAACGCCCGCAACTGCCCGCGGAGGTCCTTGTCGCGCGTCGTCCCGAAAACGAGGGTGCGCGGCGAGGGCGGGAAGCACGTCCTGAGGGACTCGGCCAGCGCCTCGGCCGAGGCGACGTTGTGGGCGCCGTCGATCACCAAGGTCGGCGACCGCCCGGCCACCTCGACCCGCGCCGGCCAGGACATCGCGGCGAAGCCCCGGGAAACGGCGGCCTCATCCACCGCCAGGCCCTGCTCCGCCAGCACGTCGAGCGCGGCCAGGGCCACGGCCGCGTTGTGGGCCTGGTGCGCCCCCAGCAATGGCAGCCCCACCGGGCTCCAGTCCGACCGCCAGGTCCGCACGCCCACCGTCCCGGCCGTCGGGGCCGACAGCGGCGGCTCCGGGGGGCGGTAAACGTAGCCGAAGTCGACGCCGATCTCCCGCAAGGGCGCGCGTCGCAGCGCGGCCTGGCGGCGGACGACGGCCCGCGCCTCCTCGCCGGTGACGCCGCTGACGGCGGGCCGCCCGCGCTTCAGGATGCCGGCCTTCTCCGTGGCGATCGCCCCGAGGGTCGGGCCGAGCTGGCGCGTGTGGTCCAGCGAGATCGTTGTCAGCACCGAGAGCACCGGGCGCACGACGTTGGTGGAATCGAGCCGACCTCCCAGCCCGACCTCCAGCACGACGGCACCGGCATTCACCCCGGCGAAGTGCAGGAGGCCCATCGCGGCCGTCACCTCGAAGAACGTCGGCCCCCGCCGCGACCACGAGGCCCCCCGGTCGCGAGCGTCCAGCGCGGCGACGGCCGGACGCACCGCCTCCGTCAGGCCGACGAGGGCTTCGGGCGTCGCGGCGCGGCCGTCGACGGTGAACCGCTCCTCCAGATTGTGCAGGTGCGGTGAGCAGAAAAGGCCCGTCCGGACGCCGGAGGCCGTCAGCGCCGCGGCAATCATCGCGGCCGTCGAACCCTTCCCCTTGGTCCCCGCGACATGGATGATCCGCAAGGCATCCTGCGGGTCGCCCAGCAGCCGCAGGAGTCTCCTCATCCTGCCGAGCCGCAGTTCGTTCGACCCGACCCGGGGCATCCCCGTGCGCTCGAAGTTGAGCCGTCCGTACAGGAATTCGAGGCAGGCCAGGTAGTCGGGCGGCATGGGCATGGGCATGGGCATTGACGGGGACGAGGTCCGAAGAGGGCGGGGAAGGGTCCTGCACGGCTCAAGGGGAACCAAGGAGGTCGGCCGCGTGATCGAGCGCGGCCCGCACCCGACTCTGGAGGTCGGCCAGGGCTAGGCCCTTGACCAGAAAGGCGTCGGCGCCCGCGGCGAAGCATTCCAGCCGGGCGTCGGAGTCGCACATGCACGAGAGCATCACCACCGTTAACAGAGCCCCCGCCGGTTCGTGGCGGAGCTGATGGAGCACCTCGAAGCCATTGAGCCCTGGCATCCAGAGGTCCATCAGCAGCAACGCCGGCCGAATCTCGCGGACCTTCGCCAGCGCGTCGCGGCCGTCGACGGCCTCGAATACCGCGAAGCCCCAAGCGCGGAGGCTGGAGGCGTACAGCGACCGCAAGTCGCCGTCGTCGTCGGCCAGGACGATCCTCGGCAGCGCGGCCTCCATGGCGTCGTCCTTGAAGGGTGGCAATCTCGCCCGTCCTCGGCCCCTGGATTCCCAGCATACCGCGGGGCGACGCCAGCCCGCCATGCCCATGCCCTTGCCCTTGCTCTGAAGAGGCGGGGGCGGGCGGCGGGTCAGTCGGCCAGGTCGGCGACGAGGAAGTCGCGCAACTTCTGGAACGCGCGAGTCTTCTCGTTGCTGACGGTCTTGGGGGCGACGCCCCATTGCTGGGCGATCTCGGCGGGGGTCTTCCCCTGAAGGGTCGCCTGGATCAATGCGGTCTCGCGCGGGTTGAGGGTCCGTGCGATCGCCTCATGCAGGACGGCGCGCCAGGGGGCGTCGGGGCCGTCACGGGCCGGCGCGGCGACGGCGTCGGCGTGGTCCAGCGCCTGGAAGCTCCGCTCGCGTTGAGCACGCTTCTTGACGGTGTCGATGGCCCGGAAGAAGTCGGGCCCCTCGGGCGTTTCGCGGCTCAACACATCGCGGATGCCGGTGCGGCCGACATCCCGCACCAGCCCGTCGAAGCGGTCGCGTCCGAGGTTCTGCAAGAGGGTCAGGTAGACCGCCTGCGTGCTGTCGTCGCGCAGTTGCGGGGCGATCCCGGCGCGAGCCCAGGCGCGGCCCAGGTAGCGGTCGAACTGCGAGAGCCCGGAAATCGTCGCCTCGACGTCGACGGCGGCGGCGGGGCGACCCGAGTGCCCTCCCAGCAGGTCCGACAGGCTCGCGCCCGCCAAGGCGGCGTCCCAAGCCCCGTTCCGGGAGGGGGCCGGCGGGGCGAGCTCGATCGGCGGGGCGATTGCGGCCTGATCGGCCGTCAGGTCGGGGAGCGTCGCCGATGCCCCGCTGAAGAGGCGCAGAGCTTCCAGCGCCTCCACCGTGGGGAGGTACGACCGCTTCGCCTTTTTCCGACCTTCTGAGTTCAAGGTCTCGGGAACCCTTTGGGGACAAACATCTTGCGCCGGGACCACCGCGACGGCGCGGAGGCCACGGGCTCGTCGGCCCTGGCTCTCGGAGGTGAATTCATGGCGTGTAGGAATCGACCGCAGGGGCGAGCCCCCGCAGTATAATCGAGATCACTACGTCGTTGGAGTCGAAAATTGTCAGGAATTTCGGCCAGAATTCGCGATGTCGGAGGCCCGTCCGTTCCAACCCTAGGTTGCCATCCGCGAACCTGCAACGGCTTGTCGCCCACAACGGAGGGCGGGCGGCGGCGGATCGGGTGTCGCTCTCGATTCGGGAGATTCGACGATCCCCTCAAAGCGCATCCCCACTCCAGAAGCGAGAGCGACACCCCTGGGGATCGCCGTCTTGGACGAAAGGATGGGGCCGCATCACGTCAGGCGCTTCTCCCGTCGAGAAATTACACGGGCTTTGCGGACCCGATCATGTCTCCCCGCCGTCCATTCCCAGGAATCGCCCGCCGTCCACGCGATAGCAACCGCCGGTGGCGAAGTCGGTTCCTTCCAATAAGTACAGGATCAGACGGTTCGCATCGTCCGGGGTGCCGATGCGACCGAGAGGGGTCTGCGCGAGGATCGTGGCGCGGTCGGCCTCGGACCAGTCGGGAGGGGGGTCGATGGTGGCCGGCTGGACGAGGTTGACGGTGACGTGGGGAGCCAGCTCCTTGGCGAGGGCGAGCGTCATGGTCGTCAGGCCCCCCTTGGCGACCATGTACGGGAGGTAGTCCTTGCGAGGTCGGTCGGTTGCCCAATCGCCCATGTGGACGATCTTGCCCTTGAGGCCCCCCTCGCCGGGATTGCCGAGCATGACCTTCGCCGCGGCGACGGCGGCGTGATAGGGCGCGGCGAGGTTGGCGGCGATCATCTCGTCGAAGTCGGCGGGGGTCAGGGTCGCGAACGGGGTCTTCTTGTACACGCTCGCCATGTTCACCAGAACGTCGAGCCGGCCGAGTTCCGTGACGACGCGTGCGACGGCCCGTTGGGCCTGATCGGCGTGCGACAGGTCGGCCGGAACCGCCAGGGCGCGGACGCCGAGGCCCTCGACCTCGACCTCGGCGACGGTGCGCTCGATCGCCTCGCGGCTGGTGTGGTAGGTCAAGGCCACCGAGGCGCCCCGCCCGGCCAGGAGCTTCGCGAGTTCGGAGCCGACGCGGCGGCCCCCAGTGATGAGCACGACCTTGCCGGCGAGGTTCACAGGCCACCCCAAGGGACGTCGTCGATCCCGGCCCGGCGGTTGACGGCGCGGGCCAGGACGAACAGGAAGTCACTCAAACGGTTCAGGTAGGCCAGCAGCGGGTCGGGGACATGCTCGCCCGGCTGCCGGGAGAGATGCACGACCTGGCGCTCGGCGCGGCGGCAAATGGTCCGCGCCAGGTGCAAGTGCGCGGCCGGGACCGAGCCCCCCGGCAGGATGAACCGGGTCAAGGGCGTGAGTTCCGCCTCCATCGCGTCGATGTCGCCCTCCAGGCGGACGGCCCGCTCGGGGCCCACGACGTTGTGGAACCGTCCGTCGGGGTCGGGATCGGCCAGGGCCGAGCCGACGGCGAAGAGGTCATCCTGCACGGCGGCGGCCAGGGCGTCGGCGGCCGGGTCGAGCCCGGCGGCCCTGGCCAGACCCATCGCGGCGTTCAGCTCGTCGACGCCGCCATGCGCCTCGATCCGCAGGGCGTCCTTCGCGACCCGGCCCGAGCCCAGCAATCCCGTTGAGCCGTCGTCGCCGGCTCGGGTGTAGATTTTCGACAAGGGCAACGGTCCTTGTTGGTGACGGGCGGGCGGGGAGCCGGTTGGCGGGGCCGCCGGGCCGCCCTATACTAGGCCCGCGGGCCGGTCCCGGGAAGAGCACCCGGCCCGTCCCTCTTGTCGGTGCCATTCCTGAAGGAGCGCTGCCCATGTTCTTCCCGCTGGCCCTGGCCGCGGCCGTCCTCGCCCAGCCGGCGCCCATGTCCCCCCAGTCGGCCGACGACGCGGCGCATGAGGCCGTGCACCTCGCGAACATCCGTCAAGTCACGTCCGGGTTTTCCAGGGCGGGCGAGGGGTACTTCCGCCCCGACGGCAAGGGGATCATCTTTCAGGCCGCCAAACGACCGCCCGCGGCTGTGCTCGCGACTCCCAAGCCGGGCCTGGACGACTACCAGATCTTCACCGCGGACCTCACGCCCGACGCCGTGCCGAAGCTCGTCAGCACCGGCAAGGGCAAGTGTACGTGCAGCTTCTACCACCCCGATGGCAAGTCGATCCTCTTCGCCTCGTCGCACCTCGACCCCGCGCTCGCCGACGACGCCCAGCCCGCGCCCGTACACCCGAAGAGCCCGGCCTACAGCCGCAACGAGCGCTATCGCTGGGACTTCGACCCGTCGATGGACATCTTTCGCGCCGACCTCGACGGCAAGAATCTCCTCCGCCTGACTGACACGCCGGGCTACGACGCCGAGGGGAGTTATTCCCCCGACGGCAAGCAGATCGTCTTCACGTCGTTCCGCGATGGCGACGCCGAGATCTACGTCATGGACGCCGACGGCCAGGACCCCAGGCGCATCACTCACAACAAGGGCTACGACGGCGGCCCGTTCTTTTCCCCCGACGGCAAGCAGATCCTCTACCGCAGCGACCGCAAGGGCAACGACCTCCTCCAGGTCTTCCTCAACAACGTGGAGGGGACCGCCGAGCGCGCCTTGACCGACGACGAGTTCGTCAACTGGGGTCCGTACTTCCACCCCGACGGCAAGCACATCGTCTACGCCACCAGCCGCCACGGCCACCAGAATTACGAAGTCTACCTCCTGAACGTCGATTCGGGCTCCAAGGAGCGGCTCACCTACCATGACGGCTTCGACGGTCTGCCCGTCTTCAGTCCCGACGGCAAGAAACTGATGTGGACAGCCAAGGGCCGGACGTTGGATAACACGAGCCAGCTTTTCCTCGCTGACTTCACCTTCGAACCAGCCCCCGCAACCTCGACCAAACCCAAGTGAGGATTGACCCCATGCATGCCAAAGACGTGATCCGGCAGAACATCCAGGGGGCGGACATGATTCTCCGCAAATACGTCGACGACCTGGAAGACGCCGACCTTTTGCTCTGCCCGGTCGAGGGGATGAACCCGATCGCCTGGCAGCTCGGGCATCTGATCGCGACGGAGCGGAACATGGTCGAGGCGATCAAGCCCGGCTCTTGCCCCGCGCTCCCGGCGGGGTTTGCCGAGGCGCACCCGCGGAAACCGGAGGAAGCGAACCCCGCGTCCTTCAAGACCAAGCAGGAATACCTGAAGCTCTGGGAGGCCCAGCGCGCGGCGACCTTGAAGGTGCTGGACGCGATGACCGACGCGGAACTCGACTCCCCGAGCGAGGAACGGTTGCGGCAGATGTGGCCGACCGTCGGCGCTGTCATGGACCTGCAAGGGACGCATCCGCTGATGCACGTCGGCCAGTTCGTCGCCGTCCGCCGGCACCTCAAGAAGCCGGTCGCGATCTGAGCCGATGTCCGACATTCCCGAGGCCCTCCGCGCGGCGATCGCCACCGTCGAGCCGCCCGACCCGGCGTGGGCAGCCCGCGCGGGCGATCGCCAGGCGCGGCTGACGATGCCCGCCGGCAGTCTCGGCCGCCTCCTGGAGATCGGCCGGCAGCTTGCGGCGATCCAGCGGACCGACCGACCTTCGGGGGGGCCGGCGCTGATCGCCGTCTTCGCCGCCGACCACGGGGTCGCTGTCGAAGGGGTCAGCGCCTTTCCGGCCGAGGTGACCGGGCAGATGGTCGCCAACTACCTTCGCGGCGGCGCCGCCGTCAATGTCCTCGCTCGCCGCGCCGGGGCGACGGTCCGCGTCGCGGATCTGGGCGTCGCCCACCTGCCTCGCGGGCTCGCCGAATCGATCGCTTTCGCCTCCCGCCCGATCCGTCGCGGCACCTCTCATTTTTTGGAAGGCCCGGCGATGTCCCGCGCCGAGGCGTTTCAGGCCGTTTCCACCGGTTGGGAACTGGCTGGATCGTGGGTCGTCCCGGCCTCCGTCGCGGCGATCGGTGAGATGGGCATCGGCAACTCGACGACCGCCGCGGCCCTGGCCGCCGCGTTGACGGGGTCTCCTCCGGATCGCGTCGTCGGACGCGGGACGGGCGTGGACGACCGTGGTTTCCTTCGCAAGCGGGAAGTCGTCGTCGCCGCACTCGCCCGGCACGCGGCGGGGATCGCCGACGTTTGGGACTGGCTGGCCCGCGTGGGAGGCTTCGAGATCCTGGGCCTCGCCGGCTTCGCGCTGGGTGCGGCGGCGAGGCGATCGCTGGTCGTCCTCGACGGCTTCATCAGCACGGTGGCGGGGTTGATCGCCGCGAGGCTCTGCCCGGCGGCGGTCGGCTCGATGCTCGCATCGCATCAGGGCACCGAGCCGGGGCACCGCATCGTACTGGACGCGCTGGGGCTTTCGCCGATCCTGGACCTCGACTTACGGCTCGGAGAAGGCACCGGCGCGGCCCTGGCCCTGCCGATCATCGCTTCGGCCGGGGACATCCTCCGCGACATGGCGACCTTCGACGCGGCGGGGGTCTCGGGGCCGTCGGACGCGGATCAGAGATTCTTGTCCTCATAAATGGCGATGCGGACCGCCCCATCCTCGGTGATGGTGCCGCGGTACATCCCCTCGGAGTTGTACGGCGTCGACCAGTTCCCCTGGGCGTCGAGGACGATCACACCCCCTTCACCCGCGTCGGGTGTCAGGACCCCGTGAACAACGGCGTCGGCGGCCTCGCGGACGGATTGCCCCTTGTATTTGACCCTCGCGGCGATGTCGTGGGAGACGACGTGCCGGATGAAATACTCGCCGTGCCCGGTGGCCGAGACGGCGCAGCTCGCATCCTCGGCAAAGCAGCCGGCGCCGATGATCGGCGAGTCGCCGACGCGCCCGAATCGCTTGTTCGTCATCCCTCCGGTGGACGTGCCCGCCGCGAGGTGCCCGTCGTGGTCCAGGGCCACGGCGCCGACGGTCCCGAGGTCTCGGGGCGTGGCCTCAACGCGGCGCGATTGTGGCTGCCGCCCCTTCTCCTTCTCCAGCGCCTTCCGCAATTCCTGCCAGCGGAACTCGGTGCGGAAGTACGACGGGTCGACGATCTCCAGCCCCTGCTCCTTGGCGAAGCGGTCGGCGCCCTCGGCGATCATCATGACGTGCTTCGACCTGTCCATGACGGCGCGGGCCGCGGCGATCGGGTTCTTGACGGTGGTGACACCCGCCACCGCGCCGGCCTTGCCGGAGCCGCCGTCCATGATCGAGGCGTCAAGCTCGTTGCGGCCGTCGTGAGTGAAGACCGCCCCCTTGCCGGCGTTGAACCGCGGCGAGTCTTCGAGGACCTTGATCGCCGCCTCCACCGCGGCGACCCCCTTGCCGCCCCTTTTCAGGACAGCGTGTCCAGCCTTCAACGCCTCGTCGAGGTCGGCCCGGTAGAGCGTCTCCAGCTCGGGCGTCATCAGTTCCTTCGACACAGGCCCGGCGCCGCCGTGGATGACCAGCACCACCTTCTCCGCGGGCATCGGCTCCCCCCCGAGGGCGATCGAGGCCATCGGCCCGGCCGCGACGAGGCCGAGGACCAGCAGGTTCGTCAGATTTCGCGGCATGGCGAGGCCCTCCGGATGTCGAGACGACTCCACGAGGCCTACCCTAACCGATCCCCGCCCCGGGGCGAATGCGGCGCGTGGGCAGATACTCAAGATCTTGGTCGAATCCGTGGAATAACGTTCATTTGAAGGGCGTATCCTCCGGCCGGCGCCCGGCGTCAGGGAGCCATCGAGCGACACCATAACGGAGTCCACACCATGAGCCGCGCCGACCACCGCATCGCCATCACGTTCCTCGCCCTGTCGGGCCTCGCCGCGCCCGCCGGCGCGGCCTTCGAGACGGTCAACGCGGTCGACAACGCCACGATCCAGGCCACCGGCCCGCGCACCGGCGGCAGTGGGCGAGCGTTCCTCAACTTCGAGGGGTCGAATAACAACAACTTCGCCAGCTTCGGCGTCGTGGACTTCACCACGACGGCGCCGTCCCCCGCGGCCAGCACGATCTCCAGCATCGTGCTGACTCTGACCGAGTCCAATGCGCAATTCAGCGCCGCCGGTAGGCTGGAGTTCTTCGTCGCCGCGGACACGACCACTCTCATCGACGCCGGCACTTCGCCTCTGAAGTACAACGCGTCGAGCCTGCCGACGGGACTCAACGGCCAGCTCTCGCCGATCTTCCTGGGCAACGGAACGTACACGAAGATCGCAACCGGGACCAAGGACACCTTCACCTTCACGCCGACCGGCTCGGCCGCGACGACCCTGCTCAACGAGTTCAACGCCGGCAAGATCCGGCTGATCGTCGCCCCGGGCGACGCCACGGTCGCGGCGACCTACGCCGGTTTCACCAACACGAACACCGCCACCCCCGGTCCTAGCCTGACGGTCAACTTCGGGGCGAACGGCGTCCCGGAGCCGGCCGGCGTCGTCCTGATGGGAATGGGCGCGTTGGGAATGTTCGGCGTCGTCGGCCGCCGCCTGGTCCGCTCCAACTTCTGAGCCCCGGGGCCCCCGCCCAGCCCCGCCCCCGAACCTTGCGGACGAGGATGTCATCCCGGCGCCCTCCTCCGCCTTCGCGCCCCGTTCAGCGCCCCCGCCCTTCGGCCCAGAGCAGGCGCTCCAGCAGGACGCGATTGACCGCGCCCCGGAACCGGACCTTGCCGTCGATTGCCACCACTGGCACCGTCAGCCCGTACTTCGCGACCAGTTCCAAATCGGTGTCCACGTCCACCGTCTCGACCGCGAACCGGTGCCGCCGCCGGAACTCCTCCAGCACGCCCATCGCCTTCTCGCAGCAGCCGCAATTCGTGCGCGTATAAACCGTCATTCGCAAGTGCGACGCCCTCGGTCGCGGGCGGACAAGGCGAGACAGCAGCGACGTCATCGGCAATTCCCCCGAGGGGCGAGGATGGGCCATTCGTTGGAGACCGCCATTCTATCGGCCGGACGACTGGATCGTAAGGGAACGCATCTCGCCACAGCGGACGCGACGCCATCGATCGAGGCGATCTGCGTGCCCGGAAGAAGAAACGCGAGGTCACGGGCTCGGATCCGCCAGCGTCTTTCTTGCCGTGACGACTTTCCACCCCACCTCGATCGGCGTTTCGAATTCACCGGAGTCGACCTCCTCCACCTCTCCATCGGCGGACCGCCCCGGCCGGATAGGGAACAGCGAGCGCGTTCGTGAGGGCGCCAATGGATTCTGGCATCGTCCTTGAAGTCCCCCGTAGGGCCGGTGGCAACCGGCCGTCCTTGGCCCCGGCGGCGACGGCCGGTGGGAACCGGCCCGACGAAATCCCGGAATCCACTGGCTCACCCGCGTCCGACGGACCCCATCGCGGCCCTTGACAAGCACTTCCGGGCGTGCGAGCCTCGATGGGTCAATCCCGCCGAATGCCGCCGATCACGCCGGCCACTTGCCCGACCGTCCGCGCCCGCGGGCGACCCGGACGACTTCGCAGGAGCCCTCCCGATGTTCCGCACCCTTCGCGCGATGGCCCCCGCCGTCGTCCTGGCCGCGGTCGCCGCGACGGCCCTGGCCGACCCGCCGCAGATCAACGGGACGAGCCCGCTGGGCGTTCAGCGCGGCGTGGCGACCGAGGTGACGATCCAGGGAGCCAACCTGGCGGGGAACCCGGTGCTCGTGGCGCCGATCGCCGTCGCGGTCGAGCCGCCCCCGGCTCCCAATGCCGACGCGGCGAACTGGAAGCTCAAGCTCACGGTCCCGGCCGGGACGCCCGTGGGGGTCTACCCCATCCGCGTGAAGACGGACGACGGGATCTCGCCCCCGTTCCTGTTCTCCGTTGGCCAGGTGCCGCAGGTGGCCGAGGTCGAGGACAACAGCACCTTCGAGGCCGCCAAGCCCGTCCCCTCGCCGGTGGTCGTCGAGGGACAGGCGGCGGGCAGCGACGTGGATTACTTCAAGTTTCCCGGCAAGAAGGGCCACCGCATCGTCATCGACGCCCAGTGCGCCCGCATCGGCTCGGGGGTCGACCCCACTCTCCGCCTGACCACCGCGGCGCGCGGATACATTGCCTCGGCCGACGATTCGCCGGGCCTCATGACCGACGCCCGACTGACGGCCGTCCTGCCCGAGGACGGCGACTACGTCATCGAACTCTCCGACTCCCGCTATCAAGGGGGAGGCCGGCCCGTGTATCGCCTGCTGATCGGCGAGGTGCCGGTGGCCGACGAGGTCTTCCCGCTCGGCGGCAAGCGCGGAGAGCCGCTCGCGCTGGAGTTCCGCGGCGGGACTCTGCCGGAGCCAAAGGGGGCGACCGTGGCCCTGGCCCCCCTGCCCGACCTGGACCTCTCGCGGTTCCAGGTCAACGGCCCGGCGCTGGGCCTGCCCGACATGCCGTTCGAGCTGGAGACCGTCGCGCCGCTGATCGTCGGCGACCTGCCCGAAGTCCGAGAGCCGACCGACCCGGCCGCGCCGCCGTTGAAAGTCGCGGGGCCCTCCGCGATCAACGGCCGGATCGACCCGGCGGGGGACGAAGACCGATTCGCCATCGCGCTCACGCCCGGCCAGGCGTATCGCATCCGCGTCCTGGCCTCCGAATACGGCTCGGCCCTCGACGGCCAGTTGCAGGTGCTGGGCGCCAACAATGCCGTGCTGGCCACCGGCGACGACACGAACTCTCCGGCCTTGAATCCCGCCGCCCCCGGCGCGACGCCGCTGGTCTCTCCCGACCCGTCGGTCGACTTCACGCCGCCCGCCGGCCTCACCGAGACGACCCTGGTTCTCCGCGACCTGGAAGGCCGGGGAGGCGTCGGATACCCGTACCGGATCGTCATCGAGCCGATCACGCCGGCGTTTGACGTCAAGCTCAATGACGCCGCCGCCAGCATTCCCAAGGGGGGGGTCGCGGTCGTCGGCGTCGCCATTGCCCGCAAGGGGTACACCGGCCCGATCACCTTGAACGTCGCCAACCCGCCGCCGGGTTTGACCGTCCGGCCGGGGACGATCGCCGAAGGGCAGGCCGTGGGCGCCCTGACGCTGCATGCCGCCCCCGAAGCGAACTTCGGGCCGGTCGAACTCAAGGTCATCGGCCAGGGGCAGGGACCGGCTGGCCCGATCGCGCGGGTCGCGGAGAAGTTCGTCATCTTCGCCCAGCAGGGCGTGGTGCCGACGAACGCGAGGACGTCTCCCAACCTCTTCGCCGCGCCCGCCCTGCCCGGGGCGGTGACGCTGGACGTCGCGCCCGCGCCGATCGAGATCGTCCAGGGCTACCCGGCCAACGTCACCATCAAGGTCGCGCGGACGCCAGGCGCCGACGCCGCCCTGGCGATCACCCCGCTGCCGCTGCCGCCCGGCCTGGCCGTGCCGGCGGCGAACATCGCCGAGAAGGCCGCCGAAGGGGCGATCCCGGTCAACTCCGGCCCGGAAGTCCCGCTGGGCCTGACGACGATCGCCCTGGTGGGCAAGGGCAAATTTGCCAACAAGGACCAGACCTTCGCCGCCCCGCTGGTGACGCTCAACGTCATCCGGCCCGCCGCCGTCGAGCTGGCCGCCGCCGAGGCCACCGTCAAACAGGGAGAAACGATCGAGTTCAAGGGGAAGGTCGTCCGCAAGGGCCCCTTCAAGGAACCCGTCGTCGTCCGCCTCGACGGGCTCCCCGCCGGCCTCAAGGCCGACCCCGTGACGCTCGCCCCGGAGGCCGCCGACTTCGCCCTCAAGATCGTCGCCGACCCGGCCGCGATCGCCCCCTCGATGGCCACCGCCAATCTCGTCATCGCCTTCCAGGTCAACAAGAAGGATTACGCGACGCCTCCCACGCCGGTGGTCGTCAAGGTCGCGCCGAAGTGAAGCTCGTAGGGCGCAAGAAGTCCGCTGTTTGCACGCGACGTAAGAAGATCGGCGGCTTGCCTACGCCCGACAAGTTCGAGGAATCACCCATGCCCCGCACCCGCCCGGCCCTGGCCCTCCTCGCGTTCTCCCTCCTGAACACCGCGATTGCCGACGAGCCGCCGGTCAGCTTCATGAAGGACGTGGCGCCGATCCTGGTGCGGAACTGCATCGCCTGCCACAACCCGAGGAAGTCCGAGAGCAAGTACGGCATGACGACCTTCGCCCTGCTGGCGAAGGGGGGCGCACAGGGCCA
>JAABUQ010002778.1_pt1 | contig 33686 bp, 30 predicted proteins | sample 5560001 | NCBI WGS metagenome assembly JAABUQ01 (sample SAMN10711888, study PRJNA513371) | rock metagenome | isolation source: Antarctica rocks | place: Antarctica: Victoria Land, Finger Mt nord | collected 2015-12-18
GCGTGGTAATAGATGAGGGCGAACTCCGGTTGCCGGAAGCATCGGAAGAAAACATAAACTAAACGAAAAAAGCCGGTCAAACTAACCGGCTTTTTTGTTGATGCTTCTTTTATCGAGTAAAAATCAAAATTGGCTTTTACTTGTTCTATTAAAACAAAATTTTAATATAAGAGCCTGTTTAAAAATTAAATTAAAGGAGTGTTAGAGCGTGTTTAAAATTTGTTCAATATGTTTGCTATGCTTATTTTATCACCTAAAAAATGGCAGCCATTTGGTTTATTTAACTTGACGCAAACATCAGTTTTTATAGGGTAAAAGAAGCATTGACATTTTTTCTTGTGTAAAGTTAAACAGGCTCTAACAGTTTTCACAACTTTTCTAAATGACACTAAGGACATAATTATATAAAAACATCACATAAAAACGATGGTTGAAAACCTTGGTTATGCTATTTTCCAACTACCATTTTTATGTGATATTAAAAGTCTAAATTATATTTATTTGTTCAGAATGAGTACTTTGTAAAAATACTGAAAAACAAAGTATAATTAATATTCGTCTTTACGGCCACCACTGCCACCTTTATAACCACCGCTACTGCCACCTTTAAAACCACCTTTATCATATCCGCCTCTACTACTTCCGCCGCCGCTTCCGCCATAACCACCACCTCTGCTATTGCCGCCGCCGCCATAACCACCGCTGCCGCTGCCGCCTTTGTAACCACCTCCGCCGCCACTGTTTCCGCCACCGCCGAAACTGCTTCTTCTGGAATCGTCTCTTTTGTCTTCAGATTTGTTTACAACAATAGAACGTCCTTCAACAGACGAACCGTTCAACTCATCAATTGCTTTTTGAGCAAGAGAATCGTCTGGCATTTCAACAAACCCAAATCCTTTGCTTCTTCCTGAAAACTTATCAATAATAATCTTCACTGATGATACTTCACCATAAGCTTCAAAAACTTCTTTTAACCTGCTTTCTTCCAAAGCAAATGGAAGACTTCCTACAAAAATGTTCATTATTGTTTTTTAGTTTGATTTTATATCTATTTCAAAAATACTTATATTAAATCTAAAGTTTACTATTAAATAAATATAAATTTTTTTTAATAGTAAAATAGCTATAAATCTAAATATCAAAACAAACAAAAAAGGTGTACCAATTAAATTGACACACCTTTTTGTTAAATTATAGATTTGTTGTTTAGAACAATGTAAATTCTACACGACGGTTTTGCTGACGACCGGCAGCAGTTTTATTAGATGCAATAGGTTGAGTTTGACCATAACCTGTTGCTTCAATGCGTGATGCATTAGCACCTTTACTTACTAAATATTGTCTCACCGCTTCTGCACGGTCTTTAGATAATCTTAAGTTGAGCGCAGCAGAACCTGTGTTATCAGTATGGCCAGCAAGTTTCAGGCTAAAATTTTTGTTTACTAATAAGTTTGCTACTCTGTCTAAGCTTGCAAATGAATGATCACGGATAGTAGATTTACCTAAATCGAATTCTAAATTAGAAATAGCATCTCTAACTACTTTTTTATCTTCTTCCGTTATAAAAACTTTAACATCTGGTTTGTTTACTGGTAAAGCACAACCTGAACCATCAACAACAGTACCGGCAGGTGTACCTGGACATTTGTCAAACTTATTGGCAACACCATCACCATCATCATCGCCTAAATCTTTAGCATATTGTTGTTTTAATTGCTCTTCATCTCTCAGTCTGTTTTGCTCTGAGGTAGAAAGCATACTTCTTAACTCTGCACTTTCAGCAGCACTTTCTTCACGGATGGCAGCAATCGGGCTAAAATTTTGCAATTGGGAAGTATTTTTCTTGCCTAATGCCAACTCTATGCCAGCATGGGCATAAGAAAACCTGTCATTGGCAGCACCGCGTACACCGTCAAAAGTAGGTGTTTTCATAAAATAAACATTATAGCCAAGATCGATATTGATAACCTTAGATAAACCAAATTTGAAACCAGCCCCAACAGGTACAAACCAGTTTTCTTCGAAACCGTTACTTGCTCCATTAGGAATTGTGCCCTGAACATTTGGGCTTGAAGACATATAACCTGCACCTGCTGTTAAATAAGGGGATAATGCACTGCGTTTATGGTTAAGGCTTAAATTTGCAATTGTAAAGTTTGCATTTAATGCTGCTGACCATTGAATATTAGTTGTGAAACTGCTATTATTTTGAGCTACTGTTGGTGAAGGAAGCGCATTAGCTTGGTAACCTCTTACTTTTCCAGCCAAAAAATCTGCCTGGATACCAAAGCTTGGTAAAATTTGCTTCTTAATGTAACCTCCGTAACCCCAGGTTTCTTCCGGGGTATGAAAATCACCATTTGATGCACCATTAAAAGGTGTAAAGTGAGTCAACATACCACCATTTAGTCCCAGAGACCAAGTACGAAAACTTTTTTTGTCAAAACGTTTAGTGGTGTCGGAATTCATGTTTTGAGCGAACAATGATGTTGATAATCCTACTGTAGATAAGGTAAGAACCAACTTTGTAATCTTTGATTTCATTTTTAAATAGTTATTTTTTAATTTATTACTCTTTGTACAGTTTGCTTAAACGTGGTCGTTGTACAGATAGTTGTATAACACTACCTAAAAAATACTGCCAGAAATGTTGTTTGATTTATTAAATATCAGCAAGTGATGCTAAGTATTTGACTTATAACGAGAAAAAATTTGATGTAGAAACAAAAAAATTAATCATTTGATTAATTCATAATCTGACAAAATTGACTAAATAAATATACATGTTTCCGTTTATGACTACTATTGTACTAAAAACGTTTTCGGTATAATAGCAATTTGTCAGAAATAAGACATCTATGACATCATTCCTTTACTGCTGTTTCTTTTTGTTCCAGGGCTTTCGGTGGCTGGAGAACATTTTTATCCCTGGCTGATAAACCGGGCCTTCACCTAAAGCCTCCGGCAAAAGTTTTTGTTCGATAGTTTTACCGATCAAAGCTTCAATATTGCTGAATTTGCGTTGATCTTTTTCGTTGATAAAAGTAATGGCCGTTCCCGTAGTTTCGGCACGGGCTGTACGGCCGATGCGGTGGATATAATCTTCCGGGTCATGGGGTACATCATAATTGATCACCAAACTAATGCCTTCAACATCAATTCCCCTTGATAAAACATCTGTCCCGATCAAAACCGGCAATTGCCTGCTTTTGAAAGCGCGCAGAATATTTTCCCGTTGCTCTTGCTCTAAATCCGAGTGAAAAGCCTCAACCTTCATCCCGGCACGGAAAAGTGTTTGGTACAGTTGCTTTACTTTTTCTTTGGTTGATACAAAAACTATGGTGCTGGCATAATTTCCTTCTGCCAAAATCATTTTGATCAGTGCCAGTTTTTGATGGTCAAACGTCATGTAAACCTGCTGCAAAATCCCGATGGCAGGCTTCGACAATGCAATATTGATCTGTTCGGGCTGGTTTAGTATTTTTTGCGAAAGTGTACGGATTTTGCCTGGCATAGTGGCAGAAAAAAGAAGGGTTTGCCGTTTTGCAGGCAAATAACTCATGATGCGGATGATGTCATCATAAAAACCCATGTCCAGCATCCTGTCTGCTTCATCCAAAATCAAATGCTGTAACTGACTTAGCTTTACCACGCCGGAAGTTAAATGCGCGATCAGCCTGCCTGGCGTAGCGATAATAATATCCACACCTTCATTTAAAGCTCGGCGTTGCTGCTCGTAACTGATGCCATCTCCGCCGCCATAAACTGCAATCGAACTGATGCCGGTAAAATAAGCCAGTCCTTCTGTTTGCTGGTCTATCTGCTGGACAAGTTCACGCGTTGGTGCCAGGATCAGCGTATTTACCAAACTTTTTTCTTTGGCTGTACAAATTTGGTGCATAATGGGCAGCAAATAGGCAGCAGTTTTACCGGTTCCGGTTTGGGCGCAGGCAATCAAATCATGCTTATTTAAAATAATCGGGATGGCTTGCTCCTGGATAGGTGTTGGCTTGCGGAAACCCATGCTGTCTAACCCTTCCTGCAGGTTTGGATCGAAGTTAAAATCGGTAAATGTCAAAAGTATTGGGCTTGTAAGAATGAATAGGTTCCGGTGTTTAATACAAATTTTATAAATATAGGCTTTTTTGCTGATGTTTCTTTTGCGTCTTTATAAAACAAATTTTGCAAATAGTAAAAATTGATCAGCCGCATAAAGCCATTAACGTGATGCTTCTTTTATCAGTATAAAAACAGTATCCTAAAATCTGTCCTTTATCATACTTCGGCTGTTTGTTGCAAAATATCAGCAATAATCTGCCCGGCATGAACCCTTGAATTTTCGATAAACCACAAGTGCGTGTTCATCCCGCCGCAAACCACGCCTGCCAGATAGATGCCTTTTTGGTTGGTTTCCATCGTTTGCGGATTGTATTCCGGCAGCAGCATATCATCCGCAGAAAGCATAATGCCCATTGTTTTCAGAAATGTAAAATCAGGCTGATAACCGGTCAAAGCAAGCACAAAGTCATTTGGAATGGTAATTAATCCTTCCGCCGTTTGGATATCAACTTCATGTTCTCTTATTGCAGATAGATGCGAGTGATAGTAAGCTTTTATCGTTCCTTCTTTGATCCGGTTGATGATATCCGGCCGAACCCAATATTTTACGCGTTCGTTAATATCATCCTTGCGGATCACCATCGTTACTTCGGCCCCTTTCCGAAAAGTTTCCAGTGCAGCATCAACAGAAGAATTACTGGCACCTACAACCAGCACCTTTTGCATTGTATAAAAATTGGGGTCTTTATAATAATGCCGCACTTTTGGCAAATCCTCTCCAGGGATCTTCATTTTAACCGGCACATCATAAAAACCTGTGGCAATAATGATTTTTTGGGTTTGATAAATACCTTTGCTGGTCGTTACTTCATAGCCGTTGTTTTTAGGCTGATTACTCAGAACGGTTTCAAATAGATGGAGGTTCAGTTCATTGGAAGTAGCTACTCGGCGATAATATTCCAGCGATTCTGCCCGTGTAGGTTTGATGCTGCTGGAAACGAAAGGCACGCCGCCAATCTCCAGTTTTTCCGAAGTAGAAAAAAAAGTCATGCCGGCCGGGTAGTTATATAAGGAGTTGACCAGCGTTCCCTTTTCGATTATTAAATAACTCAAGCCCGCTTTTTTGGCTTCCAACCCACATGCCAGGCCAATTGGGCCGCCGCCTACAATCAATACATCAAGCATATTATTTTTTAGGTTGAAACAAAGAAACAGGAATTAGTTTTTACGAAAACTGAATGCTTCTTTTAGCAGTAAAAAATTTATTTAAAAAAACAAAAAAAGCCGAAGAAAACCCCGGCTGCTTACAATTAAAAAAGAAGGTTTGAAAGAAAAAAGTGGGTAAGCTACTTTTATCGCACCGCTACAACTTTCTACCCTTGCTGCGTTCCCACCCTGGGGGAGTTCAAAAGGAGCTGGCCGTAAAAGACTTACCCGCCACAAAAGTAGAAAACTTTTTAAATCCTGCTGTATAAAAATTTAGAAAATCATCAATCAGCCTGGCAACTGCACTTGTTGAGCAGCAAATGCAGTTTTGGTTTGTACTGATCCTGTGGCTTATGCGCCGATTTTTCCATGACCGTCAATTTTTCTGCCATAAAAGAAGCATCGTACCCCAAATGTTCCAGATGCGGCCAAACCTGCTGAAAATCCGTCTTGCCTGTAATTTCCGCAATCGGGATAAAAGCTTGCCTGATACTGTTTTTATCAATGTTTTTTCGGAGCCGTTTCAGGTTGTTGCCCCAATTATCATCTGCCTGTACTTTTACAAATATGGTGTAAACATTTTTCTTTCGGATGAAGCCAAAGTTTTGTAAACGGATTTCAAAAACCGGGAAGGTTTTCATTTTGGATTGATAATACCTTATTTTCTCCTCCATTACCGCAGGCATAACCTGGTTCTGGTGTACCACAGTAAGGTAAGCTTTGCCATCGGTAACCGCATTTTCAGTCAGGTTGTTGATCTTTATCTTAAGCTGGTCAATCACCGCTTTGACCCGGTAAGGCGGGACAATGGCAAACCAGTAGTTGTAATAAACCGGACCGGCACCCACTTCAAAAAGTAAACTGGTTTGCATAAACAGGCACTAACAATATTAGCAAAAGTAAGATAATTACGGAAATAAAAGAGCTTGGGCACGGATTGTGCCAGGCAAATATATGACCTTCAAAAGATTAAACTATTCAACACAATTTTCGTTTAACTATACAAAATTTGCATTTATAAATTTTTTTGCGAAAATTTGCACTTTTTAAAAAAACAATTTTAATTTAAAAAAATGATCAACCGGCAAAGCTTAGCCTTACCTGCTTTCAAGGCAAATTTTGCCCCGGCAGTGCTTGCATTGGTTCTGACAGTAAATGGCTGCCCGCTGCCGCTGATCCGACGACGGACTTATATCTCCAGGGTTTGATCCGCTACCAGTTGGCCTTCTTAAAAACCAGCTTTTGCTGCCTCTTCCACTCCTTTTCTTATTAACCTGGCTTCAAAAAAAGCTAATTGATTTTTAACGGTTATCTTAATCTATTTCAATGACCATTCAAGATTTCACCATTCGGGCAGCCACAGGCGAACAAGCAGAATATGCGCCTCAGATATGCGATGAAATGTCCGAATCTGCTAAAGCCCGTGGCACCGGTATTGCCACCCGTTCCCCCGAATATGTAGCCAATAAAATGCTGGAAGGCAAAGCTATAATAGCAATTCATAAAGATGGCACCTGGGCAGGCTTTTGTTATATCGAAACCTGGAGCCACGGTCAGTTTGTAGCTAATTCGGGTTTGATTGTTAATCCGATCTACAGAAAAGTTGGCTTGGCAAAAGCTATTAAAGAGGAAGTTTTTAAGCTATCAAGAAAGAAATATCCTGACGCAAAAATTTTTGGGTTGACAACCGGTTTGGCGGTGATGAAAATCAATTCGGAATTGGGTTACGAGCCAGTTACTTATTCTGAATTGACACAGGATGAGGCTTTTTGGCAAGGCTGCAAAAGTTGTGTTAATTACGATATTTTGATGGGTAAAGACCGCAAAAACTGCATGTGTACCGCCATGCTTTTTGATCCGGAAGAAAAGGCCAGAGAGATTGAGGAAAAGATGAAAAAGATGAACCATAAAGCTACCTTGCTGGAGCGGATTGAAAGCGCGCTCAAAAAATCAACAAAGCTGATTACGCCGATAGTTGTGGCTTCCTTAAGATTGATCGATCATAATTAAAATTTGGTGAATAAACCGATACTGTTTTTATCACCCAAAAAACAAAATATTTGATGAAAGAAAAAGTAGTTTTAGCTTTTAGCGGAGGTTTGGACACTTCGTTTTGCAGCATATATTTATCACAGGATTTGAATTTGGAAGTTCATTCTGTAATTGTAAATACTGGTGGTTTTAGTGCCGAAGAATTGGCCGATGTAGAACGCCGCGCTTACAAAATGGGCGTTGTTTCTCATACAGCGGTTGATAAAACAGAAAACTTTTATAATACCTGCGTCCGCTATCTCATTTACGGTAACGTATTGAAAAACAATACTTATCCGCTTTCTGTAAGTGCCGAACGGGTAAGCCAGGCTACCGCAATTGCTTTATACGCCAAAAAAATCGGAGCCGATTATGTGGCGCATGGAAGCACGGGTGCGGGTAACGATCAGGTTCGGTTTGATATGATCTTTAATATCCTGATTCCGGAAGTAAAAATTTTAACGCCAATCCGTGATTTAAAATTAAGCCGCGAAGCAGAAATTACTTACTTGAAAGAGCATGGCGTAGAAATGAATTTCGAGAAAGCCAAATACTCTATTAACAAAGGTATCTGGGGGACTTCTGTGGGTGGAAAAGAAACGCTGACTTCGCACGAAGGTTTGCCGGATGATGCCTGGCCAACACAATTAACCAAAGAAGGTTCAGAAAAAGTTACGCTGGAATTTAAGCAAGGCGAACTGGTGGCCATTAATGATGATACTTTTGATCATCCAACCAAAGCCATTCAAAAATTACAGGAAATTACTTCTCCGTATGCCATCGGCCGTGATATTCATGTTGGCGATACCATTATCGGCATTAAAGGGCGTGTTGGTTTTGAAGCTGCTGCACCAATGGTCATCATCAAAGCGCATCATACTTTAGAAAAGCATACGTTAACCAAATGGCAGTTGAGCTGGAAAGATCAGCTATCTACTTTTTATGGTAACTGGTTGCACGAAGGCCAATTCCACGACCCGGTAATGCGTAATATTGAAGCTTTCCTGACCGATACGCAAAAAAACGTCTCCGGAAAAGTGTTTGTGCAGTTGTATCCGTACCGTTTCCAGGTTTTGGGAATTGAATCCGAACATGATTTGATGTCGAACAAATTTGGCAGCTACGGCGAGATGAACAACACTTGGAGCGGAGAAGATGTGAAAGGGTTTTCCAAAATATTTGGTAACCAGACTGTGATTTATCACAAAGTGAACAGCCCGAAAGAAAATTGATAATGGCTGAAATAAATAAAATCAAAGCTGGCATTATTGGCGGCGCAGGTTATACCGGTGGCGAAATGCTGCGGATTCTGCTGAATCATCCAAACGTTGAAATTGCTTTTGTAAACAGTAAAAGCAATGTAGGCAATTATTTGTACGAGGTTCACACAGATCTTTTTGGAGATACGGAACTAAAATTCAGCAGCGAATTATCTGCCGATATTGATGTTTTGTTTCTATGTGTTGGCCATGGTGATGCACAAAAATTTCTGGAAGCAAACCCAATTGCTGAACATATTAAGGTTATTGATTTAAGTCAGGATTTTAGGTTAATTAACAACGCACAGCTTGCAAACAGAAACTTCGTGTATGGTTTGCCCGAACTCAATAAAACAGCGATAAAAGAAGCATCGAACATTGCTAATCCCGGTTGCTTTGCTACTTGCATTCAGTTAGGATTACTTCCTTTAGCACATCAAAATTTACTGCTAAACGAAGTACATATTTCGGCAACAACAGGTTCAACCGGTGCCGGACAAAGTCTTTCTACTACTTCACATTTTACCTGGCGTAATGATAATTTATCAGTTTATAAAGCATTCAATCATCAGCATTTAAAAGAAATCAGCCAGTCGCTTAACCAGTTGCAAAATGATTTTCCAATTTATCCCAGCGATACAAATAAGTTAAATTTTATTCCGTACCGGGGAGATTTTACACGTGGCATTTTAGCTTCTATTTATACAGAATGTGATTTAAGCGAAGCCGAAGCATTTAAATTATACAGTGGTTTTTATGCTGAACATCCTTTTACACATGTTACCACTCGTGATATCGACTTAAAGCAAGTAGTAAACACGAATAAATGCTTTATCCAAATCAAAAAACACGGTAACATGATTTTCATCATCAGCATTATGGACAATCTTTTAAAAGGTGCATCCGGACAAGCTGTTCAAAATATGAATTTAATGTTTGGGCTGGAAGAAACTACTGGGCTGAGGTTAAAGGCAAGTGCATTTTAGGTGAAGGGCGGAAAGGTGAAGGGTTAAAGGATAAAGGCAAAAGGTTACAACGATGGTATGACAAAAAAGTAGATATAAAAGAAGCATGAGGGATTACAAAAAATTAGAAGTATGGTCTAAAGCACATGAGTTAACTTTATTTATTTACAAAGAGGTTTTGCCTAAAATGCCGATTGAAGAAAAATTTGCTTTAACCAGTCAGCTTCGTCGTTCTGCTTATTCAATACCTTTAAATATTGCCGAAGGCTGTGGCAAAAACACAGATAAAGATTTTGTTCATTATTTAGATATTGCTTTGGGTTCTACCCACGAGGTCGAATATACTTGTCTGTTAATCTTTGATCTGTCTTACATTTTACCTGTTCTCTATGAGGAAGTCAATAAAGCAGTTAACGAAATTAAAGCGATGCTCATTTCGTTCATCAAATATATTCGCAAAAATCAAGTGATTTAATTCAAACAGCTTTTTAATTTCAACTTTTTACCTTTATCCTTTCATCCTTTTACCTTTACAAAATGAAACCCTTCGACGTTTACCCAATCAATCATATCAACATAATAAAAGGCCAAGGCAGCTTAGTTTGGGACGATAAAGGCCAGGAATACCTGGATTTATACGGCGGCCATGCCGTAATTTCTATCGGACATACACATCCGCATTACGTAAAGCGATTGGAAGATCAGTTGTATCAGTTGGGTTTTTACAGTAATTCCATTGAGATTCCTATTCAGAAAGAGTTTGCTGAAAAGCTCGGGAAAGTTTCTGGCAGAGAAGATTACCAATTATTTCTGTGCAATTCTGGTGCAGAAGCAAATGAGAACGCGTTGAAGCTCGCTTCCTTTTATAATGGTAAAAAGAAGGTGATTGCTTTTCGAAAATCTTTTCACGGCCGTACTTCTTTAGCGGTTTCGGTTACCGATAACCCTAAAATTGTAGCGCCGGTAAACGAAACGGATAATGTCATTTTCCTTCCCTGGAATGATGAAGCTGCTTTGGAACAAGCTTTTGCTGAGAACGAAATCAGCTCAGTAATTATTGAAGGAATTCAAGGTGTTGGAGGCATACAGGTTGCACCAGAAAGCTTCCTACAAAAAATACGTTCGCTTTGCGATCAGTATGATGCTGTTTTTATTGCTGATTCTGTGCAATGTGGTTACGGACGTACAGGCAAGTTTTATTCTCATGATTTTGCCGGTGTTGATGCTGATATTTATACCATGGCCAAAGGAATGGGGAACGGTTTTCCGATTGGCGGCATTTCCATCTCCCCTAAAATAAAACCTGTTTATTACATGCTGGGCACCACTTTCGGCGGAAACCATTTGGCTTGTGCCGCCGGATTGGCTGTTTTGGAAGTGATGGAACAGGATAATCTGATGCAAAATGTAGCCGAAGTTGGCGGTTATCTAATCGAAGAACTGAAAAAATTTGAGCAGGTAAAAGAAGTACGCGGACGTGGTTTGATGATTGGCATTGATTTGCCGGATACTTTAGCACATGTAAAAGCCGAACTTTTATTTAAATACCATATTTTTACCGGCGAGGCGAAACCGAATGTGATCCGTTTGCTACCAGCTTTAAATTTAACTAAAGCTCATGCGGATCGTTTTTTGGAAGCATTTAATCTGGCTATGAAAAATGCGCCGGTTGCGGTGTTTAATCCTTCGATGTAAACCTTTTTGTCATTTCGACCGCAGGGAGAAATCTTCTTCAAAGTGATAGAAAAACCTTGTGTTATCCGAAGAAGATTTCTCCTATCGTCGAAATAACAGAGTGCATGATTTAATTAAAAATAGATAGCCTCTATACATTATATAATGAAACTCTTCTCCTCTGTAAACGACGTTAACGATATAAATTACCTGGTAAAAGAAGCATTGAATCTGAAAAAGAACCCTTTCGCTTTTCAGTATTTGGGAAAAAATAAAACAATCGGTTTGGTTTTCCTAAACCCAAGTTTACGCACACGCATGAGCACGCAAAAAGCGGCCATGAACCTGGGAATGAACGTGATGGTTTTAAACATCGACAAAGAAGGCTGGGCTTTAGAGCTGCGGGATAACATGGTGATGAACGGAACAACGGTAGAACATATCCGCGAAGCAGCGGCCGTGATGGGGCAATATGTAGATATCATTGGGCTTCGCTCCTTCCCTGGCTTGCAAAATAGAGAAGAAGATTATGGCGAAGTGATCTTTAATAAGTTTGTAGAATTATGCGCTGTTCCGGTGCTGAGTTTAGAATCGGCAACGCGCCATCCGCTGCAAAGCCTGGCAGATTTAATCACGATTGAAGAACTCAAAACCAAGCCTCGGCCAAAAGTAGTTTTAACCTGGGCGCCGCATGTAAAAGCATTGCCACAAGCTGTTCCGAATTCGTTTGCAGAATGGATGTGCAAAGCGGATGTTAATTTTACTATCGCTCATCCGGCAGGACTGGAACTTTCCACAGCATTTACGCAAGGTGCAACGATCACCCATGATCAAACTAAAGCTTTGCAGGATGCTGATTTTATCTACGTAAAAAACTGGTCGGCCTATGAACCTTACGGTAAAGTAATCCCGGGAAATGAAGATTGGATGCTGACTAACGAAAAACTGAAAAACACCAATCAAGCAAAAGTAATGCATTGTTTGCCGGTGCGCCGCGACTTGGAATTATCAGCAGAAATACTAGACGGGTCAAATTCCATCGTGATAAAAGAAGCAGCAAACCGTGAATGGGCGGCACAAGCGGTTTTAAAACAAATGTTGGAAAGTTTGTAGTTAGTGCAAGTTCTATTTCTTTCCTGCTTCAACGCAAACATTCCGGACTTTAAATGCTTCTTTTATGGCAATAATTATTTAACTAAAATCAGCACAAAATGATAGATCCTAAAGACGAAGTTTTCAGAGACATGGACGATCAGGGAAAGTCCGATGACAATAACCGCACACATGACGAACCCGGATTTTTGGGTGATGAAGAACAAGATACAGCAGGTGATACTTCTGCTTCAACAGAAGAAGGACACGAAATACCAAAAGCTATGACAATAGAACAAGAAGGCGAAAAACCATGGGAAAACACCAGTGGAAGCACAAATTTAACAGAAGAACAATTGGAAAAAGTGAAATCACCATCTACTAATCAAGGCGATGAAGACGAAACTTTTGTTCAGCCTGAAACAGAAGGAACAGGTTACCACGAAGATCCTGATCAGTTAAAAGTAGGCGGAGAAGAATAAATTTCCTTCTTTCTTTTAATAAAAAAACACAATAAGCGTTCTGCAAAGAAACCTGCTCATTGTGTTTTTTTATTTATGGATTTGTATATTTGACTGCCAACCAGAAACATGTTTTAACATATTTACCTGCTATATTTGGCCTTGCTTATTTTATTATTAATCCCCATGAGACCCGTAGATGCTGAGCATTGACGAGATTAAGAAGCCGATAGCTGCCGAAATTGATGTTTTTGAAAGCAAGTTCAAGGCATCTATGCACAGTTCGGTCCCGCTGCTCGACCGCATCACCCATTATATTGTAAAGCGAAAAGGCAAGCAAATCCGGCCCATGTTTGTTTTTTTTAGTGCAGGTTTATGCGGAGGGATCAACGATTCCACGCATCGCGGCGCGGCTTTGGTCGAGCTTTTGCACACGGCCACTTTGGTGCATGACGATGTGGTTGACAACTCTTACCAGCGGCGCGGTTTCTTTTCTATCAATGCCTTGTGGAAAAACAAGATTGCAGTTTTGGTTGGCGATTACCTGTTATCAAAAGGTTTGCTGCTTTCCTTAGACAACAATGATTTTTCCCTGCTAAAAATAGTCTCCGAAGCGGTGAAACAAATGAGTGAAGGCGAGTTGCTGCAGATTGAAAAAGTCCGTAAAATGGACATTGGCGAACCGATTTATTACGAAGTGATCCGCCAAAAAACAGCTTCTCTGATTGCTTCCTGCTGTGCCTGCGGATCGGCTTCTGCCGGAGCTGATACAGAAACCATTGAAAGAATGCGTCTTTTTGGGGAGAAGACCGGTATTGCTTTCCAGATCAAAGACGATATGTTTGATTTTGGTTTGGATGATGTGGGCAAACCATTAGGAATTGACATCAAGGAGAAAAAAATCACACTTCCTTTAATTTATGCCCTAAACAAAGCATCAAAACCCGAAAGGAAAAACGTCATCAAGTTGGTAAAAAACCATAATGAAGATGCAAAAAGTGTAGCAGAAATTATTGGTTTTGTAAAAGATTCTGGTGGTTTGGCTTATGCAGAAACCCAGATGGCCAAATACCAGGAAGAGGCTTTTGTGATTCTGAACACTTTTCCTTCAAATGAATTCAGGACAGGTTTAGAACAGTTAGTCCGTTTTACTACCGAACGAAAAAAATAGGTGGTAAAAGAAGTATCACTGATCTATTTTTAAACCATCACCCCTTTCATCAACATCAAAATAGAATCTACATATTCCCGGTTGTTGGCCAAACGCGGCACTTTATGCTGTCCGCCCAATTTGCCTTTCAGTTTCATCCATTTATAAAAAACACCATCAGTTGCAAAGTGTACAATTGGCCGTTTCAAAGCCATATCTTTAAAACGTTTGGCATCATAATCAGAATTTACTTTGCGCAGGGTTTCATCCAGCAAATCCACAAAACGTTCAAACTCATCCGGCTGCTTTTCAAACTCGATGATCCATTCGTGGCCGCCGGACTTGTTTCCTTCAAAATAAATTGGTGCGGCTGTGTATTCCCGGATGATGGCTCCTGTTTGATAACATGCTTCTTTTAAGGCACGTTCGCTGTTGTCAATAATCACTTCTTCCCCAAAAGCATTGATGAAATGTTTGGTACGGCCGGTGATCCTAATCCGGAAAGGTGATAAAGAAGTAAACTTTATCGTATCACCGATCAAATACCGCCACAAGCCGGAATTGGTGGAGATGATCAAAGCGTAATTTGCCCCTGTTTCTACCTGATCTAAAAGTAAAGTCCGCGGATTTTCATCAAATAAATTTTCAACCGGCAGAAATTCGTAGAAAACGCCGTAATCCAACATCAGCAGCATTTCTTCGGAATCCGATTGATCTTGTATCCCGAAGAAGCCTTCAGAAGCATTATAGGTTTCCATATAATACATCTCATTACTTGGGACAAGCTTTTTAAAATGATCCCGATACGGTGTAAAAGCAACGGCACCGTGCACATACAATTCCAAGTTAGGCCAAATTTCCAGTAAATTATCTTTTCCTGTAAGTTCAAGCAGGCGTTTAGCCAAAACAATGTTCCATGTTGGTACACCGCTGATAGCAGTAACGTTTACGTGCTGCGTAATTTGGGCGATCTTTTCTATTTTTTCTTCGTAATTTTCTATCAGTGTGATGGCCAGTTCAGGTGTGTGGTAAAATTCTGCCCAAAGCGGCAGGTTTTTTAGGAGAACGGCCGAAAGGTCACCATAGTAAGAATCTGTGTGGAGTTGATTGATTTGATGGCTCCCGCCCAGGACCAATGTTTTGCCGGTAAATAATTTCGCTTCCGGACGGTTGTTGCAATACAAGGTGATCATGTCTTTGCCACCTTTAAAATGGCATTCTTCCATGGCTTCCCCGCTTACCGGGATAAATTTACTGCGGTCGCTGGTGGTGCCAGAGGATTTGGCAAACCACTTTATTTCTGTTGGCCAAAGCACGTTTTGCTCGCCTTGCATCATGCGTTCGATAAAAGGCTTTAAAGTATCATAAGTTTGGATTGGAAAACGGTCCCGGAAATCGTTGACATTTTCGATGTTTTTATAACCGTATTTTTTTCCCCATTCGGTATTATCAGCACTGCTGATCAGGTTTTCAAACCACTCATCCTGCACCTCATTCGGATATTTGATGAAAAGCTCGATCTGGTGCATCCGCTTTTTCATGATCCAAGTAACCAATGAGTTAATAAAAGTCATAAGAATTTAAGCGAAAGTTTTTCTTTTTAAAACGAAGTTGGAACCGAGATATAATTTACGTACAATCGGGTCTTCTGCCAACACCTCCGGAACACCGTATCTTAGGATTTTCCCTTCAAAAAGTAAATACGCCCGATCAGTAATCGATAAAGTTTCCTGCACATTGTGGTCGGTAATCAGGATGCCAATGTTGCGTGTCCGTAATTTGGCCACCATAAACTGGATTTCTTCTACCGCAATCGGGTCAACACCGGCAAAAGGCTCGTCCAGCAAAATAAATTTGGGTTCGGCAGCCAATGCGCGGGCAATTTCGGTACGCCTGCGTTCACCTCCCGAAAGCAGATCGCCACGGTTTTTACGCACTTTTTGTAAGCTGAACTCTTCAATTAATTCTTCCAGCTTGTCCTTTTGTTCAGCAGCGGTCATTTTGCCCATTTCCAGCACAGCCTTGATGTTGTCTTCTACCGAAAGCTTGCGAAAAACAGAAGCTTCCTGTGCAAGGTAACCAATTCCTTTTTGTGCCCTGCGGTACATCGGTGCGTCCGTAATATTTTCGTCTTCTAAGTAAATATTGCCTTCGTTCGGTTTGATTAAACCCACAATCATGTAAAAAGAAGTTGTTTTTCCGGCTCCGTTCGGCCCAAGCAAACCTACAATTTCACCTTGTTTTACATCAAAAGTAACATCGTTGACGACCGTCCGCTGTTTGTATTTTTTGATTAAATGCTCTGCTCTTAAAATCATGACCTGTTTAGATGGCGGCGTTGCCTACGTCAAATCTAATTCCTTTTATGTTCAATTGGATTGTTTTCTGTTCTCTCCAGCAATTCTCTTCAATGGTATAACAAATATCAAACGGCATACTGTTTTTAAGGGATAAAATTTGTTCTCCCAAACCAAAACCGATACAGTTAAAAATCGGAGAGTCCTCCTGCACAACACACATTTTAAGATGATTACTGCCGATCAGGTTTGCAGGACCGCTAACATACACATTTTTACTAATGAAAACCGGCGTCATATTTTCCGGGCCAAATGGGGCAAGCTGTTTCAATATCCGGTAAAATCGCGGTGTAATTTGGTTTAGTTTTAGTTCTGTATCGATCTTGATTCTTTGTGTCAATTGTTCTTCTGTGATGTTGGAAGTTACAACCTGCTCAAAACGTTCGCTGAAAGCTGATACATTTTCTGGTAGTAAAGTTAAACCTGCAGCGTATCTATGTCCGCCAAACTGCAGCAGCAGATCGCTGCACCCGCATAAAGCTTCATACAAATCAAAGCCGTGGACAGAGCGCGCAGAACCGGTAACCCTGCCATTACTTTGGGTCAAAACAACTGTTGGTCGATAGTATTTTTCCGTCAACCGCGATGCTACAATCCCGATCACGCCTTTGTGCCAGTTTTCCTGAAAAACAACGGTGGAACGGCGGTTGATCAGCAATGGGTCCTGATCGATCATATTTAAAGCCTGGCCGGTAATGCTGAGGTCATGCTCCTTTCGTTCCGTATTTTTCAGGTTGATCGATTCGCTATAATTAGATGCTTCAACCGTACAACCGGCAATGAGTAAATTAACGGCATGTTTCGCATCATCGATCCTGCCGGCTGCGTTAATCCGCGGCCCGATAGAAAAAACAACGTCAGAAATGGTATAATTTGCTGATCTGCCAGCCACATTCATCAAAGCTTTAAGGCCGATAGAAGGGTTTGTATTGAGTTTTTCCAGGCCAAAAGCAGCAAGTGTGCGGTTTTCTCCGGTGATATGCACCAGGTCGCAGGCAATGCTTACGGCAACCAGATCAAGGTAACAGTTTACTTCTTCCCAAGGAATATTATTTTTTTCCGCATAAGCCTGGATCAGTTTAAAACCAATTCCGCAGCCAGACAATTCTTTGTAAGGATAATCGCAATCCCTTCTTTTCGGATCTAAAACGGCAACTGCTTTTGGCAGTTCCGCGCCGGGCAAATGGTGGTCGCATATAATAAAGCCGATGCTTCTTTTACCGGCATAAATTATTTTATCGTTGGATTTGATACCACAATCTAAAGCAATAATCAAGCTGAAAGCGTGTTCGGCAGCAAAATCAATCCCGGCGGTAGAAATGCCATAGCCTTCTGTGTAACGGTTTGGAATATAAAAGGCAATATGTTCGTATCGTTTTTTAAAAAACTGATAAACAACAGAAACAGCAGTCGTCCCATCTACGTCATAATCACCGTAAACCAATATTTTTTCGTTATTAAGAATAGCTTTTTCAATCCGCAGCACTGCTTTTTCCATGTCCTGCATTAAAAACGGATCATGCAAGTGTCCAATGTCAGGACGGAAAAAATATCTGGCTTCCTCAAAAGAAGTTACCTCTCGCTGCACGAGCAGGCTGCTCAACACTTCGTCCACCTGCAAAGCTTCCGCCAGCTCTGCCACTTGCTGCCGGTTGCCCTCCTGCTCCATAATCCAACGTTTTTGCATATTTTTAGGCGTTCAAACCGTAAAGATAGTTATTGGCTTATCATTCTATTAGTTTAAACAGATTTTAGCATTTTTATGAAAATACACGCATTGGGCGAAGGTTCTTTTTCTGTTGATTCGACCAAAAAATTCGTTCCTTTTAACCCGCTTACCGATCATCCGCAAGACCGCAAAGGCTCGTTATTTATCCATGTACAGCCATTTTTACTTCAAACAGAAAAGGATTTAATTTTGATGGATGCCGGTTTAGGTTTTAAAAACCCAAATGGTGAATTAACGCTGCATGATAATATCCGGAAAGCAGGTTTTGAACCGGAAGAAGTAACGCTGGTTTTGATGTCGCACTTACACAATGATCATACCGGTGGTTTGGTGTTGGAACGGAATGGACGCATGGAACCAGCTTTCCCGGATGCAGGGCACATCGTTCAGCAAGGGGAATGGGAATTTGCTTTTTCGGGAAATTCTTCCTCGTACCGGGAACCGATTTTTGAAGTGCTGCAACGCTCAGCAAGTGTAAATCTGGTAGAAGGAAGCGGTATTTTGAAAAATGGGGTTTCGTATGAATTAACGGGTGGACACTGCCAGTTTCATCAGGTTTTTAAAATTAAATCCGCCGGTGAAATTTATTTTTTTGGGGGAGATGTTTTGCCGGAACCGGAACAATTGATTAGAAAATTTGCGGCCAAGTATGATTTTGACGGACGGAGATCAATGGAATTACGGGAACAATTTGGGAAACAGGCAGCAGTAGAAAATTGGATATGCTTGTTTTATCATGCCAAAAACCTGGCCATTGGAAGGGTTAGCGATAGGGATGGGTTTTCGGTAAAAAGTATGGATACTTAGTGATTTTGGAAATTCATCAAGCTGAACACTTCTTTTATCGACTCTAAATTAAGTGGTTTAGAAATGAAATTGGCAACAGATTCGTAAGATTTAGCTTTATCAATATCGTTGCTGAAAACTGAAGAAGAAAGGATGTAAATAGTAATTTTTTTATCAGGGTCTAAGTGTGATGTTTTATATTCTTCCAAAAATTCCCAGCCATTCATAATCGGCATGTTGATATCAAGCAAGATATAATCCGGAATTTTATCCGGACTGTTCTTAAAAATGTCTTTTAGCTTTTCGATCGCCAAACGTCCATTTAAATAAGTGCTAAGTAATGCATCTGGAAAGGCCTTTCTAATTAATTTAACGGTGATAAAATTATTTATTTCATCATCATCAACCAACATAATATTAACAGGCCTCTGAATTACGTTCATATAAGTTTGTACGAAGGTTAATGAGGGAAAGTTCTGCACATTCATAATAAAATTTCATCTGCTTTGATAATTAAAGCTAACAACTTTCATAATAATATTTCCTTTAGCTAAACTTTGTGAATAAATGACAAAATGATTTAAATCTGATAAAAACAATATTAACGAATAATTTAAACCACCGGATGTTTTAAGTAAGATTTCATGACATTTTTGTTACAAATATTGTCACTCAGTTAAATTTTCTTCAAAAGCATAACTTTCCAAAGGCGGACAAGTACAGATCAAAGTCCGGTCACCATGCGTATCATTCACCCGGCCTACTGACGGCCAGAATTTGAAAGCCACAACGTAAGGCAGCGGGAAAGCTGCTTTTTGCCGGGTATAAGGATGCCCCCATTCGTTTGCGGTGATGACCGCTGCTGTATGCGGCGCGTTTCTAAGTGGGTTATTTATTTTATCGGAAACACCTTTTTCCACATCTTCAATTTCATAACGGATGGCAATCATGGCATCACAAAAACGGTCCAGTTCGTGTTTTGGTTCGGATTCTGTCGGTTCTACCATCACTGTTCCGGCAACCGGGAAAGAAACCGTTGGCGCATGGAAACCGTAATCCATCAACCGTTTGGCAATGTCCGTTACTTCGATACCAAAGTTTTTGAAAGCCCGGCAATCCAAAATCATTTCATGTGCGCAGCGGCCGTTGGCACCTGCGTACAAAACCGGAAAATGATCTTCTAAACGCGATTTGATGTAGTTTGCATTTAAAATAGCATACCGTGTTGCATTGGTTAAACCTTCGCTGCCCATCATCGCGATGTAAGCATGAGAGATCAGCAAAATCGAAGCTGAACCCCACGGTGCTGCCGAAACTGCCGGGATAGATTTTCCCTGCTCAATATCAACCATTGCATGGCCGGGTAGAAACTGAACCAAATGTTTTGCTACGCCGATCGGACCCATTCCCGGGCCTCCGCCGCCATGCGGGATACAAAAGGTTTTATGCAGGTTTAGATGGCAAACATCGGCACCAATATTAGCCGGACTGGTTAAGCCAACTTGCGCATTCATGTTGGCACCATCCATATAAACCTGTCCGCCATGCTGATGAATAATATTACAGATTTCAATAATTGATTCTTCAAAAACACCATGCGTTGATGGATAAGTAACCATCAAACAGGAAAGCTCATTGCTGTATTGTTCGGCTTTGGCTTGCAGGTCAGTAACATCAATATTACCGTTGTCGTCACATTTGACCACGATGATTTTCATCCCGGCCATTGCTGCGGAAGCCGGATTGGTCCCATGGGCAGATGAAGGGATTAAAGCGATGTTACGGTGATCATCCCCATTAGCCTGATGATAAGCGCGGATCACCAGCAAACCGGCATACTCGCCCTGTGCACCGGCATTTGGCTGCAAACTCATCGCCGCAAAACCGGTGATTTCACTCAGCCATTTATTCAGTTCGTCGAATAGCTGCATGTAACCGCCAACCTGGTCTGATGGTGCAAAAGGGTGCATTTTACTAAACTCTGCCCAGGTAACCGGAACCATTTCTGTAGTCGCATTCAGCTTCATGGTGCAGGAACCCAGCGCAATCATCGAATGACAAAGTGATAAATCTTTGGCTTCCAGCGATTTGATGTAACGCAGCATTTCGTGTTCTGAATGGTGCGTGTTGAAAACCGGATGGTTTAAAAATTCTGAGGTGCGCTGCAGTTCTACAGGAACTGGCGTTTGCAATGCTTCTTTTAGGGCATTAAAATTGGTATCGGCCAAAGTTTTTCCTTTGGCTTTGGCAAAAATACGAATGATGGTTTGGATATTTTCCGCAGAAGTCGTTTCATCCAAAGCAATTGAAACCTGTGAATTTTTATAATAAAAATTCATTTCCTGGTTTAAAGCTTCTGCATGAATACTATCTTTTAACTGGCCGGCTTCAACCGTAACGGTGTCAAAATAAACCTGATTTTGCTGCTCATAACCTAAAGCTTTCAGCGATTCTGACAGCAAAACCGTTAAACCATGAATACGCTGGGCAATCAATTTTAAACCTTTTGAGCCATGATAAGCGGCATACATCCCGGCCATAATCGCAAGCAAAGCCTGCGCGGTACAGATATTGGAAGTTGCTTTGTCCCTGCGGATGTGCTGCTCGCGGGTTTGCAAAGCCATGCGCAGCGCGTAACTGCCTGCATTATCGACAGTTACGCCAATAATTCGACCCGGAATGCTCCTTTTATAGGCATCTTTTGTGGCAAAAAAAGCAGCGTGCGGGCCACCAAAACCCATCGGCACACCAAAACGCTGGGTAGAACCAACCACCACATCTCCGCCCCACTCGCCCGGAGGCGTGAGCAGCACCAAACTCATTAAATCAGCAACAACCGTTAATTTTATATTTTTTTGGTGAAGTGCATCAGCAAAGCTGCGGTAATCAAAAACTTCGCCGTTTGATGCCGGATATTGAACGATGGCTCCGAAGAAAGTATCATCCAGATCAGCAGTTTGATGATCGCCAATAACCAGCTCCAAATCCAATGGCTGAGAACGTGTTTTTAGAATATCAATGGTTTGCGGAAAAACCTCCGCAGAAACAAAAAACTTTTTAGCTTTTGTATTTTTACGCAAGCTGTATTGCATAAACATCGCTTCGGCAGCGGCCGTTCCTTCATCCAGTAAGGAAGCATTGGCAATTTCCATTCCGGTCAAATCAATTACCATCGTCTGGAAATTCAGCAAAGCTTGCAATCTTCCCTGCGCAATTTCGGCTTGATACGGCGTATATTGTGTGTACCAGCCTGGGTTTTCCAGGATATTCCGCTGGATAACGCCCGGAACAATCACATCATAATAACCTTTTCCAATGTAAGATTTGAATACTTTATTTTTAGAAGCCGTAATTTTTAGGTCATTCAAATAATCAAACTCGCTTTTTGCAGCAGGCAAATCCAGCGGGTTTTTTAAGCGGATAGCTGCCGGAACAGTTTGATCAATCAGTTCATCCACAGAAGCTACCTGAAGCTGTTTAAGCATTGCCTCAGTTTCTGTTTGATTTGGTGCGATATGACGGTGCTGAAATTTTTCCTGGTAATCGATATTTAACTTCATGAAATCTGGATAAAATTGAAGGCGCAAAGGTATGCTTTTGGCTCTTGAAGATCAATTTTTCCCGCAATCGTTACAGGAGGTTTACACAAGTAATTGCAATGCTTCTTTTAGCACTGTTTTTTTGATGTTTGAAAAATCGAATGCTTCTTTTATGGCCAATTTTTAGCGATAAAAGAAGCATTGATATTAATTGAACCATTATCTCAAACAGAGCAAATACAACTGTATTGTATTTTCCAGGCCCAAATACAAGGCGTCCGCAATCAAAGCATGGCCGATACTCACTTCCAGCAAATTGGAAATATTTTGGGCGAAATATTTTAAATTATGCAAATCCAGATCGTGCCCGGCGTTTAAACCTAAACCCAATTCAACTGCTTTTTCGGCTGCTTTGATGTAGGGTGCAATCGCTTGTTCTTTGTTTTGAGGATAACCGGAAGCGTAGGCCTCAGTATATAATTCAATCCGGTCTGTTCCTGTTGTTGCCGCAGCTTCCACCATTTCTACTACCGGATCAACGAAAATGGAAACCCTAATATTTTGTGCCTTAAAAACAGCAATAATTTCTTTGAGGTAATCCTGGTTTTTAATCGTATCCCAACCGTGGTTGGACGTGATCTGGCCCAAAACATCGGGAACCAAAGTAACCTGCGCCGGATTATTAGCCAGCACCAGGTCAACAAATTTTTGTTCCTGACAGTTGCCTTCAATATTAAATTCTGTTGCAATTACTTTTTTCAGGTCAAACACATCCTGGTAACGGATGTGCCGCTCATCTGGCCGGGGATGAACCGTGATACCTTGTGCACCAAAACGTTCGCAATCCAGCGCTACTTTTACCAGATCAGGGTTATTGCCGCCACGCGAATTGCGCAACGTGGCTATTTTATTGATGTTTACGGAAAGATGTGTCATGCAGGTAAAAGCAGGCATTTGGGAAGATGTTTGAGGGATGCTGTTTTTAGGGGGATAAAAACATTGTATGATTTAGTTTATTTTAACCACTTATTCAATCTTTGTTTAGCTTCTTCAGTTGTTAAAGTTTCGCCTGTCGCTGACTGTTCAAGTCTGGTTTCAATCTTTTGAATCAGGAGAAGGCTATCTAACAAATCATCCAATGAAAAGCTTTCTGGCAAGTCTTTAATAGTTTGAATTAACTGCCCTTTGTTTAACATAATTTTAAATCCTAATCAAATATAGTACAATAGATATTGCTAATATCACGACAAGTTATAATTCATTTTATCCCCGCCGTATAATCCTGCTTCACAAAAAATTTAAAATACTGGCATCCAACTTCGCCTGTTGCCGTAATTCCTTGCAACACACCAATATAATTTCCCGTCCGGTCTGATGTATAAAAGGTTACCTGGGTTTTTCCTTGTGCATTAGTCGATACGGAAGGCGACCAGTAAAGCAAATTCCTGAAATCAGGAAGGCGGCTTGCAACTTGCTGGCTGGTTTCATACACGGGCGAATAAAATTCCCGCTCAAATTGCATGCCTTCGTAATCAACAATAACGGCATGAGGGTCAAATTCATATCCGCTCAAATCGCCTTTGTAAGTGGCAAAGTTTAGTATTCCTTCAAATTCGGTGGCCTGCCAGAAATATCGGCTTTTAACCAGTTCCAGCTTTCTTATTTTTAACGGGTCTATCGCCATCAGCTTGTCGATGTTAAAAACAGGGATACCATCAATTATCACCAGCGGGTCTCCTTCTAAAAATCCCTTTTCAGCATTAATCCGGATATGAAACCGCTTTTGTTGTTTTACCACAATCAATGATTTTACATATTCGCGCAACACTTCTTCCAATGTGGTAAACCTTGTATAATCATCCAACTTGTAGGGCATAAAGAATTTGCCGTAAAAGGAACTGCTGTCAATTTTTGGATTATAAAACTGCTTCAGTTTATTTCCGGCATACAAGTTTTGGACTTGCATATCCAAACTATGGGTTTTAAGGGCGTTTTGCATGTCTTCTGTTAAATTAAAAACCGGCAAAACACTTTTTGAATATTTTTCGGAAAAAGGGCTTAAAATATCGATGTGATAAGTGCTGTCTTTTTCTTCATTGGTTTGAACAACGATCTCTCCCGGCCCAAATAAATCTTTGGTATTAAACAGCAATTTGCCTGTCGAATCGCTTTTAGAAGTATGTAGTTGTACACGTTTTCCAGGTACGGCAAGATAAGCCGTAACGTTTTTAGCCGGTTGGTTTGTGCCGTTACTGATTATTTTTGCAGTAACAAGATGGCCGGTATATTCCGGAAGAAATGAAAATGAAGGGCGCTCACTTTTTAATATTTCATCCCATTTAAACCTGCTCCAACCTTGCGAAAGCATTAAATTATCTACGGCCTGGTCTGCCTCTGCATCCTTGTTTTTGAAATAATAATCTGGTGATTCTATGTTTCCTTTTAAATCAGATGTTAGCCATAAGTAATTAACAATATCACCCGGTTCTGTAGTTTGAAGGGAATCTGTTTGGTAAACCGACATGGACAGATCAGAAACCAAAGGCTGGCCTTGCTGATCTTTAACCAAAACAGCAACGTTAACTTTTTTTCGTACGCCGTATTGTTCCTGGTCTGGGTTAAGATTTATCGTAACTTTTTGTGTAGGCCGTTTAAAATAAAGCCTTTCGCATACCGGTTGTCTGGTATTGTTAAAAATCGTAAAGTGTGAAATTCCTTCTCCTAACAAATTTTTATCAATTAAAAACCTGGCCGTTCCGTTAACCAAAGCTGCGCTTTGCACTGATTTAGGAACACTTTTGGTATGGGCAAATAAATATACTTCGCCATGATTAACATTGCTGTTTACCGTTACTGCTAATTGATTTGCATTATCTGCTAACTGTATCACATAACCCTGATCAAATATCGCTGGAAGCTCTTTTATAATTGGCTTGTTTTCAGCATTGATATAAACTATAGCTTTGTAAGTATCTTTTAAATTAGGCTTAAAGATAAAATTGCCCATACCAAGTTTTAACGGACGGAACCTTGCAATTGTATCGTTACGCTGATTGATTATTGCGCCCTTAAAATTTACGCCTTTTCCATCCTGGCCAACTACTTTAAATGCTACTTTACTGGTTAAACCGTTTACCAAATTTCCACCTTCCGGGAAAAACTGAATATCAAAATTTGGCTTTGATTTGCTTGCAGTTATTTCAGGGGATTTTAAAGGATTGATGATCGTTATATCTTTTTCAAAATAATTATCCGCGTTAAAATTCTTCATCCAATTGGTATAAGCACGCAACTTATAATTGCCGCTTCTTATAGAAACAGGAATGTAAACCGAGCCATTTCCGCTGCCTATTCCTTTTAAAGCAACTTTGGCTTGCATTACTGGGATTTGATTATTGTCCAACACTTCAACATAAGCTACTTTACCGATGTTTAAAGGTTTACTAGTCCCGGCATCAACATTGTAAATTTTAAACCACAATATTTCGCCGGTTAAATAAGTGCTTTTATCGGTATGCACAAATAGCTTTTCCTGGAAATTGTCCTGCTGATAAACTTCAAATCGGTTTTGAATTGCACTTGTAGTTTGTGCATTACTATTAGATGAAAGCAATAGCAAAATCACAAAACCGGATAAAATATTTTTCATTTCTTAAAGAGGATTAGTTTTGTTCAACGTGTTACCGATGCTTCTTTTATCGTATAAAAATCATTAGGCTTTTTTTGTGTTCCGATGGATTAAGCAGGCACTAATTTTTTATGGGTAAAAGAAGCATTGTTGTTTTGCGTATTATATATTTTCAATATCATTTCCAAAATAAAGGTTTGGCTGTTGTTCCAAAAGGCGACTTCAACCTACAATCAACGCATTCTTTTGGGGCATACACATAACCTAATAAAACGCCGTTTAAACCCAAATCAGTTACAGGTATAAAATCACCATTTGCAAATACATTGTTAAAACGCTGGTCGTAACTATTTAATGGCGCAAACAATATTCCTTTCGATTTACACGCACTTGAATCAGGAGGAGGAATATAATTAGGCGTGTACAGGGCAATATTATTATGATCGATGAATATGCGGTGCGATCTAATCAGGGAAACGCTGATATAACCAAGTACAGGTGTTTCAGGATGAGTTACACAATGGATATTACCTGTAATGGTTGAAGGTTGCGCATCAAATATAGAACCTAAACTTTCCGTGTTTTTTTTAAGGTTGTCCCAGTATTGATAAGCTTCCTTTGTTAAACCGTACTGTTTCAGCAGAAAGCTATAACCAAAGGATATTTTACCGGAGTTGGCCAAAACAAAGTTAACCGGCTGCATAGCAATTACGTCCTGTGCCAATTTTGCTGACGAACCAATTAAAACCTGCTGCGATGGTTTGGTTTTATAACAAGTATTAATAAGGTCGCTTACCGGCCTGTAGGTTATTTTACCATTCATAATTTCGTACACAGAATAATAAGAAGAAACGTACGACCAGGTTTCATCAAAGCTCCAACGATAGTAGCGGGTGTTATTTGTAGGATCGTGTGTGTTGACATAAAACTGGATGCCGGTACTGGTTACTTTATAAGGGATGCTGTCAATATCAGGCGTATTAACTGATGCCGCATAATCGGATGCGTATTCTGTTCCATCGGTTGTTACAATATGTAAACGGTATTTTTTTGTACGGTCTAAATTTAGGGATGAAGCATATTTACCGCTGCCAATTTCGGTTAACGGGTAACTGACATTGTTGTCGCTTTGAACACTAATTTGTGCATGAAGTTCGGATTTTAAAGTTGTATTGCTGTCTAACTTAACTGTTCTGCTTAAAGTAATTACTGTTGAATCAGTACCTGTATTGATCACACCTTCTACCACCAAATAGCTATTAGGCGCATTTATTGCCGGAGGATTATAAGGTTTCTTACAACTCCAAATTAAGGCTACAAATAAAATAAGTAATAGATAGGGTTTGCTGCTCATCTTGTTAAAATCTAATATTGTAATTTATAAAAGGGATTGGCCTTGCAAAGATGGACAACTGGTAACCGTTGATTGCGCCGTCCTGCGCTGTAAAATAAGTTGAATAAGCGTTTTGCCTGCCTGTGAGGTTATAAACGCCAATCGTAAACGAATTATGGGTTCGCTGATGCACTTTGTGGTTGCCTTCTATATTCATCGAAAAATCTGACCGGAAATAATCCGGGATACGGTATTGGTTCCGGTCTGAATATAAAACCCTTTCGGCACCTGCATAATTATACTTGGCAATGGGCAAAGTAATAGGCCTGCCTGTACTGTAAGTTGCATTTAAAGAAACACTAAACCGATGCGATAAGCGGTAGTTGCCGGTGAAATTAAAATCATGCGGCTTGTCAAAATTTGCCGGATAATAGTTGCCTTTGTTGATCAAACCTCCCGCGTTGGGATCATCCTGTTTTAAAAAAGTACGGGAATAAGTATAACTCATCCAGCCGTTCAATTTTCCGGCTGTTTTGCGTATTAAAAATTCTGCGCCGTAGGCTTTTCCTTCTGTGTTGATCACATCTGTTTCAACATGATGGTTCAGTACCAAAGTTGCACCGCTTTTATAATCTAAGTAATCGTTAAGCCTTTTATAATATACTTCCGCAGAAAGTTCTATTGTATTTGCTTTTGCATTTTTGTACAAGCCTAACGATACCTGGTCGCCAAATTGTGGTTTGATATTAGGATCGCTTAACTTATATACATCGGTAGGTGAAATAGCTGTAGTATTAGAAAGCAGGTGGATGTACTGCCTTAAAGTATTGTAACCTGCTTTCACAGATAAATTATCTGCAAGGTTATATCTGGCAGAAATCCTGATCTCCGGCCCATGATAAGTATTTATAACCTGATTCTTCTTATAAGTAGTGCTGTCAATAACGTTCACACTTTCCCTGGGAAGGTTTGGCGCATAGTTAGATATAATTTGCGGGCCTAAGTAATTATACAAGGAATAACGAAATCCGAAACTAACTAAAAGGTCTGGTGTGATATCATATTTATCGCCGATATACAGCGCACTTTCTAAAGCCCGTTCTGCTGGAACGGTATTAGGGGCAACCAAAGATTGGCTTCCGTTAGGTTCGTAATCACCGGGGTTTAGTTTATATAAAATGGAATTCAAACCAAAATCAAGTGTATTTTTTGGGTTGAGGTAATAAGTAAAATCAGCTTTAAAATTGGTTTGGTTGATATTAAAACCAAGTTTGTAGGCATTCAGCGGGTTTTCAGAACTTGATGTACTGTATTCATAATGATCTGTTCCGGCGGTAAAAACACTATAAAATTTATTGCTAAAATTATGCTTCCACTTAATGTTTATATTTCTGTTACTGTAAGCATAAGCCGTATCACTGTTTAATTTAAATTTATCGTTGCTGAGATAACTCGTTATATATAAATTATTCTTGTCGTTGATCTGGTGACTGATATCCAAATTTAGGTCGTAAAAAGAAGCCTGACTATGTTTGTAGTCTTCTGGCAATAACTTTAGCAACCAATCAGAATAAGTGGTGCGGCCACCAAAAATAAAAGACGTTTTATCCTTAATAATCGGGCCTTCAATATTTAGCCTGCTGGTGAGTAAACCTATACCTGCCGAACCTGTAAAATTTTTTTTGTTTCCTTCGCGGTCTGTTACATCCAAAACAGAGGATAAACGGCCGCCGTATTTTTCGGGTATGCTGCTTTTATACAATTGTACATCTTTAACAATATCCGGGTTAAAGGCAGAAAAGAACCCAAAAAAGTGGGCCGGGTTATAAATGGTCGCATCATTCAGCAGGATCAGGTTTTGATCGGCAGCGCCGCCGCGGACATTAAAACCGGTTGTTGCTTCCCCTACAGATTGTACGCCCGGCAGCGTCAGGATCACCCTTAACACATCCGCTTCCCCAAAAACCGCCGGTACTTGTTTAATCGTTTTTATATCCAGCCTGTTTACACCCAACTCCCCGCTCCGTACATTGGCTACTTTTTCCGCAGATATCTTTACTTCTTTTAACGAGGTAATTTGTTCCTGCATTTCAATATTCAGCTTGCCATCACTGTAAAGCATAATTTGCCGCCTTGTATCGCGCATACCCAAACCCCGGATACTTAATGTTTGCCGTCCGCGGGGCAAGGTAATGGAGTAATAGCCAAACTGGTCTGCAGCAATACCAATCTTGGAATCAACCACACGGATACTTGCACCAATAACCGCTTCGCCGGATTTAATATCTTTTACATAACCGGCCAGTGTAGCCATGCCCGGTTTAATCTCGTTCGTTTTTATTCCTATTTCGTACAGCTTGTTCTCTGTAGTTGCTTCCGGTATTTTTTTATCCTGATCATCGGTATAACCTGTGATTACCGTTGTTTCATGCGGCACATCTCCTGCCTTAGCTTTAAAAAAACCGGCTGCCAGCGTTGTTTGTATTTCCCTTCCTTTGGTGAGGAATACTTGCTGGTCAATTATGGCATAATGAAAACTGGTATTGCGGAAAGACCGGTCTAAAATAGTTTGCAAAGGCACGTTGGCAGCTTCCAAAGTAACTTTCAAACTATCAAAATGCGCAGGATTGTAATAAAAATGGTAGCCGCTTTTTGATTCCAATTCAGCAACAAACTGCTCAATGGTGGCTTCATGAAAATTGATACTGAAAGTTTTTGCTATCTGCTGTGAATAAGCAACTTTCATAAAGATCAGCAGGAAAAAAACCAGGTAACATTTTTTCATATCAATTTGTTAATTGGTCGTAATAAGAAGCGATTTTTACCAGTACCTGTTCCGGATCAGCTTTGTAATTGATACGGTTATCGCTGATAAAAAGCTGAACCTGTTTTTTCTTGTCTTGCAAAGCTTTCAGAATAGAAGATACGCCATTGATGTTATAATAAAAGCCTCCTTTTTTCAAGTAAATTTCCTTTTTCCCTGCGGTAAAGTAACTTTCTAAATTTCCTGTTGTAGCGATTTGAATTATTTTCGATCTTTTTGCTAAAACTTCTGTTTTCCCTTTATACAGTTGGTTGTAGATGCCATTACGGATACCGGGATTGTTGAGGCTATCCACATTAATGGATACAAAATGATGGCCGGATAAATCAAAGTAGTGCAATTTATCATTCAGCAAAGTGTAGCGGGAAGCTTTGTTGTAATGCAAAACCACCACACAATCCTTGTAAACATCGAACATCATTGGCACATTGGTGTAAATTGCATCGTCGTAATAAACTGTTCCAAGCTTCCATACAATTATATCATCAGCATAAGCATTTCCTTTAATTGCAGGATCATACTGATCATATTCAGGCCCGTTGTATAACCTGGAACCCTCACCAATAGCAGTGGTAAAATTTTGAATAAGGTTGTTGGTTTTTTGTTGCTGAGAAGAAGTATCCGGTACAAAAGCCTGGCCTTTTAATATTTTGCCGTACAGCATACTTATAAAAGATACGGCTATGTATTTTAAAATATTACTGTTCATTTTTTAGGTAGATAGAGGAATGCAAATTACAGTAATTTTGTTAATAATCAAGTACTTACTTCTAAAAATTGCTGCCTAAGTAAATCCTAACCGTTTCTATGTTGTAGAAGCAAAATTTTATCCTTTTCAAACCACTTTCTCCACTCCTGCGTTTAAAACACTTCCACTTGCTTAATTCAAATGCTATCCAAACTCAAAATCATAATTCTCCTCACCAATTTTTTACCGATAAAAGAAGCATCGGCACAAATCGCAGCTTTTAAAAACATCCGCAATTACGAAACCTACTATGCTTCGGCCAAAAGAAATACCGAAAACTGGCTGGCCATTCGCCGTTTTGATGATTCGGGCAAAACCTGGCTTTTACTGGTAGAACTGCGGACTTTAAATACGATTGTTGATGAAGCAAATTTGTATCAGCTTAAACCGACAACGCTTGCCGAAGCACGCATACTATTTGCCAATACCGTTTATGTTAACGCTTTAAAAGCTGCCGAAAAGCAATCGGCCACGATTCAGGATGCGGGCATTAAACAAGGTATGCCAAAAGAAGCCGGGATTAGTTTAACCATTGATCTTTGTCCTTCGCACCGTGTTTTAGACCGGCGTATTTTTACGGATGTTTTTCAGGAGTTTAATAAAGTGGAGCCGCACCCGCCGGTTGCTATTTCGGTTTCCGGTTTGTGGATGAAAGACCACGAGGCGGATTTGAACTGGCTGAAACAACAGGAACTGGACGGACATATTTTTATCATCTGGATCAATCATACTTATAACCATCGCGTTGATCCGAAAAAGCCGTTGAAAGAGAACTTTTTGCTGGAACCGGGCACCGATATCAACTACGAAGTATTTGAAACCGAGAAGGCAATGTTGCAAAATGGTATGCTGCCCTCAGTATTTTTCCGGTTTCCGGGTTTGGTTTCGGATGCGAAATTGCTGTATGAAATCACTGGTTTTGGTTTGATCCCCATCGGTAGCGATGCCTGGCTGGCAAAAGGACAAAAAGCGATGCCGGGAAGTATTGTCCTGATCCACGGGAACGGCAACGAACCGATTGGCGTACAAGATTTTATCAATCTGCTGAAATTGGAACAAAAAAAGGTTACTCAAAAACAATGGTTGTTGTACGATCTGCGCGAAAGTTTGGACAAAGAATATCAGTAACTACAACCGGAAAGCAATGCCAGCAAACAAAGCATGGTCGGCCGCTTTTTGAATACCTAAATTAAACCCGACATCAAACATGACAGACTTGGATACGCCATATTGCAAAGCCGCATCCACATAATTGTTGATGTTTCGGGCATTTAAATTGTACTCGTAATATGTTTCCAAATAAGCGTTCAGGTTTTTATCAAACACCGGATGCCCGATATTTACGGATTGCAGGAGTGTATTGTGCATTCCGTTTCCAATATTGTCTTTCAGCCGGTCGCCTTCAACTTGTACACTTAACTGCCAGTCGTTTTTCAATTTGAACATGATCGGAACAAGAATTCCGCCTTCATACTTGGAATTATCATTATAATGATTGGTTGGAAAAGTTAAATATGGAATGACAGCCAATGAAATATTGCCGTCATCACCCAAAAAATTCTTCTTCAAACGAAGCGTTAAATCGCCAAAACCAGCATCACTTGTTTTCTCGCGGGTATCCAATTGTACTGTATTTTGATGCGCATAAGTTTGCACCAACAATTGTACCGCCAAACTATTGGTCAATCCAAGTTTAACGTTAAAGTAATTATAAAGCAGCGCATGTTCTTTGCTTTCGCTGGTTGTTTTGTATTCGTAACGCAAAAAATCGGCTTCGTATTGGATATGCCCTGCATCTACGGTATAAGGCGATTCGGTAATATTTGGCCGGTCAGGGTCCATTTCCCGCAACGAATCTTTTGGTGTTGGATGAAAAAGATTGTAACGTTGCTTGATTGGTTTTTCTGTTTTTGAAAGGTCTTGAGCGGATACTTGTAAGATTAATCCGCAGAAAATAATAAGAATAAAAGTAAATTTTTTAATCATAAAAGAAGGATCGGTAATCGTGTTACGGCAAAAAATAGATCTTGTTAAAGTAGTTTTTAGAAATGTAGTTTTATTGATGGAATTAATATTAACAATTTAATTATCAGGATCAATTCCTGCTTGCTTTAAAATTGCATGTAATGTTCCTTTTTTCAAATCTTTATTATGCATTGGAACAACAGTACGCAAACCAGTTTGCCGATTTAAAAAAATTTGATGGCTGCCTTTTGTCCTTAACAATTCAAATCCATTTTTCAAAAGTAAATCAACGATTTCTTTTGGAGTGAAAGACTTCATTTCGCTTAGGCAAGTGTCAATGAATATTCCAGCGTTTTGTTATCATCAGGTACAGATTGGCCATCCAATTCCAAACTCTCTACATATAAACTAATCGCTTCCCTGGCCATTTCCATCGCTTCTTCGATAGTTTCACCTTGGGTAAAACAACCAGGCAAAGCAGGAACAGAAACTGAAAATCCACCTTCTGCTTCGGGCGTTAATAAAACACGATAAGTTCGTTGCATGATATAAAGATAAAAAAAATTACCAAACAAAAATGGCCTCTAAAATTAGAAGCCATTTCCTGATACCTGATACTAAATACTTGCTACTAATAACGATAATAATCCGCTTTAAACGGGCCATTAACTTGTACGCCAATATATTCAGCTTGTGATTTATCCAATTCTTCCAACTCAACACCAATCTTAGCTAAATGCAATCTGGCAACTTTTTCATCCAAAGTTTTTGGTAAAGTATAAACTTTATTTTCGTACTTGTCTGTATTCATCCAAAGTTCTAATTGTGCCAAAGTTTGGTTGGTAAAAGAAGCACTCATCACGAAACTTGGATGACCAGT
>JAABUQ010002779.1_pt1 | contig 33668 bp, 28 predicted proteins | sample 5560001 | NCBI WGS metagenome assembly JAABUQ01 (sample SAMN10711888, study PRJNA513371) | rock metagenome | isolation source: Antarctica rocks | place: Antarctica: Victoria Land, Finger Mt nord | collected 2015-12-18
GTGGACATGGTCGCCCTCTCCTTTGTGCGCCGTCCCGAGGATGTGACCTTCGTGCGCCGTCACACTCGGCTGCCGCTGATCGCCAAGGTGGAGAAGCCCCAGGCCGTGGCGTGCGCGGAGGAGATCCTGCGTGCGGCCGACTGCGTGATGGTGGCGCGCGGGGACCTGGGGATCGAGATGCCCATCCAGGAGGTTCCCGTGGTCCAAAAGCGTCTCCTGGCCATGGCCGGGCGACTGGCCCGGCCCTCGATCACCGCCACGCAGATGCTCGACTCCATGGTCACCTCCACTCGTCCCACACGCGCCGAGGTCGCCGATGTGGCCAATGCGATCCTCGACGGCACCGACGCGGTCATGCTCTCGCAGGAGACCGCCGTCGGCGCCTACCCGGTGGAGGCCGTGGCGATGATGGCCTCGGTGGCCGAGCAGGCCGAGGTGATCGCCCCGTATGAGCGCTGGAACAACGAGCGCGTCGTGCGCACCGAGTCCGACCCGGCCTACACGCTGGCCCACAGCGTCTGCCTGGCAGCGCGCGAGCTCAGCCTCGATGCCCTGGTGGTCCCCACGCTGTCGGGCCGCTCGGCGCGCCTGGTGTCCGCCCACCGGCCCACGGTGCCCATCTTCGCGCTCTCGCCGGGTCGCGAGACCGTGCGTCGCTGCGGGCTGATGTGGGGCGTGCAGGCCGCCTCCATGCGCCGCCACGAGACCACCGAGGCCCTGATCGCCGATGCGGCCCGGCGCGTCGTGGAGCTCGGCTGGTGCGCGGAGGGCCAGCGCGTGGGCATCACGGCGGGTCTGCCCAGCGGTCGCCCGGGGACGACCAGCCTGGTGCAGATCCAACAGCTCTGACCTAGCCGCTGGAGCGTGACGGCTGAGCGGCCTCGCGCTCGACCGCGGCGGTGCGAGCCGATGATCGTTGGCGCTCAGCGTCACGCTCGCGCCGGGCGAGGGCCAGGCCCCCCACGGCCATGAGCACCAGCACGCCCACCGCGATCAGGGCCTCTGGTCGGTCCAGGCGCCCCAGATGGCCCCCCAGGGCGGTGTAGGCAAACGCGCGTGGGGCGGCGCCCAGCGCCGTGGCGGCGACGAACGCCCGCAACCGCACGGAGGACAGTCCGGCCGCGTAGTTGACCAACGAATAGGGCACGCCGGGCGCGATGCGCGCGTAGAGAACCGACAGGAAGTCGCGCCGCCCCACCCAGAGGCGCAGCGCGGCCAGTCGGGGGCCGCCCAGCCGGGCGACGGCGGAGCCGGCCAGCCAGCGCGCGAGCGCGAAGGCGACGGTGGCCCCCAGCGTGGCCGAGAGCAAGGAGAGCGGGGCCCCCTCAGCGGTCCCGAAGAGCAGGCCGCTGGCTCCCGCGAGCAGGGGACCGGGAAAGCAGGCCACGGTGAGCGCCGCCGAGACGGCGACGAAGACGACGGGCGCCCACCCGCCCGGGCCTGCGACCAGCGAGCGGACGCGGTGGGTGGACAGCGGGCCGCTGAGAACCAGGCTCAGGTAGGCGGCGCCGACCAGCGTCGCCAGCAGGCCCAGGCGCAGCGCGGCGCGGCGACGCGCGTCGGGCCGGGCGCGACCGGGCCGAGGCTCAGGTGGCGGCGGCGGCGTAGAAGTCGGCCTCCTGGTGGCCCAGCTCGGTCACCGGGGGATCGCCGTACATCCACTCGCGCGCGATGCGATGCCAGTTGCCGCGGGCGCGCAGCTGGGACATGACGGCGAGGGTGAGCATCTCCAGCCGGCGGCCGAACAGATGCTCGGGCGGCAGCGACTCGTGGCGCATCTGGTCGAAGTACTGCGAGCGAGGATCTGACATGTCGATGGCCACCTGCGTGGCGATCTCGGGCTCGAGCTGGATCTGCTCGTCGATCGAGTACCACCAGGTCAGATCGCGCAGCTGCTCGAGTACCCGTTCGCCCTCATAGCGCGAGGGATCGCCGATGAAGCCTCCCTGGTGCAGATGCTCGACCAGGCGGTCGCCGTCGCCCTCCAGGCCGAGGCGCTGGGCCTGGAGCTCGAACTCGGCCACGGCGGGATCGATGCGCTTGTACAGGCCGAAGTCCAAGAAGGCGACGCGCCCGTCGTGGAGGAGCATGAAATTGCCCGGGTGCGGATCGCCCGAGAACTCGTGGTGGCGATACATGGAGCCGAAGAAGAAGCGAAAGACGATCTCCCCCATGCGGTCGCGTTGGGCCTGCGAGCGCGCCTTGAGCTCCTCAAAGCCGGTGCCGCGCACGAACTCGCTGACGAGCACGTGCTCGTGGCACAGCGCGGTGATGACGTCGGGCACGTAGACGAACGGATGGCCGCGGTACAGCCGCGCCACGCGACGCTGGTTCTGCGCCTCGAGCTCGTAGTCGAGCTCCTCACCGATACGCAGGCGAATCTCCTCGGCGGTGGCCTTGGCGTCCAGCCCGGGCGCCATGCGCTTCATCAGACGCAGGATCATCCCCAGGTTCTGCATGTCTGAGCGCACCGCGCCGGCCACGCCGGGGTATTGCACCTTGACGGCGACCTCCCGTCCGTCGGGCAGTCGTGCGCGATAGACCTGTCCGATGGAGGCGGCGGCAATCGCCTGCTCGTCGAACTCCTCGAACACCTCGGCGATGGACGCGTCCAGGTCGGCCTCGATCACCCTGCGCATCTGGCGAAAGGAGACGACGGGCGCGGCGTCGCGCAGCTTGGCCAGCTCGCGCTGGAACTCCTCCTGATACTGCTCGGGCACCAGGCCGACGTCCAAGAAGGACATCACCTGACCCAGCTTCATCGCGGCGCCCTTCATCGTGCCCAGAGCGGCGACGATCTGCTTGGCCGTCTCGAGCTGGCGCCGCGCCAGCGCCTCCTCGGAGGCCTCGTCGCTACGGGTGACATTGGCCGCGCGGGTACCGAACTGCTTCACCGCCTCGCTGGCGGCGAGGCGTCCCACCTGAGCCGAGCGGCGCACTCGAGAGGTGGGAATCTTCTCGCTGGCCATCCCGGCAATGGTATGGGGTGGACGCCGCGCCCCCCGGATCGTCTCGGCCGCCAGGTCAAAAGGTCGGCGGCGGCCTTCGGCCTACCCGCCGTGGGACTCGCCGCGCTGAACCTGGGAGCCCGGCACGATGTCGTCTGAGCCGTCGGGCCATCGCACCCAAGCCTTGTGGCCGCCGTCATAGTCGTCGCCCAGCAGGATCAGCGTGGCCGGCTCGCCCATGGCCACGCAGGGCTCGGACCCCTCGGGATCAACGCCGCGCCAGGTGCGGATGAAGGCGTTGTGCTCCCACTCCTCGGCGACCGACGTGGGGCCGGTGTGACCCGGCCGTATGACCGTGTCGGGCGGGAGCTCCATGAGCGTGCCCATGATCGAGTCGCGCAGGTCCATGTAGGTCGTGTGCCCCGGCGCTCGCACACCGCCGACGGAATTGCGAAACAGAGTGTCTCCGGTGAACACCGAGCCATCCGCGCCGGTGAACCCGCCGGGGGCGGTTGCGGCACCCGCGCGGGCCGAGCCGCCGCGAGCCTCGGCCACCAGCAGGGACAGCATGCCTGCGGTGTGTCCCGGCGTGTGCAGCGGCCTGACCTCCAGGGCGCCGAAGGCGAGCGTCTCGCCCGCCTCGATGGTGCCCGTCGTCTGCTCGACGAGCTCGCGCTCCAGCGGATGGATGAGCACCTTCAGGTCGGGCCAGCGCTCCTGCAGCGCGCCCAGCTGCGCCACGTGGTCAGCGTGGTGATGGGTGAGCAGCACGTGCGTGGGCTCGACGCCGCGACGCTCCGCGGCCCGCACGAGTGGCGTCACCGGACCACCGGCGTCGACGAAGAAACCGGGACCGCCCTGCCCGTCGTCGACCAGGTAGGTATTGGAGAGGAACTTCGGATGCATCGAGCGCTCGACGTTCATGCTCGCCATCCTTGCACGTGCCGCTGCGACGTGGCCGGCCCGCACGCGGTCCGCGAACGGCCTCGCCGAGCTCGGGGGATACGTCCACTACGCTCACCCGCACGGGCGCTCGGCGATGCCCTCGACCAGGAGGAACGATGGAGCTCATTCACACCTGCTATCGCATCGGAGACATCGACCGCTCGGTGGCCTTCTATCAGGCGCTCGGCTTTCAGGAGAGTGGGCGCGTGCCCATCCGCGAGGAGGCCATCAACGTGTTTATGGGATTGCCCGGCGACGGCTCCCGGCTGGAGCTCACCTACAACCACGGGGTGGAGCACTACGAGATGGGCACCGGGTACAACCACATCGCGGTGACCGTCGAGGATATGGACGCCACGCTGGAGCGCCTGCGCGGTGAGGGCATCGAACCCGAGCGCCCGCCTTACAGCCTGCGTGAGGGTGGCAGCCGCCTGTGCTTCGTGCGCGATCCCGACGGCTACCGCATAGAGCTCATCGAGCACAGCTGAGTGGCGGTGGGCTCGCCCTCGCGGGGGCCCACCGGGACCACCAGCGGCCGCTCGGCCGGCGCCTCGGTGGCGATCGCCTCGGCCACCTCCGCCTCCAGCCCGAAGGCCGAGCCGTCGCAGTCGATGCGAAAGCGCTTGGGGGCAACACGCTCGTCGGGGAGCACCGGGATGCCCCACAGCTCGTCCCAGCCGAAGAGCTCATGGTTGGCGGCATTGAGCAGGATGGCCCTGGGCATCAGCGGACAGGTCGCCGCGTGGTGGTCCAGTCCCGCCCGGATGAAGGCCAGCATCTCTGCTTCCAGCGACACGGCGACAATGTAGCGATGGCTCTCGATCCCCAGGTTGTCCTCCTGCTCGGGCGCATGGCGGCCTTCGAGGAGCAGGGAGAGCCCGCCCCGAGGAGGTCGACGCCGTGCTCGGGGCGCGCGAGGGCCATGACCTGCGGCCGAGGGACATCTTCGGCACGCCCGAGGAGGTCGGACTGGTCCGCGACCTGCAGGCGCCGGGACCTGCGGGCGTGGTACCCGTGCGGGTGTACACGCCGGTCGGCAAGCCGCCGCGCGGCGGGCGGCCGGCGGTGCTGTTCGCCCACGGCGGTGGATGGATCGGGGGCTCCCTGGAATCCCACGACGGGTTGTGCCGGGCACTTGCAACGGCGCGCGCGCGCTCGTGGTGGCCGTGGACTACCGCCTGGCGCCCGAGCATCCCTTCCCGCGGCTCTGCAGGATTGCGTGGCGGCATACGAGTGGATGCTCGGCGCCGCGGCGCAGCTGGGAGCCGACCCTGAGCGCGTCGCGGTCGTCGGGGAGAGTGCGGGGGCCAATCTGATGGCTGTGGTGTGCCGCCGCGCGCGCGAACAGGGACATGCCCCGGTGCGCCTGCAGGTCCTGGCCTATCCCGCGCTTGATCCCACCATGGCCAGCGGGTCCCATCGCGAGCTGGCCGAGACTACGGGCTCACTCAGGCGGCGATGGAGCGCTGCTGGCGCCTGTACCTCGGCGACCACGACCCGGGGGATCCGGACGCCGCGCCGCTCAGGACCCGCGAGCTCTGCGGCCTGCCACCGGCGCTGGTGCTGACCTGCGAGTACGACCCGCTGCGGGAGGGCGAGGCTTACGGCGAGCGCCTGCGCAGCGCGGGAGTGAGCGTCCGGACGGTGCGCTGCCCGGGCATGGCCCACGGCTTCCTGCGCTGGCGGGGTTCGGTCGATGCCGCCACGCCGGCGCTCGAGGACATCTGCGGCGATCTGCGCCAGGCGCTGGATGTCCCCGCGCACGAATAGCCCAGAGGCGCTCAGGCCAGTTATCCCTCAGGCCACGGCACCCTCACTGAAGGCCTGGCGCCGGGGCCGCGCCACGCCGGTGCGGCTCACGATCTGGCTCACCAGGCGCTCGATCGTGGGACAGGGTATGCCGTGGCGCGCAGCCGCTCTGAGCACGGCGCCAGCGATCGCGTCGAGCTCGGGAGGACGCCCCGCCTCGATGTCGCGGGCCAGCGAGCTGCCCAGCGTCGCGTGAGCATCGGTCAGCTCGGCCATGACCTCCTCGGTGCTCGCCCTGGCCCCCTCGGCGCGCGCCACCGCGACACCCTCGGTGACGGCGCCGATGAGCTCTGAGCGCAGCTCGGGCGTGGAGCGGATCGGGCCCAGCGAACGGGCGAACGCACTCGTGGTGCACGCCAGAGCGTTGAGGCGCACCAGCTTGGACCAGATCACCTGGGCCTCTGAGTCCAGCACGCGGGCGGGCACCCCGATCCCCTCGAGCACGGCTGCCAAGCGCGCCAGCGCGGAGCGCAGAGGCTCGCCGTCACTGGCCATGTCCACGCGCAAGAACTGACTGGTCTGCGTCACCATTCCCGGCTGCGGACGGTCGGCCTCCACGCGGATGGCCCCCGCCGCCACCACGCTGTGTGGCGCGGCGTCACCCTCGAAGCGCCGCCGCAATGGGGTCATGTGGTCCAGTCCGTTGAGCAGCGGAAGCACCAGAGCGGGTTGGCCCTCGATGCGCTGTAGCGCGTCGAGCAGCGTCACCGCCTTGGTGGCGACCACGAGCACGTCGACCTTCTCGGTGAGCACCGGCAGCGCCGCCGGCCGCGCGGTGAAGCGCCCCAGGCGAACGCTGTCCACCTGCACCCCCGCCTCGGCGATCAGACGCGCCGTCGAGGGTCTGGCCACCACGCACACCGGCTGACCGGCGCGTGCGAGCGCCGCCGCAATCAGTCCGCCCACGCCGCCCGGACCCAGCACCGCCACGCTCAGGGGAGCGTCTGGGGCGCCCCCCGCTACCACCGCAGTCGCAGTCGCAGGCAGGGGCGAAGGCGCGAGCGGGGGCGCGGGCGCGGGCGCGTCATCGCCGTCCGTCCACGAGCACGCCGGGGTTGAGGATCGCGGCGGGGTCCAGTGCGCGCTTGGCTGCCGTCAGCGCCGCGGCGAACACGTCAGGGCGCTGACGGTCATACCAGGGGCGATGATCGCGACCCACCGCATGGTGATGGGTGATGGTCGCGCCCCCCTCGCTGAGCACGCGGGAAACGGCGCGCTTGACGGCGGCCCATTGCTCGACCTCCTCACCGCGCACGGCCGGGGCCAGGACGGTGTAGTAGGGCGCCGGGCCGTCGGCGTAGACGTGGGTCAGGCGACAGGAGACGTGGGCGCTGCCCGGGCCGGCGCCGACGGGCAGGCCACAGGCGTCCGCGACGGCCTGTCCCGCAGCGGCCATCACACGCTCGTGCAGGGTGGGGAAGCGCTCCCAGGTGATGGCCGTCTCGAACGTCTCGCTCAGCACGCCCATGGCCACCAACACGTCGCGCAGGTAGGGCGCCTGGAGAAAGGCGCTGCGCCAGGAATCCACCGCTCCCCCTTCGCGTGCCGCGCCCGGCCCCGGCGTGGTCGTGGTGGTCGAGCGCTCCACCTGGCTGCGCCGCGGCTCGCCGGCCCGGCCGCCGTGCTCGGCGCACATAGCCAGGGCCCGGTCCATGGCCTGGGCCACCGCATGGTCGTGGGACTCAAAGCCGAGCACCAGGAGCGCGTCCGCGCCGTCGCCGGCGAAGGTCAGGCGTGCCTCCTGCGCGTCGATTAGACGACAGTTGGCGGGCAGCAGGCCCGACTGGCTGATGGCCCGCACACACTCGGCGCCGTCGAGGAAGGCATCGAAGCGCACCGCCGCCGACGCGCGGTGGCGTGGGCGCGGGCGCACGCGCAGCCACGCCTCGGTGATGACTCCCAGCGCGCCCTCCGAGCCCACCAGCATGCGGTCGGGGCTTGGACCGGCCCCTGACCCGGGCAGGCGCCACGACGCCCACGTACCCGACGGGGTGACCGCACGCACGGACTCGACGAAGTCCTCGATGTGGGTGGGACCCGTGGCGTAGTGCCCAGCGGCACGCGTGGCCAACCAACCGCCCAACGTGGAGTACTCAAACGACTGAGGAAAGTGGCGCAGGGTGAGTCCATGCTCGCCGAGCTGACCCTCCAGTGCCGGGCCGGTGGCCCCGGCCTGTATGCGGGCCGAGCGAGCGATCGGATCGACCTCGAGCACGCGGTCCAGCTCGCGCAGGTCCAGGCTCACCGCGCCGTCGTAGGCGGGCCCGACGTCAGGCTCCACGCCGCCGACCACGCTGGTTCCTCCCCCGAAGGGGACGACGGCGATGTTGGCTGACGCACACCATTCGAGCACGCGCTCCACGTCACCCTCGTCGCGGGGACGCACGACGAGGTCGGGAGGGTGGTCAAAGCGGCCCCGAAAGCCGCGCACGACATCGCTGTAGCTCTTCCCCCAGGAGTGGGAGGCGCGCGCGTGGGCATCGTCGCGGCAGAGGGCGCTCAGCTCCGCAGGGGCGCGCACGCGCGCCGGGGGCAGGCCCACCTCCTGGAGGGCAACCGGGCTCTCGATGCGCGCGCTGCCGAACCCCAGGTGGGAGACCATCCCACGGGCCGCAGCCGCGACATCGTCGGGGGATGGCTGCTGATCCTCATAGCCCCATCCCCAGTGCTTGTGTCGGCGCTCGCTCAACAGGCCGCGAGTGTACGGGCGCGCGTGTAGAGCGCGCTGATGGACCAGCGGCGCAGACCAACCGTCTAGCCTGGCCGGAAGCCATGGTCCCAGCGCAGACCGACCTGCCCGAGCTGCTGGCCCGGGGCCCGTGGGAGCTTGAGTGCGTCAGCGCCCGCTGGCTGCCCGATCACTTCCAGGCCGCCCCCGAGCGGCTCGCCGCCGCAGACGCCGCGATCGCGCGCCTGCGGGACCGCGGCTCCCCCAGCCACGACGGCCTGGCGGCGCGGCTCGTGTCCCATCGTGCGCACGACGATCGCCTCCACCTCGAGCTGCAGCCCATCCGCTGGGCCCTCCGCCTGGTGGCCGGCGACGCCTCGGCCAGCGTGGCGTCCGTGTGCGTCACCCGGGACGCCCAGGGACGCTGGCTGGCGGGACGCCGAGCCGCCTGGCTGTCCTCCTGGGCGGGGCGTTGGGCGCTGGGTGCGGGCGGCGCGGTCGACGTGGGCGAGAGCCCGGGCGAGACGCTCGTGCGCGAGCTGCACGAAGAGTGGTCGGTGGCACCCGCGCGCGTACGCGGCGAGGCGCTGGTGCGCCTGCCTCATGAGCTGGTGATGTTCGTGGGCCAGGCGTGGCTGCCCGACGGCGCCCAGGTCGTACCCGACGCCGAGCACGACGCCTTCGCCTGGTGGCCGAGCGACGTCGACCGGTGGCCCGAGGAAGCCGACGAGAACCTCCGCCAGGTGGCTCTCTGGCTGGCCGAGTCGCCTTGACATGGCTGCTGGCGCGAGCCGCGTGCTCACCTTCGGCGGGCTGAGGCGAGTGTCGTTCGCCCATTCTGTTGTGTACCTGGCCCTGCTCGTGTGCGCCTTCGTGGCCCACAATCCCCAGCCGGTGACCTTCCTCCTCGGGCTGACTCACGGCGTGGTCTGGATCGGCATGTCGCTGGCCTGCATAGCGGCGGCGCGGCTGCGTGTTGTCCCCCTGCGCCTGGCCGTCGCGGTCGCCGTGCTGGGGGGCATCGGCCCGTTCTTCGGCAGCTGGGAATTCGTGCGCGAGCAGCGACGCCGTGCGCTCACCGTTGGCGGTGCCTGAGCGGGCCTTTGTCCCCGCGTGAACGGAGATCTGACGCTCGTGTCGGTACGCACAGCCACGCTAAGGTTCTGGGCCAATGGTCGTAGGCTCCACGATTCAGGTCGTCATGCCCCCGATGGGCGAATCGGTGACCGAGGGAACGGTGCTCGAGTGGCACCGACAGGAGGGAGACCCGATCGGCCAGGACGAGACGATCGTCGAGATCTCCACGGATAAGGTCGACGCGGAGGTCCCAGCTCCAGCCGCGGGAACCGTGGTGAAGATCCTCGTGGGAGAGGGCGACACCGTCGCCGTCGGCGACGTGCTCGCCGAGATCTCGACCAACGGCGCGACGCTCGCCCCATCGAACCCCTCCACCAACGGCTCCGCCGCGAGCCACGGGAGCCGGACAGAGACAGCGACGGCCACCACAAGTGACCAAGCGTCCTCCGAGAGCCGACCGGCGAGCGGCCAGGGCAACGGCGCGGCGCCCGAGCAGCCCTCGACCTCGCGGGTCATCGACATCATCACCCCGGCGGCCGGGGAGTCGGTCAGCGAGGGCACGATCCTGGAGTGGCATGCCGGTGTCGGCGAGGACATAGCAGCCGACGCCACGCTGGTCGAGATCTCCACGGACAAGGTGGACGTCGAGCTGCCGGCGCCAGCCACCGGCACCCTCACCGAGATTTTGGCTTCAGAGGGCGAGACCGTCGGCGTGGGGCAGGTCATCGCGCGCCTCACCGTGGGAGCCGCGGGAGCTGGCCCAGCGCCGACGACGGGGCCCCCGGCGGACAGCGTGATGGACGATGGCGGCCAGCATCCGGCCGCAGCACCGCCGGCCACCCCCGCCCTCGCCATCCCGGAGGGCACACGCGTCTCACCGGTCGCTGCGCGCGTGGCGACCGTGGAGGGCGTCGATCTGAGCGGTGTCACCGGCAGCGGACCCACCGGCCGGATCACCAAGGCCGACGTGCTCGCGGCTCGGGACGGCGGCCCGGACACGGCGAGCACGGCGCCGAGCAACGGCGCGGGCGCCGCGGCCACCGCCCCGAGCAACGGCGCCGTCCCCGGCGGGGCACAGGTCATCAAGGGAGGCGCGGCCGTGCTGGCGCGCTACATGGACCAGAGCCGCTCCATACCCACGGCCACGAGCTTTCGCACCCTGACCGTCACCGTGCTCGACGCGCGCCGCCGAGAGCTCAAGGCCTCGGGGCGCAAGGTGTCCTTCACTCACCTGATCGCCTACGCGATCGCGCGTGCCGCCGACGACATGGGCGTGATGGCTCATCACTTCGCCGAGCTCGACGGACGGCCTCATCGGATCGACGACGGGCAGGTCAACCTGGGGCTTGCCGTCGACGTGGAGAAGAAGGACGGCACGCGCACGCTCATGGTGCCGGTCATCCGCGACGCTGGACGCAAGGCCTTCGCCGCGTTCCTGGACGCCTACGACGCGCTCGTGGAGAAGGCACGCACCAACTCGCTGACCGCCGACGACCTGTCCGGGGCGAACATCAGCCTCACCAACCCGGGCGGTATCGGCACGATCGCCTCCGTGCCGCGGCTGATGGTGGGCCAGGGGACGATCATGGCCACCGGCTCGATCGCCTACCCGGCGGGTCTGGGCGCGATCGGAGACATGATCGGGGCCGAGAAGGTCATGACCATGACCTCGACCTACGACCACCGCATCATCCAGGGTGCCGAGTCCGGTCGTTTTCTCGCCCGGGTGGAGGAGTACCTGCAGGGCGACCGAGGCTTCTACGACGGCGTCTTCGCTTCCCTCGGGGTGGAGCTGGCCGCCCCTCCCGCTCCCCCGGCCCCCGCCGCTGCGGCCGCGGCGGCGCGCGAGACCCCGGCCGCGCCTTCGGAGAAGCCTGGCGAGGAGCTGCTTCAGGCGGTCCAGGCCGCGACCTCGCTCGTGAAGGCCCACCGCACCCACGGGCACCTGGCCGCGCGCCTGGATCCGCTTGGACTCGAGCCGGAGGGAGACCCGGCCCTCGACCCCGAGCCGCTCAGCCTCACCCCCGAGCTGATGGCGCAGATACCGGCACGCGTGCTGCGCATGTACGTGCCCGGAGCGACCCTGGCCGATGCGCTGCCGCACCTGCGCGAGACCTACTGCGGCACGATCGCCTACGAGATCGAGCACATCGCCTCCCACCGTCAGCGCGTGTGGCTGCGCGAGCACATCGAGTCCGGCGCCTTTCGCAAGGCACTGACCAATGAGGAGCAGAAGGCGCTGCTCAAACGGCTGGTCGAGGTCGACTCGCTCGAGCGCTTCATGCACAAGGCCTACCTGGGCCAGAAGCAGTTCTCGATCGAGGGCATGGACATGACCGTCCCCATGCTCGACGAGCTCATCCAGCTCTCAGCGGCCCACGGTGGACATGAGGTGGTCATCGGCATGGCCCACCGAGGCCGGCTGAACGTGCTGGCCCACAACCTGGGACGGCCCTACGACACGATCTTCGCCGAGTTCGAGGGCGCGTCCACGCTGGAGGCGGTGACCACCATCCCCCAGGGCGGCACCGGCGACGTCAAGTATCACCACGGCGCCGAGGGCTCATACCAGCTGCCCGGCGGCGACGCCATCCGCGTGAACCTGGAGTCGAACCCCAGCCACCTGGAGTATGTCTCCCCGGTGGTCGTCGGGGCCACGCGCGCGGCTCAGACTGCGCGCCAGGGACCGCACGCCCACCAGGACACCAACGCCGCGGTACCGATCGTCATTCACGGGGACGCCGCGTTCCCCGCTCAGGGCGTGGTGGCGGAGACGCTCAACCTGCAGGCCCTGGACGGCTACAAGGTCGGGGGCACGGTGCACCTGATCACCAACAACCAGGTCGGCTTCACCACCGACCCCGATGACGCCCGCTCCACGCACTGGGCCTCGGACCTGGCCAAGGGCTTTGACGTGCCCATCATCCACGTCAATGCCGATGACGTCGCGGCGTGCATGAGCGCCGTGCGCCTGGCCTTCGCCTTCCGCGAGCAGTTCGGCCACGACGTGCTCATCGACCTCATCGGCTACCGGCGCTTCGGACACAACGAGGCTGACGAGCCCGCCTACACCCAGCCCGAGATGTACGCCAAGATCAAGGCCAAGAAGCGCGTCGCGGACCTGTGGGCCGAGCGGCTGATCGGCGAGGGCGTCGTCTCCCAGGAGGACGTGGACCGCCAGGCCCAAGAGGTGTGGGACCACCTGGTCATGCTGCATCAGCGCCTCAAGGACCGCATCGCCGCGGCCGCCGAGCACGGGGAGGTCGAGCACCACACCGGCGAGTACCAGCTTGACCGCACGCCGAGTCCGGACGTCAAGACCGCGGTCAGCGCCGAGCGGTTGCGGGGGCTCAACGAGGAGTTGCTGCGCGTGCCGGAAGGCTTCACCGTGCATCCCAAGCTCGTGCGCCAGCTCGAGCGCCGCCGCGACGCGCTGGGCGACGCCGGTGGCGTCGACTGGGCCCACGCCGAGTCACTGGCCTTCGCCTCGCTGCTGACCGAGGGCACGCCCATCCGCCTCACCGGCCAGGACACCGAGCGCGGCACCTTCAGCCAGCGCCACATGGTGCTCCATGATTCGCGCACCGGCCAGTCGGTGTGCCCGATCCAGAACCTGCCCGGTGCCCTGGCGCCGTTTGAGCTGCACAACAGCCCGCTCTCGGAGGTGGGTTGCCTGGGCTTTGAGTACGGCTACAGCCAGGAGGCACCCGAGACCCTGGTGCTGTGGGAGGCACAGTTCGGCGACTTCGTCAACTCGGCGCAGGTGATCATCGACCAGTTCATCATCTCCGGGCTGGCCAAGTGGGGACAGACCTCGCGTCTGACCCTGCTCCTACCCCACGGCTACGAGGGATCGGGGCCCGAGCACTCCTCTGGACGTCTGGAGCGCTTCCTTTCCCTGGCCGCCGAGGGCAACCTGCGCGTGGCCAACCTAACCACTCCGGCGCAGTACTTTCACCTGCTCCGTCGCCAGGCGCGGATTGCCAAGCAACGCCCGCTGGTGATCACCACGCCCAAGTCGCTGCTGCGTCTGCCTCAAGCCACCAACCGACTGGCCCACCTGGCTGAGAGCCAGTTCCATCCGGTGCTTCCCGAGCCCCGAGTACCAGAGAGCCGCGTGACGCGTCTGGTGCTGTGCACCGGCAAGATCTACTACGACCTTGTCGGCCACCCCGACCGCGAGGGCCGCGACGGAGTGGCCGTCGGACGGATCGAGCTGCTCTACCCCTTCCCCGAAGCCCAGGTCCTCGAGCTCATCGGCCGCTACCCAAACCTGGCCGAGGTGCTGTGGGTGCAGGAGGAGCCGCGCAACATGGGCGCACGTGCCCACATGTCCCCGCGCCTGCTGCAGATCCTGCCCGATCACGTGCACTTCGGCTACATCGGCCGGCCCGAGCGTGCCAGCCCCGGTGAAGGCTATCCCTCTGCCCACGTCGCCGAGCAGAGCCGCATCGTGCGGGCGGCGCTGGACCTCGAGATCCCGATCTCCCAGTATCCGCGCAAGACACCTGGTCAGCGCTGAGCGCCGACGCCACCGTGTGGCAGCGCCAGGAGATACGTCTGGCGCCACGGGCGCGCGGCTTTCACCTCATAACCGCGGAGGTCCTCGAGTCGCTGAGGGACCTGGGCGACGTGTCGGTCGGACTGTTGCACCTGTTCATCTGCCACACCTCGGCGTCTCTGACCCTGAACGAGAACGCGAGCTCCGACGTGCGGCGCGACTTCGAGTCGCACTTCAACGCCTCCGTGCCCGAGACCGCGCCTTACTGGACGCACACCGTCGAGGGAGCCGACGACATGCCCGCGCACATAAAGGCCTCGCTGCTCGGCCCGTCGCTGACGCTGCCCGTGGACCGTGGCCGCCTCGCGCTGGGCGCCTGGCAGGGCATATACATGTGCGAGCACCGTGATCATGGCGGCGCGCGTAGATTGGTGGCCACCCTCTGGGGAGAGACGTGACCGCGCGGGCCGAGCCAGGCGACTGAGCATGTCCCTCTACAGCTCCCGCGCCATGGCCAGTGAGGTCGTGTCGTGCGGGTCGGTCCCGCGCTGACGGAAGCCCAGCGACTCATAGACACGCCGGGCCGGTCCGTTGTCGGCGAAGACGAACAGCTCCACCTCCCGCACCCCGCGCAGTCGCGCCTGCTCCAATCCCAGCTCCACCAGGGGGCGGCCCAGTCCCTGGCCGCGGCAGTCCGGCGCCAGGGCCACGCGCGCCAGGCGTGCGCGCGCGCCCCGGCCGACCGTGACCAGCTCGATGTGACCGCACACCTTTTCGCTATCGGCCGAGCTGACCGCGCTGAACGCCGAGAGTCCGGACGTGACACGTACCGTCTGCAGTTGCTCGCTGTTCAGCGGCCAGTGCAGCGACGGGCCGGCAAAGCGCCGAAGCTCGGCCGCGTCGGCGAACCAGGAGATCAACTGGATGTCGTCGTCAGGGGCGAACGGCCGTAGGTCCAGGGCCGCCACCCCGCCGGAGCTACTCACCCCTCCACACCGGCGGACGCTTCTCGGCGAAGGCGCTGGCACCCTCCCGAGCATCGGCCGAGCTCATCACCGGACCGGCGATCTCGCCCTGACGCTGCCACATCTCCTCCGGAGCCCAGCCATCCTGCTCGCTCAGGATGCGCTTGGAGGCCACCAGCGCCAGCGGGCCGTTGACCACGATCTGCGCGGCCAGCTCCAGGGCGGTCTGGACAGCCTCGCCCACTTCGGCCAGGCGATTGACAATGCCCAGCTCGGCCGCGCGCTGGGCGGAGATCGCATCGCCGGTGAGCGCCATCTCCATGGCCACGTGATAGGGAATGCGCCGGGGCAGGCGCAGCAGAGCGCCTCCGGCGGCGACCAGGCTGCGCTTGACCTCGGGGATGGCGATACGCGCGTCGCGCGCGGCGACGATCAGGTCACACGCCAGCGCGATCTCCAAGCCGCCGGCTACGGCGAAGCCCTCGATCGCGGCGATCAGCGGCTTGTCGGGCCCGCGCTGAACGATGCCGGCAAACCCGCGACCCTCCACGTAGGGACTCTCGCCGGCGACGAACGCCTTGAGGTCCATGCCGGCGCTGAACCCACGGCCCGCGCCGGCGAGAACGCCCGCCTGCAAGGCGGGGTCCGCGTCCAGCTCATCGAGCGCCGCCGCGATGCCGGAGGCCAGCGCCCCGTTGACCGCGTTGCGCGCCTCGGGCCGATTGAGGGTTATCAGCAGCACGCCGTCGCGGCGCTCGCTCAGCACGGCAGCGGCGGGGGCGTCCATGCCCGCCAGGGTACCCATTGACGGCGCATCGGGTGAGGGCGCCGCCGCGCGGGTAGACGCGGGCGATGGCCACGATCCGCGTGAAGGGCATGCATGCGTCGCTGGTGCGCGACGGTGCCCTCGACGAGGTGGCCGTGGAGGAGCCCCTGGAGGTGCGCGTCGGCGGGCGAGCGCTGTCGGTGACCATGCGCACCCCCGGACATGACGAAGAGCTGGCGCTGGGCTTCCTCTACGGTGAGGATCTCATCGACGCCGACCCGGCGCGAGCCGTCGGTCCCTCGCCTGGGCTCGAGCTCAACCGGGTCGACGTCGCCGGTCCGCTGCTGCGCGATCCCGGTGAGCGCCACTTCTACACCTCCTCTTCCTGCGGGGTGTGCGGCAAGGGGGCAATCGAGCAGGTGACCGTGGCCACCCCGCGGGCCACGCCCGGCCCCAGGGTGGCCAGGCCGCTGCTGGCGGGTCTGCCCCAGCGCCTGCGCCAGCCCGCGTTTGAGCGAACCGGCGGCGTACACGCGGCGGGGCTGTTCACCGCCGAAGGTGAGCCCGTCTGCGTCCGGGAGGACGTCGGGCGTCACAACGCCATGGACAAGCTGGTTGGGCGAGCCCTGCTTGACGGGCGCCTGCCCTTACACGGCATGCTGGTGTGCGTGAGCGGCAGGCTGTCCTTTGAGCTGGTACAGAAGGCGGCGCGCGCGGGCGCGCCCGTGCTGGTCGGGGTCAGCGCTCCAACCTCACTGGCGGTGACGCTGGCCGACGACCGGGGCATGACCCTGTGCGGATTTGCGCGCGGCGACCGCGTGAACGTCTACACCGGCCCCGAGCGCGTGGTCTAGCGCAAGCGCGGCGGCCGCGCTTGGCGCTCGCGTGCCTTGAGCACTACGACAACCACCCCCTTTACGACATGCTTTACGTCGCGCTCGCCGAGCGGCGCGCCACGCAGCTGATCACCGGCGACTCAAGGCTACGCGAGGCGCTGAGGGGACTCGATTGGCTCGTCACGCCCTCGCAGCTGCTTGCCTGACATGGAGGCCCGGCGGCCCGGGCCCTTCGCGCCCGTGAGCCTACGCGGCGAACAGCGTCAGCGCCGGCTCGCGCTCTCCCCGGAGCACCGCCAGATCGACCTCCACGCAGTCGATGTCGCGGGCCTGCGCCAGCACGCGCGCCTGCGGCTTGCACACCTGAGCGACCAGCACGCCGCGGCAGCTGCCCATGGCCGGGTCCTGACGGATGCGCTGTAGATAGCGCGTGAGCTGCTCGACGGCGTCAATCGTGCCCACGCGCTTTATCTCCACGGCGATCCACTCGTCTCGAGCATCGCGGCACATGAGGTCCACCGGTCCGATATCGGTTGGCCACTCTCGGCGCACGAGGCGAAACCCCTCGCCGCAGCTCTCCGGACGTTCGGCCAGAACCTCCTGCAGGTCGCGCTCGACGCCGTCCTTCTCGAGCGCACCCTGGGCGTCGAGCACCTCGGTGACGTCGCACAGAACCTCGGAGATCGCTATGTCCAGTTGCTCCTGGACCCGCAGCTTGCGCACCCTGATGCGCTGCAGGCGTCCCTCGTGATCGGTGGTCTGCTCGATCGCCGCGGGCGGCGTCATCCAGTTCAGCGGCTTGTAGCCGCCGGCGTCCGCATGGACCATGACCGAGCCGTCGGCCTTGAGCATGAGCAGGCGCACCGCCTCGGGTAGCACGGTGGTCAGGCGACCCGAGTAGGCCACATGGCAGCGGGCGACGATCAGGCGCACGATCGTGCAGGCTAGGCGGCCGGGCGGACAATCAGCACCCCGCAGGACCCACAAGGCGGGCGGCCGGGCGGACGATCAGCACCCCGCAGGGCCCGGAAGCCGGACGGCCCAGTGGACGGGTCTACGCAGACGGGGGGTGCTGCGCGCTGGCCGGGTCGGGCTCGGCGGTCAGCGCCGCCGCGAGGGGCTCGCCGGTGGGAGGCGTCGGCTGATGAGCAGCCGCCGCCGGTGCCACGTCATGCTCGTGTATCGCCGCCGGTGCGGCGTCATGCTCGTGTATCGCCGCCGGCTCGGCCTGGGCGACGGACGACGCCGCGGGGGGAGCCTGCGCTGCCGCTGGAGCCGCCGGGCCGGCCGCCGCCAGGAGGTCGTGATCGTCCTCGCCGCCCGCGCTGATGGACTCACGGAACTCACGCATGCCGTGCCCGAGTGACCGAGCCAGCTCGGGCAGCCGCTTGGGGCCCAGCACGATCAGGGCGATGATCGCGATGAAGACCAGATGGAGCGGATTGGTGATTCCCATGACGTTCCTTACGGGCACAGAGCCGGTTGCAGATCACCATGCACGCTAGCGCGTCTACGCGCGCGCGTAAGCTTGATCGGTCATGTCCGCCATCCCACAGGCCACCACCCCGCCTGCCACAACGCCCCGCGCCTACCCTCCGCCAGCCCGTAGCGAGCCGCGGTGGCCCTCGCTGCTCACCGTGCTGGCGGCCATCGCGCTGCAGTTCTCGCTGCCCTCACGGCTGGTCCTCGGCCCGTCCTGGCTGCTCCCCGCCCTGGAGGGCGCTCTGCTCATCGGGCTCGGCCTGGCCAGTCCCATGGAGCTCGAGCGCGAGCACCCGATCAGACGTGGAGTCGCCCTGGGGCTCACCGCGCTGGTGAGCGCGACCAACGTCGTCTCGCTGGGCCTGCTCACGCACTACCTGCTGCATCACGGCACTCCCAACGGCCGCGAGCTGATCGTGGCCGGGGCGCTCATCTGGCTGACCAACGTGCTGATCTTCGCCCTCTGGTACTGGGAGACCGACCGTGGCGGTCCCGGGCGCCGCGCGGCGGGGCACGACGGCGGCCCCGACTTCCTCTTTCCGCAGATGTCAGACGACCGCATCGAGCCACGCGCGTGGCGCCCGCGGTTCATCGACTACCTGTACGTGTCGCTGACCAACGCCACGGCGTTCAGCCCGACCGACACCATGCCCCTGACCGGCACGGCCAAGAGCATGATGGGCCTGCAGGCGCTGGTGTCACTGGTGACCATCGGGTTGATCATCTCGCGCGCGGTCAACGTGCTGGCGTAGTGGCCGGACGGCCGGGGCGGCCGCCTCAGGCCGCGGGAAGCACGCGCGGACGCAGGGCACGGGCACGCTGGAGCAGGTCGGCGAGCTCGTCGCCGGCTCCCAGCCCCAGCGCGCGCTCACAGGCCATCACGCAGTCGCTGACCCGATCGCTGCGAGCCAGCGCGTGGGCGTAGCGCGTCCAGGCCTCGGATGAGTCGGGCTCCAGCCACGTGGACTGCTCACAGGCCGACAGCTCTCCCCCCAGGTCTCCGGACAGCTGGCGCGCCAGGGCCAGGTCGAGCAGCCCGCCCAGCGACGGGCCGATACGGTGCGCGCGCTCCAGCGCGTTCAGCGCCCCGGCACGATCCATGAGGCTCAGGCGCAGGCGTCCCAGGCGCTCCCACGCGCCGGCGTCGCCCGGGCTGCGATCAGCGGCACGGACCGCCGCCTCGGCGGCCAGGTCAAGCGCGCCCATGTCCTCATAGATGCGCGAGGCGAAGCGGTGGGGTGCGGGTCGGTCACGATCGACCCGAGCCCAGTCGCGCACCGATCGGGCGGCGGCGTCGAGGTCATCGGCCTGCCAGAAGGCAAGGGTCATCAGGCGCAGCACCGCGACGTTACCCGGCTCGGCGTCGCGCGCGTAGACCAAGCGCTTGGCCGCCAGGCCGTAGTCGCCCTCGGCCATCGCGTGCTGGGCCGCGACCATGTAGCGCTGCACGCGCTCGGCCCCGGGATCGGGCCTGGAGAAGTCCACGAACTGCAGGCTTCCCGCCGGCACCGTGCGCACGCCGTGGGCAAAGCTCACGCGGGCCCACTGCTGCACGTCGTCGCCCTCGCCCGTGAAGTAGATCCCGGCCACCGTGCCCACCCCCCACTCCGGATATGAGCTGCAGCGCGCATAGCGGTGAACCACCGAGTGGTCGGGCACACGGCTGGCGAACGGGTCGTGGCGGGCCTCCTCAGCCGCATGGGCACGGCTGCGCTGCTCCTCCTCGTACGCGCGACGCCCGGCCTCCTCGCGCGCGCGGCGCGCCGCGGCGGCGCTGACGCGCACGGCGTTGGCCGAGACGCTGCCCCCACGCGACCCCTCGGCGAGGCGCTCGAGCTGGTCGGCGGCCTCGTTGATGGCCTTCAGATGACGCTCGTGCTCGAACTGGCGGCCGGGCGGAGCGATATCCGGGTGCCAGCGCTTGGCCATGCGCCGGCGGGCGAGCTGCACGTCGCGCTTGGCGAAGGGGGGCTCGAGCTCGAGCAACAGAACCTGCTGTTCGATGTCCAGGACCGTGGGCACGGCCGACCACGTTAGCGCCAGGCGCAACCAGCTTTTGACCTGAAGAGAAGAACACCGATCAGGCTCTGACCACCCCCGCGGCGAGTGCGGCGAGATGCCGCGGGCGGCCGTCACAGAGGCCGACGGAAACCTCTCTCTATCCTGCTGGAGCGTTGTCCACTCAGTACGTCTTCACCATGCACCGGCTGTCCCGCGTGCATCCGCCCGACCGGGAAGTGCTCAAGGACGTGTCGCTGTCCTTCCTGCCCGGCGCCAAGATCGGGGTGCTGGGCTACAACGGGGCCGGAAAGTCCACCCTGCTGCGCATCATGTCCGGCGCCGACCCAGACTTCCGCGGTGACGCGCAGCTGGCGCCCGGGGCCAGCGTGGGCATGCTCGAGCAGGAGCCCGCGCTGGATGAGAGCAAGGACGTGCGGGGCAACGTCCAGGACGGCGTGGCCGAGACCAAGGCCTTGCTCGACCGCTTCAACGAGCTGGCTGCTAACTACTCCGACGAGGTCGCCGGCGAGTTCGGCCGCCTGCAGGAGCAGATCGACGCCGCCGACGCGTGGACCCTGGACACGACGCTGGAGCACGCCATGGACGCGCTGCGCCTGCCGCCCTCCGACGCCGACGTCAGTCGCCTGTCGGGCGGCGAGCGTCGGCGCGTGGCACTCTGTCGCCTGCTGCTGCGCCAGCCCGATCTGCTGCTGCTCGATGAGCCCACCAACCACCTCGACGCCGAGTCCGTCGAGTGGCTGGAGCACCACCTCGCCGAGTACCGCGGCACGGTGGTGGCCGTGACCCACGACCGCTACTTCCTGGACAACGTGGCGGGCTGGATCCTCGAGCTCGACCGCGGTCGCGGCATCCCCTACGAAGGCAACTACTCGGGCTGGCTGGAGCAGAAGCAGCGCCGCCTGGCCCAGGAGTCCAAGCAGGACGTCGCGCGTCAGCGCACCATCGCCGCCGAGCTCGAGTGGGTGCGCGAGAATCCGAAGGGACGGCGCAAGAAGGCCAAGGCCCGCCTGGCCAACTACGAGACGCTGCTGGCCCAGGAAAGCGCCGTGCAGCTCGACCAGGTGCAGATCCACATACCGGCCGGCCAGCGCCTGGGGGACGTCGTGGTGGAGGCCGAGGGACTGCGCAAGGGCTTTGGCGACCGGCTGCTGATCGAGGATCTGAGCTTCAGGCTGCCGCGCGGAGGCATCGTCGGGGTCATCGGGCCCAACGGCGCCGGCAAGACCACCCTGTTTCGCATGATCACCGGGCAGGAGCAGCCCGACGCCGGGCTCCTGCGGGTGGGAGACACCGTGCAGATGGCCTACGTGGACCAGAGCCGCGACGCGCTCGACGCGGACAAGAACGTGTGGCAGGAGATCTCCGGCGGCCAGGACCAGCTCAAGGTGGGCGAGCACTGGATGAACTCGCGGCAGTACACCGCCTCCTTCAACTTCCGCGGCTCCGATCAGCAGAAGCGGGTGAGCAAGCTCTCCGGGGGGGAGCGCAACCGCCTGCACCTGGCCAAGCTGCTGCGCAGCGGAGGGAACCTGCTCCTGCTCGACGAGCCGACCAACGACCTGGACGTCGACACCCTGCGCGCCCTCGAGGAGGCCCTGCTGGGGTTCGCCGGCTGCGCCGTGGTCATCTCCCACGACCGCTGGTTTCTCGATCGGGTGGCCACTCACGTCCTGGCCTTCGAGGGCGAAAGCCAGGTCACGTGGTTCGAGGGCAACTTCGAAGCCTACGAGGAGCACCGGCGCGAGCAGCTCGGCGCCGAGGCCGACCGCCCGCGGCGCATCAACTACAAGAAGCTCGTTCGCAGCTGAGAAGGCCCGCCCGGCGCGCGAGCGGACGTCAGGAGCGCTGAAGCTCAACCGCCAGCAGCCTGCGTAGATCGGCCGCGTCGGCGGCCACGGCATCGGCCTGCGAAAGCTCCGCCGCACGGTAGGGGCCGGTGGTCACGGCGATGCAGCGCAAGCCATCCGTGCGGGCGCAGGCGATGTCACGCGGCGTGTCGCCGATGACCAGGGTGCGGTGGCGCGCGTAGAGACCCTCGGGCCCCGACGTGCTCGGGGAGCGGGCGCTGCCGGCCGGTCCGGCCCAGGCGACGCTCACCGCTCGCCGGCGCGCGAGCGGAGGTAGATCCAGGCGGTCCTCCGAGTCTGAGCCATATCCGCCCTGACCGGGTGCGAAGTGGTGGCCGATACCAGCTCGGGCAAGCTTGAGCCGCGCGATCGGCTGCAGGTTGCCGGTGACCAGCGTGATGTGAGCCCTACCGTCGGCGGAGAGCCAGTCGAGCAGCGCAGCGATGCCAGGCACCACGCGGTCGGCCAGCGAATTGGGGCACAGACGGGCAAAGCGCCGGCAGCAGACCTCGGCGAAGCGGTCCATTCGAGCGTCGATGCGCCGTGCCGAGACGCCCTCGCGCATGAGGATGGCGCGCGCGATCTCCAGGTCGGTTCGGCCCGCCGCCTGCACCCCCGCAGCCTGAGGATCGCGCACCCCGTAGACGTCGCCGAGGGCTTCGTAGAGCGCGGCGGCGTGCTCACGCGAGGCGCGGTGGAGCAGGGTGCCGTCGATGTCGAAGAGCAGGAGCACCCCGACATTGTCGCGACCACGGGTATCGAGGTCGAAGACGACGGCGCGTGAGGGCTTGCGCGGCTCACGCGAGACACGTCATCTGAGATGCCCCGCCAGCTCACGATCAGCGGGCTCGCCGGTGGTCCAAACGCGCCGCAGCAAGTTTGGCCGTCGGGCCAGTGAAGCGGGCGACCGGGTCGACCATCGTGGGCAGCGAGCACGCAGCGCACTCCGCTGGCCGCGAGAGAGGGGGATGGGTATGACGGCTGAGCGCCTGAGCACGTTGGACGCGTCGTTCCTGCGTCTGGAGAGCAGGACAGCACACATGCACGTCGGCTGGCGCGGGTGTTTTCTCGGTGACCCCTCGCCGGGCGCGGCCGACGCTCTCGTCGTTGGCGCAAACCGTCGCGGGGCGCTTGCGCTATGCCCCTCGCTGTCGTCAACGCCTCGTCTTTGCCCCCGCGGGCCTCGGCGAGCCCTACTGGGTCGATGACCAGGACTTCGACCTCGACTTTCACGTACGCCGGCTCGGTGATCCCTACCAACCCCCGTCCCAGGCTCGGTTTGGTGAGCTGTGTGACGAGGTTCTGTCGCGGCCCCTGGACCGCCGCCGCCCTCTGTGGGAGATCCATCTCGCTCCGCGGCTCGCGGACGGTCGCGTCGGGCTGGTGATGAAGATGCATCACGCGATGGTGGACGGCATATCAGCGGTGCAGCTCGCGCTGCTGGTGTTCAGCGATCGCGTCGACGCCGATGCGCAACCCCCAGACGAGTGGTCACCGCGACGGGCTCCGGGCGGTGCCGGTCTCGCCCTGCGCGCCATCGGCGACTCGGCCGCCGAGTCACTCAGAGCGGCACGCGGGGTGGCTGAGCTGGCCACCTCGCCGCTTTCGGGCACCAGTCGGCTGGCCGGCACGTTGCGCCGAACGGCGCTGGCGGTGGGCGATGATCTGCTTCGGGCCGCCCCGTCGGCCTACGTCAATCGCGACATCGGGCCGAGGCGCACCCTGATCTGTCATCGTTGGCCGCTGGACGAGCTGCTGGCCATCAAGCAACGCACGCAGACCACGCACAACGACGTCTGCTTGGCGCTGGTCACCGGCGCCCTACGCCAGCTGGGCGGTGAGCGGGATGACTCGAAGTCCACCATGAAGGCGATGATCCCGGTCAGCACGCGCGCTCAGCAGCAGGGCGGCACACTCGGCAACCGCATCTCCTTCGCATTCATCGATCTGCCGGTTGGACGCAGATCACCAACGGCCTGGCTGCGCTCGGTGCACGAGCAGACTCAGGCGTTCAAGCGATCAGAGCGTGCGGCAGGTACGGAGAGCCTGCTCTCCGCGCTTCGCTTCACGCCGGCGCCGATGAAGACCTACGCGGCCCGGCTCGTGGGCAGCGCGCGCACGTACAACTTGACCGTGTCAAACGTCCCCGGTCCGCGCACCCCGATCTACATGCTCGGCGCCGAGATGCAGGAGGCTTACCCCGTCGTCCCCCTCAGCGACCAGCACGCACTTTCGGTCGGCATCTTCACCTACCGCGGCGGCGTGCACTTCGGCCTCTACGTCGACCCGGAAGCACTACCGGAGGCCAGCCGGCTTCCCGCCGCGCTCAGCAAGTCCGTGTCGGCGCTGAGCCGCGCGACCCTTCCCGCTTCGCGGGTGGCGCGCAAGAGGCCCGTTACCCACCGAGGGGTGCCACGACGGTCGGGGTCAGCCGACGTGGTGCGTCTGCAGCCATAGCTCGAGGCGCGCCAGTTTGCCACAGCCGCGTGGGCCAGTACCGCCAAAGCCCCACATCGGCCCTAGAAGTCGTCGGCGAGAGCGGCCACCAGCCCCGACAGCTTGTCGCCGGTCTGGGCCAGCAGGAGCTGTCGCGTGGATCCCGTACGCTGGCCCAGCGCCGTGATGTCATCGAGCTCGGCGGCGCAGTCCAGCTCCTGGGCAGAGTCCTTACACAGCTCCAGGGTCTCGCTCAGCAGTTCCCGCACCGGGCGTCGTCGACCGGCGTAGGCGTCGATCAGATGAGCCTCCATTCCGTCTCGGGCCGCCAGAAAGCGGTTCTCGGTCAGCACCTCCGGGCGGCAGCGCAGGTCGTCGCGCTCCAACGGTAGCTGTGCCTCGGTGTGTACCAGCGACTGCACGAGCGCCGCCAATGCGCGCGTATCGGCCACGCTGGTCTGAGCGTCCATGATCCGCACCTCCAGCGTGCCGAGGCTGGGTTGCACACGAACGTCCCACCACAGGTAGGAGGGGTCGGGGAATGCCTCGCACCGCAGAAGCAGATCCACCGCCTGAACGTAATCGTCGTAATCGGCGAACGAGCGCGGGATCCCTACGCGCGGGAAGGCCTGAAAGAGCGGTGTGCGAGTCGACGCCAACCCCGTGTCGCGGCCCTGCCAAAACGGAGAGTTGGCCGAGAGCGCCAACAGCAGGGGTAGATGTACAGCAATGCGCCCCATGGCGACGATCGCGGTCTCGGGGTCGGGCAGCGCGACGTGAACGTGCAGGGCAAACGTCGGCTCCCGTCGGGCCAGCTCACGCATCGAGCCGTACAATCGCTGGTAGCGGTCGCCCGAACTGACCTGGATGTCACTCCAGATCGCAAACGGATGCACGCCGGCCACTGCCGCGCGCAAGCCGATTCCCCGCAGGGCTTCGGCCAGCTCCGTTCGCGAGCCGGCAAGCTCCGCGGCCACATCGGCTACCCGCTGGTGAGGACCGGTCTGAATCTCCACCGCCGAGCTGTGCGTTTCGCGGCTTACCCGTGCGGTCAAACCTTCGTTCAGACGCGGAAAGACCTCATCGGCGCGATGGGCCAGGCGCCAGTCAGCAGGGTCGAGGAGCATGATCTCCTCCTCGACGCCGACGGTCCACGCCTGCGCAGCGGCCGTTTCGTTCCAGATCGCCCACTGAGGTGCCACGAGCGTTGACACTCAGCTCGCCATCCGCTCCAGAGCCGCCGCCGTGCCAGGGCCGGCCAACGCCTGGTTCATCGACGACGCGTCGTTTCCCCATCGCGCGGCGCTGACCAGACCCTCGAACAGGGCGAGGTGCCGCGGCTGCTCAGTCAAGGCCTCGGCGTGCCACTGGACGCCAAACAGCCAGCCGGGCCCGCTCCCCTCAATCGCCTCGATCAGTCCGTCGGCGGCGTGCGCCACAACTCGCAGGTCGTGTGCCACGCGATCGATGGCCTGATGGTGGAAGGAATTGACCTGCAGCGGCGCTTCGCCGATGAGGGCGGCGAGTCTGCTGCCGGGCATGATGGTCACGGCGTGGGTCGCGATATGACCGGGCTGGCCGTGGCGGTGGAGGATCTCGCTGGGCAATACCTCGGGCACATGCTGGTGCAGGGTCCCGCCCGCGGCCACGTTCAGGGCCTGCAGGCCGCGACAGATTCCCAGCACGGGCGTGTTCGCGTGCACGGCGGCCATGCACAGGCTCAGCTCGAATTCGTCGATGTGCGACTCGGTCGGCCCGAGCTGCTCATGCGCCGCTTGGCCGTAGGTCCGCGGATCAAGGTCTGGACCACCGGATAGGACCAGACCGTCGAGGCGCGCCAGCAGCGCCTCGAGCTCAGCCCGGGGTACCGGGGTGATGATCACGGGCAGGCCTCCGGCGCTGACGATGGCTTGCAGGTAGGTGAGGCCGAGGGCCACCTCGGTCTGCGCCGGCTCGCCATGGCGCCTGAGACGAACCTGCTTCTTGCGCCGCAACTCAGAGGATGTGACTCCGATCAGCGGAGGCTCGGCGGAGACCGGCGTCACGCGAGCACCCACGTGTCCTTGGCCCCGCCGCGGCGGGAGGAGTTCACGACGAAGGACTCGGGGTCCAGCGCCACACGGGTCAGGCCGCCGGGGACTATCTCGACATCATCGCCCACCCGCACGACGAACGGACGCAGGTCGACCCGGTATTGGCGCAGGCGCCCGCCGGTGACCGTGGGATGGGTCGACAGCGCCACGAGCTCCTGCGCGACGAACGCCTCCGGATGCTCTACCAACTCGGCGCGCGCCCGGGCAAGCTCGTGAGCAGCGGCGGATGGACCGATCACCACGCCCTGCCCCCCGTGTCCGTCACGAGGCTTGATCACCAGCTCGGCGAGCCGGTCGAGCACCATCTCCAATACGTCAGGACGAGAAACGTCATGGGTGGGTACGGAGGCAAGGAGCGGCTCCTCACTCAGGTAGAAGCGCACCATGTCCTCCACATAGGAGTGCACGAGCTTGTCGTCGGCCACGCCCGTACCGAAAGCATTGACCAGGCCGAGACGGCCGCGCCGCCACGGCTCAAACAGAAGCTCTCCCAGTGGCTGCAGGCGGCCGGACGAATCGAAAAGGCGGTCGGCATCGGTGCGACGGTAGAGGACATCCACCGCCATGCGCCCGTCTTCGAGGCGGGCCCACAGACGCCCAAAGCGCATTTCCAGCTGCTCGGCGCAGACCAGTGGCACTCCCATCAGGGCGGCGAGCGTTCGGTGCTCGTAGAAGGCTGAGTTCGTCGAGCCGTCGGTCAACAGAACCGCGTGGGGGTCAGAAGCCCCTTCCGGCGCGGCCGCTCTGATGGCCCGAGCAAACAGGGCGGGCGCTGGGGTGAGCGCAAGCAGCGCGCGATTAGCCGGCACCGGCACGCGGGCAGCGACGGCCTCACGCACCGCGAGCGCATAGCCCAGTCCCGATGGAGTCCGCACGTTGTCCTCCAACACCAGGAAGCCGCCGTCCGCGTCGCGCACCACGTCCAGGCCGGCGAACGTGATCCAGCTGCTCAGAGACATCCCGCGCAGCTGCGGCTCGTAGAAGCTCGCCCGTTCTACCGCCGCGCGAGGCATGACCCCGGCGTCCAGGATCTGCTGCGCGCCGTAGACATCGCTGACGAAGCCCTCCAGCGCGCGGAGCCGTTGCGCCAATCCGGCGGCCAGCCTCTCCCACTCCGCGGCGGCGATGATGCGCGGAATGGGATCCACGACGAATTCGCTCGCCCCGTCGCCGGACCCGAACCGCACTCCCCTCGCGCCGAGCTCCCGCTGAACGTCTTGGCGAAGCGCGTCCAGGCCGACGTCAGCGAGACCGCCGAGGACCTGGGCGTAGGCGTCGGCATCGGCGGCCACCTCGTCAAACCCCGCAGCGGGGCGAGCAGTCACCGTCCTGGCAAGGTCAATCGCCACCTGAGCATCTTGGGCATGCACGCACGAACGGTCCATCGACCCGTGGCCAAGAATCGCTCGTCCCAACACGACAGAGTGGCCAACGTGCTGTCAGGTCCTCGCTGAAAGGTGTCGATTCCCCCTGCGCATGGACGACGGATCGCTGTGGGTGCTCGCCGGCTCCCGGGTGCCCGCCGAGCTGGAGCGCCTCAGCCGGGGCTACATCGCGCACGTGTCCGACTTCATCGGACCCAACGTGAACGTGCCGGCCCCCGTGCCCGATCCGACGTCGGCCAGCCGCTGGAGGAGACCGACCTCGTCCCCAGCGGCGGCGTCCTCCTTTGCGTCGTAGCGCGCGACATGAGTGGGATCGAGGTTCTCCCTTCCAGTGTTGGCCACCTCATCGAGCAGCCAGGCCGGGGGCGAGGCGGGTTCGCGGTCGGGGGCCACGGCCACGAGCTCAGCGCGCGAAGGAGACCTGTGCGTCCACGCGCCGGGCAAAGGCGGCGATCAGGCGCACACAGGCCCGCACGTCCTCGAGGGCGACCATCTCCACCGGCGAGTGCATGTAGCGCAGGGGTATCGACACCAGTCCGGTGGGCACTCCGGCACGGGCGGTGTGGACAGCGTCGGCGTGCGTGCCAGTCTGGCGGGCGCTGGCCTCCACCGTGTGGGGGGATCGACTCCGCGCGCGCCGTCTCGATCAGAAGCTCGGACACCCGCGGATGCAGGGTGCTCCCGCGGGCGATCACCGCTCCGGAGCCCAGAGCGTGGCGGCCGGCCTCCTTGACGTCGATACCGGGGGCGTCGGTGGCGTGCGTGACGTCGACCACCACGGCGACGGTGGGCTCCAGCGCGTAGGCGGAGGTGCGCGCCCCGGCCAGGGTGATCTCCTCCTGAGCCGCCGCGACGGCCGCCACGGCACAGTCGCCGCCACCGGTCTCGGACACCGCGCGCGCCACCTCCAGGGCGATGTAGGCACCCAGCCGGTTATCCAGCGCCCGCGACACCACCCGGCCGTTGGGCAGCTCGATCGGCTCACCGTCGATCACCGCGACGTCCCCGACCTGCGTCATCTGCGCCGCCTGCTCGCCGTCGCGGGCACCGATGTCGATGTGCAGCTCGCGCACGTCGGCGACCTGCTTGCGCTCCTCGTCGCGCAGCAGGTGAATCGGCTTCTTGCCGATCACCCCCACGATCGGGGCCGCCGAGCCGATCAGTCGCACCCGCTGACCGACGAGGATCTGGGCATCCCAGCCGCCGATGGGTGCAAACCACAGAAAGCCCTCGTCGTCGATATGGGTGACCATCAGCCCGATCTCGTCGATGTGGCCCACCACCGCTAGACGCAGGCCTGGCCGCGAGCCGGACACCAGGGCCACCGAGGACCCCAGGGTGTCCGCCGACACCTCGGCGCCGAAGTCACGTGCCGCCTCGCGCCACAGCGCCGCCGCGGCACCCTCGTGGCCAGAGGTGCCCACGGCGCTCAGCATCCCTCGCAGCAGCGGCGGCAAGCCCTCGCTCATCGGCTCTGCCGGGACGCCTCGCCCTCCTGGCCGCCCGCGGCCAGGAGCTGACGCAGGACATAGGGCAGGATGCCGCCGTGGCGGTAGTACTCGGCCTCCTGGGGCGTGTCGATGCGCACCCGGGCGGAGAACTCGATCGGGTCAGCGCCGTCTCGGGTGGCGCGCACGCTGACCTCCCGCGGTGGAGCACCGCCGTCGGCCATCGCCTCGGCCATGCCCGTGATCTCGAAGACCTCCCGGCCCTCGAGCCCCAGCGACTCGGCGTTCTGCCCGCCGGGAAACTGCAGGGGCACGACCCCCATGCCGACCAGGTTGGAGCGGTGGATGCGCTCGAAGCTGGCCGCGATGACCGCTCTGACCCCGAGCAGCGTGGTGCCCTTGGCCGCCCAATCACGCGATGAGCCCGAGCCGTACTCCTTCCCGCCCAGCACCACGAGTGGCGTGTCCTGCTCGGCGTAGCGCATGGCGGCGTCGTAGATGGGCATCTGCTCGGGCTCTTCGCCCCCCAGGTAACGGGTGTTGCCGCCCTCGGGCAGGGGCTCGCCACCCCCCATGAGGTTGCGCAGGCGGATGTTGGCGAACGTGCCCCGCACCATCACCTCGTGACTTCCCCGGCGTGACCCGTAGGAATTGAAGTCGCGGGGCTCGACGTCGTGCTCCTGCAGGTACTTGCCGGCCGGGCTGTCGCGCTTGATCGCGCCGGCGGGCGAGATGTGATCGGTGGTGACGCTGTCGCCCAGGACCGCGAGCACCCGAGCCCCGGTCACGTCCTCCACCTCCTGCGGCTCGGCCGGCATGTCCCGAAAGTAGGGTGGCTGGCGCACGTAGGTCGAGTCTTCGCTCCAGGCAAAGCGGTCGCCGGTGGGCACCTCCAGGCCGTTCCAGCGCTCGTCTCCGTCGAAGACATGCGCGTAGCCCTTGCGAAACATGTCGGACTTCACCGCGGACTCGATCGTCTCGGCGATCTCGTGCTCGCTGGGCCACAGGTCGCGCAGGAAGACGTCGTTGCCGTCCGTGTCCTGGCCCAACGGGTCCTCGAGCAGGTTGACCTCCATCGACCCGGCCAGGGCGTAGGCGACCACCAGCGGCGGCGAGGCAAGGTAGTTCATCTTCACGTCGGGGTTGATGCGGCCCTCGAAGTTGCGGTTGCCCGAGAGCACCGAGACCACCGCGAGATCGTGCTCGTTGACCACCTCTGAGACCTCTTCGGGCAGCGGCCCCGAATTGCCGATGCAGGTGGTGCAGCCGTAGCCGACCAGGTTGAAGCCCAGCTGCTCCAGCGGCTCGGTCAGTTCCGCGCGATCCAGATAGTCGGTTACCACCACCGAGCCTGGGGCGAGCGACGTCTTCACCCAGGGCTTGCTCGACAGCCCGCGGGCCACGGCGTTGCGCGCCAGCAGTCCGGACGCGAGCATGACCGCCGGGTTTGAGGTGTTGGTGCAGCTCGTGATGGCCGCGATGACCACGTGTCCGTGGTCCAGCCTGGCCTCGGTGCCGTCAGAGAGCGTGACGGGAGCCGAGGTGTCCCGGCGCTCGGCCACCGCCCGCGCGGCGCCTGCGGCCTGGGCAGGCTCGGGATGGCGATCGCGGGCGCCCTCTCCGTTCATGGGATCGCCGCTGGACGGCGGGTCGCTGGAGGGAAAGGAGAGCGAGGAGCCCTCGTCCTCCTCGGTGGAACGCTGTGCTCCCTCCGGTGGCACGCCCTCCTTGCGCTGGCTCTCCCCGCCGCCGGCCGGCAGGTCATCGGGCAGGTAGTCGGCGACCACGACGCGGAACGCGTCGCGCGCCTCGCTCAGGGCCACGCGGTCCTGTGGGCGCTTGGGGCCCGCCAGGCTCGGCACCACCTCGGCGAGATCGAGCGCCAGCGTCTCGGAGTAGGTCGGCGGCTCGGAGCCCTCGTCGTGCCACAGCCCCTGCGCGCGCGTGTAGACCTCGACCAGCTCGATCTGCTCGTCGGTGCGCCCCGTGAACTGCAGGTAGCGCAGCGTCTCGCGGTCGATCGGGAAGATCGCGCACGTCGACCCGAACTCCGGAGACATGTTGCCGATCGTGGCGCGGTCGGCAATGGGCAGATGGGCCAGACCAGGCCCATAGAACTCCACGAAGCGGCCGACGACGCCCAGCTCGCGCAGCGTCTGGGTGATGGTGAGGACCAGGTCGGTGGCGGTCGCACCCTCGGGCAGGCGCCCGTCGAGCTCGAAGCCCACGACCTGCGGAATGAGCATGGACATCGGCTGGCCGAGCATGGCCGCCTCTGCCTCGATGCCTCCCACGCCCCAACCGAGCACGCCCAGGCCGTTGACCATGGTGGTGTGCGAGTCGGTGCCCACCAGGGTGTCGGGGTAGGCCTGGCCGGTCTTGTCGTTGACGAAAACGACGCGCGCGAGGTACTCGATGTTGACCTGATGCACGATGCCGGTGTCGGGCGGCACGACCGAGAAGTCATCGAAGGCGCCCTGCCCCCAGCGCAGAAAGGCGTAGCGCTCGCGGTTGCGCTCGAACTCGCGCTCGGCGTTGAGGCGGAACGCGTCCCGCGTCCCGAACGCGTCGACCTGGACCGAGTGGTCGATGACCAGCTCGGCCGGCACCAGCGGGTTGATCTTGGCCGGATCGCCGCCCATGTCGGCCATCGCGTCGCGCATGGCGGCCAGATCGACGACGGCGGGGACACCGGTGAAGTCCTGCATCAGCACGCGGGCGGGACTGAAGGCGATCTCGTCGCTGGGGTCGGCCTTGGCGTCCCAGCGAGCCAGCGCCTCGATGTGCTCGGCGGCGACCGAGCCGTTGCCCTCGGTGCGTAGGAGGTTCTCGAGCAAGACCTTCAGCGAGAAGGGCAGTCGGGCCACGTCAAAGCGTGACTGCAGGGCGTCCAGCCGGAAGATCTCGTACTCGCGTCCGCCGACCTCGAGCGTGTCGCGCGCACTGAAGCTGTTGTCTGGCATCGGGCCTCCCCGGCGGTGACGGTAGGACGCTGGCTGGGAGCCATCCTGGCAGAGCGGGCTCGGCGCCTGCGCCCGAATACGACGACGGCCCCGGGTCGCCCCGAGGCCGTCGTCACTTCGCCGTACGGGCGCGCGAGGCGCCGCGAGTCACATCTTGATCAGCGGACCGGCCTTGGCCAGGACCTGCGACTTGGTCAGCGGCTTGTCAAAGGCGCCGTTGGGTACCGGCGACTTGCCGATCAGCAGGTTGATGGCTGCCGAGTGGCGCGCCTCCACCTGGACGATGCTCCCCGCGGCCGCCAGCACTTCCTTGCTCATGAGCGACGGTGCCGCGCCGTTGTAGGCGCCCACCCCGGTCGTCTCGAGCACGGAGGCCAGCATCAAGAACGAGGACTGGCTGCTGGCCGGGAAGTTGAACTTCGGCTTCTTGGCGGGCGTGCCCCCCAGCTTCTTGATGGTGCTCTCCAGCGCCGTCACGTGCTGGGCTTCCTGATCGCCGAACATGGTGGCGTACTGCTTGGCCTTGCCGCTGAGGCCGACCGACTTGCCCTTGACCTTGTAGAAGGTCGACTCGAGGTACTCCAGGGTGAGGGCGAAGTTCAGAACGTCGACGTCGCCTCCACCACTCTGGGCCAGGGCCTGAGATACGAACGGAGCCACGGCGGAGGTGCCGTACACGGCACCGGCGGCGAGGGCCCCGCGCAGGATGAAGCTCGAGCGGGTCATGCCGTGGACCTCGAAGCCGGCCAGCTCGGGCTCTCTGAGATTGTTATGAGCCATCTGAATGGTCTTTCCTCTCTGATGCAGGTTCGGGATCTAGGCCAGGAACGGCTTGACCGCCGCCAGGACTGTGGGCATGTCGGCAGGCTTGGCAAAGGGGCCGTCGGGCGTGACCGACTTCTTCACCAGCGTGCCCAGCGTGGCGGCATGGCGAGCCTCCACCGAGTGGATGGACAAGGCGGCCGCGAGCACCTGCTTGCTCTGGATGTTGCCGGCCTGGCCGAGGTAGGCGGAGGCACCCAGGTTCTCGACCGTGTAGGCGAGCATCGCCACCTGGGCTGCGCTGCCCAGTGGGAACTTGCCCATGGGCTTGGCCGCGGGAGTGCCGCCCGCCGAGGTGACCGCCTTCTTCAGCGCGTTGACGTGCTGCTGCTCGTCGTGGCCGAAGGTCTTCAGCAGCTGTCCGGCCGCACCGCTGAACAGCCCCGCCTTGATGACCTTCTTGTAGAACTCGGTCTCGAGGTACTCGAGGGTCAGGGCGTAGTTGAGGATGGCCAGATCGCCCATCCCACCCGAGGGCGGAGGGCTTGAGCTCGAGCCCGAGCTCGAGGGCGGCGGCGCCGCCGGGGATGAGCTGGAGTTGGAGCCTGTCTTCTTGGAGCTGCCGCAGGCGGCGAGTACGAACGCGCCGAAGCTGGCCGCGCCGGTGCTACCTACCATCTTGAGGAATCGCTTGCGATCAGAGTCATCGCGGACG
>JAABUQ010002780.1_pt1 | contig 33652 bp, 38 predicted proteins | sample 5560001 | NCBI WGS metagenome assembly JAABUQ01 (sample SAMN10711888, study PRJNA513371) | rock metagenome | isolation source: Antarctica rocks | place: Antarctica: Victoria Land, Finger Mt nord | collected 2015-12-18
TGACGTGGAATGCGGCTCTAGAAACTGGTGGAGTCATGATCGCCGATGAACTGAAGCTCGATTTTGAACTAGAGTTGGTGAAAGCGCAAAGCGCAACGGCTTAGCGGCGCAATCAAGCCGCCTTGGAGCGCGCCCGCTTCAGAGGCGTCAATAGTGAGAGCACAATCTGTTCGTAAAGATAATTGCTACGGCTGTCCCGGAACTTCTCCGCGAAATCCCGCAGAGTTCCGGCGGAATAACACTCCATCACGGCCGGATGAATGTAATACTTTCTGCACGTCGCGGGCTTGTTACCGAGCTTGCCCGCGACATCCTTGATCACATCCACCAGCAGCGCCTTAGTAGCTCCGTCCGCCCCTTCCGCCGAGCACTTTTCCAGCAAAAAGCTGGCCGCCAGGCAGGTCCCGCCCCAGGTGCGAAAGTCCTTCGCTGTGAAGTCGCCTCCGCTGATTTCACGAAGATATTCGTTCACGTCTCCCGACTCAATCGTCTGCGGACGGCCGTTATCGTCCAGGTACTCAAACAGCGCGCTGCCGGGAATGTCTCTGCATCTCCTTAGGATTTTCGCCAAGCGCGCATCATGGAGGGTGATCTCATGATGCTGGCCGCTCTTGCCGCGAAATTTGAACTTCAGCATGTCCCCCAAAATCTGCACGTGTTGATTACGTAAAGTCGTCAGGCCGAACGAGCCATTTTCCTCCGCGTACTCTTCGTTCCCGATCCGAATGTAAGTGGTCTCCAAAAGCTTCACCACCGCGGCAAGAACTTTTTGTTTGGTAACGCCTTCGCGGTTGAGGTCCCGCCCCACGGCGCGCCGGATTCGGGGGAGAACTTTTCCGAAGGCGCGCATGCGATCAAACTTGACCAGGTCGCGCACCTCGCGATATTTCTGGTGATAGCGGTACTGTTTGCGACCTCGTGCATCGCGACCGACAGCTTGAATATGGGTGTTGGGTTTTGGGCTGATCCAGACCGACGTCCAAGCCGGAGGGATGACCAGCGCGCGGATGCGATCCAGCGTCTCCGGGTCGCTCACGGGCTTGTTGGAGGCGTCCAGATAAGCAAAGCCGCTTCCCGCGCGCCGCCGCTGGATGCCCTGTCCAGCGGGAATCAAATAGCGTAGGCCTGCCTGCTCCGCCGACTTTACCTCGTCGGGGAGCGTCAAAGTAGTATCGGTCGGCGTTGACATATTTCTTGTCTGATGCAGTTTGAAGTCGAAACACTACTTTGATGCTGAATGTCAGACAGGCGTTGTACGAATAGAGGGTAAATGACAACAACGGTAATTTTCGACATCGACGGCACGTTGCTGGATTCAGTAGATCTGCATGCGGAAGCATGGCAGGAGGCGTTCCGCCATTTTGGGTACGACTTTCCGCGCGAAAAGATCCGCAGCCAAATCGGGAAGGGCGGCGATCAACTGCTGCCGTTTTTCCTATCCCCCGTGGAAGTGAAGGAGAAGGGCGAAGCGTTACAGGAGTTCCGCGGAAAACTCTTCAAGCAGAAGTATCTTTCCCGCGTGAAGCCGTTCCCGGGTGTTCGCGAGCTCTTCGAAAAGATCAAGGGCAACGGACAACGAATAGCAGTCGCTTCTTCCGCCAAGGGAGACGAACTGAAGGTCTTTGAGCAGATCGCCAAAATTGACGATCTGGTAGAGGTTGAGACTTCCTCGGCGGATGCCGAACGCTCCAAGCCTCACCCCGATATTTTTTGAAGCGGCGCTGGAGAAGCTGGGCGCTAACGTCCGTCGAGAGCAGGTTGTGGTGGTAGGCGACAGCCCTCACGACGCGGAAGCTGCGGGCAAGGCAGGGCTGCGTACTATTGGTGTACTGTGTGGCGGCTTCCCGGAAGCCGACCTGCGCAAGGCCGGTTGCGTCGCTATCTTTGCCGGACCCGAAGACCTGCTGCGCCGCTACGACGAATCGCCGCTTGGGGAAGGCAGGCCAAAAGGCCGCTGATGGTTCGCGTCCCGCCGTCTAGATGTTTTGACGGCCAGCCTTTGTACATACTGCCATGATGGCGAACAGGAAGAACAAAACATCGTTGTTCCAAAACACAAATGCCGTAAACAGGCACAAAAGCGCAAGCTGGGACCGGGGATCCAGTGACCAATCGAACATGAGTACTGTTGTTGATTACTGATCGGACCTTTTCGGCAAAGCCTGCATAATGTCTTTGATGGCCCGGGGAATAGCGCCGTAATCGGCGATCAAAACGTCGGCACCCAACTCGGTGGTTGCTGAAACGAGGTTGGTGATCTCCATAATCGTATGCAGATGCGCCAGCGATCGTTGAGCTTCGCTGGTGACGGTCACAATGCTAACGAGATCGGGTTCAATCGCTTCCAGGGTGGTCTGGATGGCGAGCGCGGTGAACTGGTCATGCAGATCGCAAAGCTGTTGAAAGAGCTGCTCCAGCCGAAGGCGTTCTTCCGGGGCCTGTTTATCGAAGTGCCGGGTCCGGTAATCGTCCAAAGTGGAAGCCATCGCCGAAAACAGCTCCGCGAGTTGTCTTACCTGATCGGCCGTTTGTCCCATCCTGTCGAGTGCCCCCTACATCAGAAGCCTTTCTGCAGCGTTGGAAGGAGCCCTTCGAGCTTTTCAGTATAGGGCTGGAGCGCGGCCATCAATTCTCTCCCCTTGAGGCGGCTTGCACTTTGGGCAAGCCTGTGATGGCCTTCGCGAATCTGCTGCAGTGCCTCCACGTAAGCTTCGGCCGCTGCCCTGCGCCGCTTCAGTCCGTTGAGATCTTCCGAGTAGGCGCGGTTCAGCAGCAAGGTGGTTGCGGGAGCCTTGCTATCGACGACACCCTGATACTGCGCGGCCAGCGTTTGCTGCTCTTCGCGAAGCAATCCTTCATAATCTTTGGAAACGACGTCTTCAAAACCCTGCGTGATGGACGTGATGCTGCGGTCGGCCTCTATCAGAATGTGGACGAGATGGCGTTGTTGATATCGCTCGGTGAAAAGCTGTGTCACCAAGCCTGCCAACTTGCCAACCGAGTCCACCTGGACGGGGTTCAGCCGCGTTGCGAGTGCAGCGCTAGCGGCGGCCTGTTGGCCCGGATCACTGACCGTGGAGCTGTTGAACGCGGCGAGTTGCTGCAGGGCATGGAAGTAAGCGCTCAGCACATGGGAGGCTTTGGCAAGAGCGTCTCCTTGCAACCCGAAAGCGGTACATTGCGGGATCTCATTTGCTCCGCGAGCGCTGGCCGCTTTAAGGGCTGCTGGAACAAATAGCGGTGCCACAAGGGCTGCGTCCTCGTGACGTCGAACGCAGGATTCGTGAATATCTTCGAAAAGGACGACCCCCTGGTCGAGTGTTTTTTGGGCGTCATCTGCAAAGGTCGCCACGGCCTCCCTCGGTGTGCAGCTTTGAAGAACCAAAAGCGTCGGCACCAGTATGAAGAATGCTACACCTCGGCGAAAAGGGCTGTCGGTCCGTAGTCCTCTCATCATCTAAATGATAGGTCGTTATCAGAAAATCCTAGAAGGCGGACAAAGCTGCAGGAGTTTACAAGGACGCTGGCTCGCGGACGAAACTTCAAAGTAACTCAGGGGGTCTAACTATATAGGTTGGAGAACCATAGAACTATGAAGAAGATATTTACAGCCGTGTCTCTGAGTGTGGCACTCCTTGTGCCAACCTACTTGGTGGCGCAGGACCGTGATGATCACCACGACCGTGACGACCGTCGCGACCATGACGACCGTCGCGACCATGACGACCGTCGCGATCATAACGACCGTCGCGATCAGGGCCAAAATTATTACGATAACCGCCACAACGACTACCACCAGTGGAATGGTAACGAAGACCGCGCATACCACATGTACTGGGACCAGCGTCATCGCGACTACGTGGACTGGGATCGTGCCAGCGCCAGACAACGCCAGGATTACTGGAATTGGCGCCACAATCATTCCGACTCACTGCTGCAGATTAACGTGCGCTAAGCCGGTAACCGGTTAGCGAAGGCCTCTTTCAGCTTGGCGTAGGTATCGTTCAGCGCTTCGGGTATGATCCGCGTGTCCCCCACGCTAGTCATAAAATTTGCATCTGCTCGCCAGCGTGGCAGTACATGCATATGAATATGCTGTTCGATTCCTGCGCCGGCAGCTTCGCCGAGGTTCATCCCAAGATTGAGCCCATCCGGATGGTACGCGTGCTCGATAATTTGCTCCGACACCCGAGTAAGCCGCATCATCTCTCCCGATGTCGCCTCGCTGGTTTGGGACAGCCTGGAGACGTGTACGTACGGTGCAATCATCACGTGGCCGTTGGTGTAGGGATAGCGGTTCAGAATTACGAAGCTTAGCTCGCCGCGGTACACCACCAAACTCTCTTCGTCCGTGCCCGCGAGGGCGGCCTCACAAAAGATACACTGCTCTTTATCTTTCTTGGCTTGCATATAGGTGGAGCGCCACGGCGTCCACAAATAAGTCATGCAGAAGATAGCGACTAACTGCCGCTCGGCTTGTGATCGGTAACAGGATCCGCGGACGCCGCCGCTTCCGAACCAGATTTATTAGAACCAGGCTGGCTGGAATTAGCGGAGTGATTGACGATATCGCGTAATTCCTTGCTCGGCTTGAAATAAGGAATGCGCTTGGAGGGTACTTCAACCCGCGATCCAGTCTTCGGATTACGTCCCACGCGAGGCTGCCGCTGGCGAGTGCGGAAACTGCCGAATCCGCGAATCTCGATTTTTTCGCCTTTATGAAGGCTGTTCACAATGCTGTCGAAGATCGTTTCTACGATCGTTTCCGAGTCTTTGCGGGTCATTTCCACCACTTTCGACACTTCTTCGATCAGCTCAGCCTTGGTCATGCTTGCATTTCCTTGATGTTTCCTACTCGCCTATTCCCGGTTCTAATTTCGTTCTTCTGATTTGTGCTGTTTCATAGCATCCCCTACCGTGGATGTAGCCGCTGCAGCGTGGCGCTTGTAATCCTGCAGCCGGCCGCGCTCATCGTCTTCCGCTACCGCGCGAAGACTCAGCCCAATTCGCTTCTGCCCCTCATTCATTTTGATGATTTGAAAATCGTATTCCCCTCCCATGGGAAGCGTAGGCTCTTCCGAACTGGGTTTTGATCCACTGTGCTTGACGGCTTCACCCATGATTTCGCTGCGATGGCACAGACCCTCCACGCCGGGCAGCAACTCGACAAACACACCGAAGGGAGCGGCGCGCGAAACCCGGCCCCGGATGGTATCCCCCACTTGATGAGTTCGGAAAAACGTCTCCCAGGCGTCCGGCTGAAGTTGTTTGACTCCCAAGGAGAGCCGTCGATTCGCCGCATCGATGTTTAAGATGACAGCCTGCACCATCTGACCTTTTTTGACGAGCTCAGAGGGATGTTTGATGTGCGCCGTCCAAGACATATCGGAGACATGCACCAAGCCATCCACGCCTTCTTCGATTTCGATAAAAGCGCCGAAGTCGGCCAACTTGCGGACGCGTCCCTCGACCACCGAGCCGATGCTGTAGCGCTCCGCGACAGTGGTCCATGGATCGGCTTCGAGCTGTTTGATTCCAAGCGATATGCGGCGCTCTTTCGACTTTACCTCCAGCACCACCGCCTGCACTTCGTCCCCCGGCTTCACTACTTTGGCCGGATGCTTCATACGCCTGCTCCAGGTCATCTCCGAGATGTGAATCAGGCCCTCTACGCCCGGCTCAATTTCAACAAAAGCGCCGTAATCCGTGACGCTGACCACGCGACCGATTACGCGCGTTTGGGGTGCATAACGTCCTTCGATCTCAGTCCACGGATCGGGGTGCATCTGCTTTAACCCAAGCGATATGCGCTCTTTATCCCGATCAAACTTCAGCACTTTAACGGTGATCTCATCGCCTACCCGCAGCACGGCAGACGGATGCGTTACGTTTCCATAGGTCAAGTCGCTTACGTGCAGCAGACCGTCGATGCCACCTAGGTCCACGAAGGCGCCATAATCGGTCAAACTCTTCACCACTCCCGTGACTTCGGCGCCTTCTTCAAGGTGAGCTAACGCGTCGCTCTTCTTGGCGAGCAACTCTTCTTCGAGAATCACGCGGCTGGAAACTACCGCATTGCCGCGCCGCCGATTCAGCTTCAGAATCCGGACGCTGACCTCGCGCCCGATGTACGAGTCGAAGTTGTGTGTAGGGCGAAGATCGACCTGCGAGCTAGGCAGAAAGGCAATCACGCCTATATCCACCGCCAGCCCGCCTTTAATCTTGTTTACAATCAATCCGGTGACCGGCGTTCCGTCGGCGGCTGCCTTCTCAAGGTCGTCCCAAATGTGCAGCCGGTGGGCGCGCTCGTAGGAAAGGAGGATGTAGCCCTCCACCGGCTCGCCCGTGCGGTCGAACATGACGTCAATCACGTCGCCCGTTTTTACCGATGGTTTACCGTTTACCAACGGAAACTGCGAAGCCGGTACCAGCCCTTCGCTCTTGCGGCCGATATCTACGATAACTTCTTTTTCAGAGACGCTAAGAACACGACCATGCACAACCTCGCGGTCTTTGGTCGCGAATTGGTTGCTGTAGTCGTCGAGGAACGCCTGATAGTCGGCGCTATCGGTTCCTGGCAAATCAACATACTCATCAGATGGACCGGCCATGTGTCGTAACAACCTGAACGGATGTTCCGGTCAGGGATTCAGCAACCGGAAAGCACCGCAATCGGAAACCCATACTATCCAAACCCGGGTAGTGAGCGGGCGTCAACTTATTGATACTTCAGTACTTCAGAACTATAGCCGAGCGTCCCGGCGATGTCAACCTAAGCTAGCTGAAGAATTTGCGGGAAACAACTAGCTGTCGGCACCCGAGCGACACGGGGAAGCCAAGAGATCAATTGCAGCGTCACATAACGCGCGACACTTACCATTCGGTTTAAAAAATTTCACCTTCCCACGGAAAGGTTTCTGCATTTTTGCCCGAGCCAGCAAATTTTGCATTCGCCGGAAAGATTTTCTTCGAAACAGATCTTCAAGGCAAGCGTCACGATGGGCAAGCCACGCCCGTTCTTTTACCTGTGCCCCACAGCTAAGCTGTTGAGCATGCTGCCATTTGTAATGCTTATCGCGTTCGGTCACGTTGATCCTGGTTGCGTTGGCAGGAAAACTGCCTACCACTAAAACGTAGGTGATAGCATCAGTCACTGAAGGTGATCGCAACAGGTCATCCATTCCCGCTAGACAGCAGTTGCGGGGCAGAACATAAATCAGGAGCGGTGGAGCTAAATGACAACAGAAGATTACGGCAAGGCGTACCAACGTGGATTCAATCTGACGGTCAGATTTTTAGTATCAAGGGGCCTCTCTTACGATGCTGCGCTCGATACAGCACAGGCTGCCTGGGCAAAAGGATGGGAGCGCAGAGAGCAGCTTCGCGATCCTAACCTTGTGCTCACCTGGACTAACAGCATTGCTCTTAATATCCATCGGACATTTTTGAGACGCGAACCCCAGACGCAGACCTTGCCGGAGCTCCAAGCGCCACCGCGCATGAACGTAGCCGCTATCGACGTAAAGCGGATCTTAAACGATTGCAAGCCGAACGACCGGGTCGTGCTGGAAGGCCACTACATCGAGGGGTACAAAGTTCAGGAAATTGCGCGCAAGCATGGGTGGTCCGAAACGGCCGTTCGTATCCGTTTGTTGCGAGCACGCCGGAGCGTAGAGCGTAAGCTGAGCCGCCCGAAGCATGCACGCCTGCGTAACCTGGCTGAGAAGACTAAGAAGGCGTTAGCAAGCGCGCTTGAGGTTCCCTCGCTCGAGCCGAAAGTCGCCTAGTTCAATCGATCAATCTCGTTTGAAGAAGCGCGGTAGCCGAGAAGTTCCAGCTACCGCGCTTTTCTATTTCCGCTACCGAAAACTAGAGAAGTTCCGCGATACTGAAGAAGAACGGAACCTCTTGCGCGGCCGTTTCCGGCGCATCCGACCCGTGCGCACAATTACGCTCAATGTTTTCGGCAAAGCGCTTCCGCACGGTTCCCTCAGCGGCGTTAGCAGGATTTGTAGCGCCCATCAGTTCCCGCCATTTGGCGATGGCGTCTTCGCGCTCTAAGACAAGCATTACGACCGGACCCTCAGTCATGAACGAGACTAAACCGGAGTAAAAGGGCCGCGCCTTATGTACTTCGTAGAATGCTTCTGCCTCGGACTTCTGTATGCGGCGCATTTTCATTCCCGCAATGCGAAAGCCATTTTGCTCGATCATAACGAGAATTTCACCGGCGTGACCTTTTGCCACTGCGTCCGGTTTAATCATGCCGAAAGTACGTTCTTGGGGCACTGAATGTGTTCCTTTGCTCTGCTGAATCTGAATTACTTAGTTGTTTGAAGCGGCTAGCGCTTGCTGCATTTTTTCGCCCATGACAGCAGGCGAGGGGCACACCAGAATACCCGCGTCAGACATGGCCGCCAACTTATCCTCTGCCTTGCCGGACCCACCCGAGATGATGGCGCCCGCATGACCCATGCGCCTGCCCGGGGGCGCCGTTTGTCCGGCGATGAAACCTACCACCGGCTTTTTAGCGTGTGCTTTCACGTACGCCGCTGCCGTCTCTTCGGCGTTCCCGCCGATCTCACCAATCATGATGATCGCGTGCGTGTCGGGATCTTCGTTAAACAGTTTGATCGCGTCCGTAAAGCTGGTTCCGATGATCGGGTCGCCACCGATGCCGATGCAGGTCGATTGCCCGATACCCAGCTTCGTCAACTGTCCCACTGCCTCGTAGGTGAGCGTGCCGGAGCGTGAGACGATCCCCACGTGACCCGGCTTATGAATGTGCCCCGGCATGATGCCGATCTTGCATTTTCCGGGCGTAATGACGCCCGGGCAGTTGGGGCCAATCAAGCGTGTGCCGGGCCGCGTTTGCAGGTACGCCCAGACGCGAACCATATCAATGACGGGGATGCCTTCCGTGATACAGACCACAAGCGGGAGACCGGCGTCAATCGCTTCCATAATGGCGTCGGCGGCGAATGGTGGCGGAACGAAGATAACGGATGCATTGGCACCGGTCGTCTCAACCGCTTCTTGTACGGTGTTGAACACGGGGCGGTCCAAATGCCGCTGTCCGCCTTTGCCGGGTGTTGTTCCCCCCCCCACCTTCGTTCCGTAATTGATGGCCTGTTCGGCGTGAAAGGTTCCTTCCCGGCCTGTAAAGCCCTGGAACAGAACCTTAGTGTTCTCGTCGATTAGAACGCTCATTGGACCGACGCTACTACTTTCTCGGCGGCGTCTTTCATGCCATCCGCGACCGCGAAATTGAAGCCCGATTCTCTCAGGATCTTTTGCCCAAGCTCTACGTTGGTACCTTCCATGCGGATCACCACCGGGATCTTAATGCCCAGCTCCCGCGCAGCCGAAACCACGCCGTTCGCGAGAGTGTCACAACGCAGAATGCCGCCGAAAATGTTAATCAGCACCGCCTTAACGCTTGGGTCCGACAATAGAATGCGGAATGCGTTCTTGATCTGCTCCGCGTTGGCTCCGCCGCCTACATCAAGAAAATTCGCAGGCTGGCCACCGGCGTACTTGATAATGTCCATGGTGGCCATCGCCAGGCCCGCGCCGTTCACCATACAGGCGATATTGCCTTCGAGCTTGATATAGTTCAAGCCGAACCGCGAGGCTTCCACCTCCAGCGGATCTTCTTCGTTCATATCGCGTAGTTCGAGAAGATCCTTATGACGGTACATGGCATTGTCATCGATAGTGATTTTCGCGTCCAGCGCGTAAACCTTCCCGTCCTTCGTCAGAATGAACGGGTTGATCTCGGCCAGCGATCCGTCAATGGCATCGTAAGCCTTCGATAACGCCATCATGGCCGCAGCGGCGGCGTTCACGCTGGTAGCCGGAATATCCATGCCGTAAGCCAGCTTGCGCGCCTGGAAAGGCTGCAACGGACGGCCCGGGAGCAGCGGCTCGCGAAGGATTAATTGGGGCGTGGTGGCCGCGACCTCTTCGATCTCCATGCCGCCGGCTTTCGAAGCCATAAAGACGGACTTGCCGATGTCGCGATCAAGAACAATGCCCAGGTAGAGTTCGCGTTCAATCGGCAGCGTCTCTTCAATCAGCAAGCGATGCACGACCCGGCCTTCCGGCCCGGTTTGGTGCGTGACCAGCGTCATGCCGAGCATCTTCTTAGCGATTTCGGCTGCTTCCCCGGAGTTCTTGGCGATCTTGACCCCGCCGCCTTTGCCGCGTCCACCCGCATGAATTTGCGCCTTGACCACCACGCTGCCGCCGATGCTCTTGGCCGCAGCCTCGGCCTCTTCGACGGTGTAAGCGACCTCGCCCCGCGGCACCGGCACGTCATATTTGGCCAGAATCGCTTTGCCCTGGTACTCATGAATTTTCATATGCTGGTTTTCGGAGCTTGGAGCCGAGGTGCTTGGAGCCTATTTATGCTTCAAGGCCAATCGCTAGTGTATCTCGCGAGCGAGGCCGGTCACCCCCGAATTCGAGAAGATCACGCTCCCTAGCTTGCGAAACCCCCAAGATCAACAAATTGGCGGACAGTCATGATCGGGATCGATTCGTAGGATGCAAGCTTTAGCAGATGGCGATCACCGCTGACCACGAAGTTTGCCCGGCCCTCAATCGCGCATTCCAGGACGCGGTTATCGTCGCGATCATCATGGACGACATGCAAAGCAGTTATAGGCGTAACGAGCTCTGCAACGCTTTCAAGCTTGCTGCGCATGGCGCTGGCATCCTCGGCCGAGACCTGAAACTTGAACCGCAGCTTTTCATTCAGTTCGTCCAAAAGCACGGCCGAGGCGACGAGGGAAAGCGATCCCCGCAGGGCTAGTTCGAGGAACGTGCCTGGCAATCCGCCAAACATAATGGCCGATATAAGAACGTTGGTATCCGCAACAACACGGATCATCACCGCCGGTCGCGGCGGTATTCATCGCTGAGGCGCTCTACGTCTTCCTCGGTCTGAATTCCCAGAGCTGTGCCTGTCGCGCGGGTGCGCTTAAGGAGACTTTCCCATTGCGAGTCCGTGCCCATGTAACGCCGCAGAGCCTCGCGAAACAGTTCGCTCATCGTGCGGTGCTCGTGTTCTGCGAGTTGCTGAGCTTTTACCAGCAAGTCTGGTGGCAAGGTGATCGAGACTGTCTTCGCCGTGCGCATGGTTTGACATTGCCAGACATGACTTATCGTTGTCAAGAGCTTCACCTTAACGGGGTAACAGCCGTGTTAATGCGCGCCCACTGCGACCCGCCGCCGCGACCGCAGTAGCCCCGCCAGCGCGCGGCAATCGTCCGCCATTTCGGCGAACTGTCCCGGATCCAGCGACTGATAACCGTCCGACAAAGCGCGTTCCGGTACCGGGTGCATTTCCACAATCAGACCCGACGCGCCCGCCGCAATCGACGCCAGCGCCATGGGCAGAACTTTGTCACGCTTTCCGGTTCCATGACTGGGGTCCACGATGATGGGCAGATGACTAAGGCTCTGCGCGGCCGGCACTACGCTCAGGTCAAGCGTGTTGCGAGTATGGTCGGCAAATGTTCGCACCCCGCGCTCGCACAGGATCACGTTGTAGTTGCCTTCCGAAAGTATGTATTCGGCGGCCATCAGGAACTCTTCGAGCGTAGCCGACATGCCGCGCTTTAGCAAAATGGGTTTGCGCGCACGTCCCGCGCGTCGCAGCAGCGAGAAGTTCTGCATGTTGCGCGCCCCAATCTGAATGCAATCGGCGTAATGCTCCACCAGCTCAAACGTTTCAACGTCAATCGCTTCCGTGACAATGCCGAGGCCCGTCTCTTCGCGAGCTTCGGCCAGGTAGCGCAGGCCTTCTTCCGCCAGTCCGTGAAAACTATACGGCGATGTCCGCGGCTTATAAGCTCCGCCGCGAAGCAGTTGCCCCCCGGCTGCTTTCACCCCTCGAGCGGATTCCAGAATCTGTCCCCGGCTCTCCACCGCGCAAGGGCCGCCGCAAATCACAATCTCCTCGCCTCCTACCGGAACGCCGTTTACAAATACAACGGTATTGTCCGGCTTCATCTCACGGCTCACCAGCTTGTAGGGCTTCGATACTCGAATGGCTTCCGCCACCCCGGGAATATCTTCGAACTCGGCGTGATCCACCGGCCCGCTGTTCCCGGTGATACCAATGGCAGTTCGCTGTTCCCCCGGAATAATATGCGGTTTGAAACCGAGCGATTCAATCCGTTCACACACGCGGGCGATCTCCGCGGATCCTGCTTGAGCCTTCATGACAACGAGCACGGTTTCAGAGCCTCTGGTGTCTAGCGTAGCGGAAAAGAAAGCAGTTCTCGTTCCAGCGATGTGCTGTTTTGGTAGTAGTTCAAAATAGATGATTACGCCTAGCCCGTCACCGCATGAATAGCAGCACCACCCATCTTCCTTTCCGGAACTTTGTCCACCTGACGCAGCCCGAAGCATATGATCTGATGCACCGGATGTTGTCAGGTGAGATGAATACGGAGGAAATCGCAGAGGTTCTCAGCTTCTTGCGCCGTAAAGGCGAGACTGTCGCCGAACTGGTCGGGTTCGCCACTGCTATTCGCGAAATGAGTGAACCGGTGGATCTGGACCAATCGAGCTCGCCCATCCTCGATACCTGCGGCACGGGCGGCGATGGCACCAATACCTTCAATATATCCACTGCTACTGCCTTCGTGGTGGCGGGTGCGGGCGTCCGAGTGGCGAAACACGGCAACCGCCGCATCTCTAGCCAGTGCGGTGGTTCTGAAGTTCTGGAAGCTCTCGGAATCAGAGTAGATCTGCGGATACCACAGGTGGTGGAATGCATACGGCAGACCGGCCTGGGTTTCCTGCATGCTCCCTTGCTGCACCCGGCAGTCAAGCACGCTCAGGAGGCACGTCTGCAACTGAAAGGCCGGACGGTATTCAACCTTCTCGGGCCCTTGGTCAATCCGGTTCACGCGCGCGTGCGGCTTATCGGAGCTTTCTCCGTGCGAGCCGCGGAGATGATGGCGCAAGCTTGCGCCCGGCTCAATGTGGAGCGGGCCTTCGTGGTTCACGGTGCCGACGGTTTGGATGAGATCACAACCACGACCCACACCACCGCGTTCCAGGTGGAAGACGGACGCGTTCGGAAGGGGCGATGGGCGCCGGGCGATTTCGGTGTTCCGCAAGCCTCGCTCGACGATCTGCAGGGCGGCGATCCGGAGACCAACGCCGGGATTCTGCGCTCCATCCTGGCAGGCGATCCCGGCCCGGCGCGGGACGTGGTGATCGCGAACTCTGCTGCGGCCATCCTGATCGCGCAACACGCGCCCGATTTAAGGTCTGCGGTAGCAGCAGCGGCTGACTCCATTGATAGCGGAGCCGCGCGGCGGAAACTTGACGAACTGACAGAGTTCACCCGGACCCTCGCATAAGGAACGAGAGCGGTCAGAAGAACTATCGAGACCGGATGCGGTTTGGTCCGACAATGATTAAGCGTCCGGTCAAGTTCAGTTCCAGAATCCTTTTGAGATGCTCCTGCACAAACGCAAGGACAGCGCGCCGTCCTAGTGTGTGGGGCCGGAACAGAACTACACCCGCATGCTGGTGAATTGGATAGCGCTGGATATTAGCGATGCCCTTGTCCAACGTGAGCAACACCCGGCCACCTCCGCCTGCGGCTTGCACGATTACAGGATCGGGTGCACCACGAAGTTCCTCGTCCCCGACCGTATCGGCATCGTGACCCAACACATGCAAATATCTCGCCAATTCACTCGGCAAGTTTTCATCAAGCTTAAATTTCACACGGCTTTGATGGGCACGAGCCGTTCTTCATGCGCCAATTCTGCGGCGTACGCAAGAGCGGCATTGATGTGATCCAGGCGTAAGGACGGATAACTTGCAATGATCTCATCCTTGCTGGCTCCTTCAGCAAGATTGTCGAGGATCACCGTAACAGGAATGCGTGTCCCCGAGGCACAGATCTCCCCGCCGCAGACCTCCGGATTATTGCTGAGAAACTCTTGCCATTCGACCATAATCTAGTTTAAATGGGTATTAAGGGCGCCGCGGCGGTTAGGCGACGTTTCCTCTCATTGACAAACAGCATTGCAGATAAGTGTCAAGAGCGAACGTGTTATCATTGTGTACACAGCGGACCTAGGCCATGCGCACAAACAGAGTCGGTATTCGGGAATTTCGCGAAAACTTGGCCAGCTATCTAGAGTCACAGACGCCGGTTGCGGTCACGCGGCACGGTGCAACTATTGGAATCTACGTTCCCACGCACCGCAAACCCAGCGAAGCCGATCTGGAAGCTCTTCGCGCGGCCGGGGAGAAGATGCAGTCGCTGATCGCCGCTGCCGGCACGACCGGTGACCAAATCGTAGTTGAATTTAAGGAAGCGCGCCGCAACCGCCGAAGGCCAAAGAGTTGAACCTTTTGTTCTTGACGCCAACATCTTGATTCGAGCCGTGCTTGGATCAAGCGTTCTTTTATTGCTGATTACGTACAGCGAACAGACTGACTTTTTCGCGCCCGATGTCGCGTTCGCCGAAGCTCGTGAGCATGTACCCGTGATTCTGGAGAAGCGGAAGGTCAACGCAACGATGGCCCTACAAATCGTGGACTCCCTTCGTGGGCTGGTGCAGTTAGTCGAGTCCTGACACATATGCGAGTTTGAGCGTGTTACTCGGCAGCGGCTCATTTATCGCGACCAGGAAGACTGGCCGATTTTAGCCACAGCTCTTGCCCTTCGATGCCCCATCTGGACCGAAGACAGGGACTTTTTCGGTTGTGGAGCCGCTACTTGGACCACAGATCGAGTGGAGATCTACCTGAAGAGGTCGCCTCCTAAACTGTTTAGGACCATTCTCTAGAAAGGCGCTGGACGGGATGATGCACATCGCCTCTCAGTTCATCCGCAGGTTGGCCTTTCGTGGCGATATCGTATCAGTCCCGAGCTGGGGTATCATTTCCGAACACGCGTAAAAGGTTGGCTTTCGACGAGCGTTGGCCGGGCGTTCTGGAAGAACATGCTGCATAGAGATTCGCATGTAGTTTAGCTTGTGCGATAGAACTCCTCGCGCCCTTGGGCTGTCCACGGCATCTATGAAGGAAGCAACATGAAAGCCTTCGAAATTCAAGAGTTCGGAATCGACAACCTCGCTCTGGTTGACCGCGACACTCCAAAACCCCGCCATGACGAAGTTTTGGTCCGAATGAAAGCGGCTTCCCTCAACTATCGCGACTACATGGTGGCGAAGGGCGTCTACAACCCGAAGATGAAGCGGCCCATGGTCCCGCTCTCTGATGCTGCGGGGGTGGTGGAAGAGGTTGGCGCCGAAGTGACGCGCTTCAAAAAGGGCGACCGCGTCTCACCATGTTTCATGCAGAAGTGGGTGGAGGGTCCGCCCACCAAAGAAAAGGGCGCCTCCGCGCTGGGCGGCGCTATCGACGGTGTGCTGCGCGAGTTTGCCGTTTTCAGCGAAGAAGGCTTAGTCGCCTCGCCGCCCTCGCTCACCGATGAAGAAGTCGCCTCACTGCCCTGCGCGGCCGTAACCGCCTGGCACGCGCTCTTCGAACACACGCCCGCTGCTCCGGGCGATAGCGTGTTGTTGCAAGGGACGGGAGGCGTGTCGATCTTTGCGCTGCAGTTTGCCGCGGCCGCCGGTCTACGCACCATCGTCACTTCGAGCAGTGACGGGAAACTGGAATCCGTCAAGAAACTCGGCGCGTTCGAAATCATCAACTATAAGCGCAATCCCAAATGGGACGAAGAGGCCCGTAAGCTGACAAACGGCGAGGGAGTGGATCACGTGGTGGAGGTAGGCGGCAGTGACACTATGCCGCGCTCGCTAAAGGCGGTTCGCATGCACGGAGTCATCAGCGTAATCGGGATCTTGACCGGAGCCGAGCCCACGGTCACCCCGGCGTCCATCCTCATGAATAGCCTTCGCATTCAGGGCATCTATGTCGGCTCGCGCGCCATGTTCGAACGCATGAACCGCGCCATTGAGTTCCACCGCATTAAGCCGGTGGTCGACAAAGTTTTTGTCTGGACCGAAATCAAAGAAGCCTTGCGCTACATGGAAGGCCAGCAGCACTTCGGCAAAATCTGCCTTAAGTTCTAGCGAGCTTACTCAAACGGCGCCTCGTCATCGCCGGTGTCCGCCGACAGGTTCTCGAACTTCGTATAGCGGTTCAAGAAGGCTAATTTCACCCGGCCAGTAGGGCCGTTGCGCTGTTTCGCGAGTATCAGCTCTGCCATGCCCTTCAAGCTCTCTTTGTCCGGCCGGTAGACCTCTTCGCGAAAAATAAAAGCCACCAGATCGGCGTCCTGCTCGATTGACCCAGACTCCCTTAGATCGCTCAGCATCGGACGGTGATCCCCGGGCCGGCTTTCGGGCGCCCGGCTAAGCTGCGACAGCACCAGAAAAGGCAATCGCAACTCCTTGGACATCAGCTTCAGGCCGCGTGAGAGCGAGCTGATTTCCTGCACGCGATTCTCAAAACGGCCGCGGCCCTGCATTAATTGCAGGTAGTCGATCACCACCAGCCCAACGTCTTGCTCCGCTTGCAACCTGCGGAGTTTTGCGTGTACATCCATCAGGTTCGTACCCGCCGTATCGTCCAGGAAGAGAGGCGCTTCCACCATCCGGTACATCGCTTCCTGCAAGGAACGGCGCTCGTCCGCGTTCAGGTACCCCGCGCGAAAACGCTGCTGATCCACGCGTGCCGAAGCACACAACATACGCGTGAGCAGCGACTCCTTCGACATCTCGAGCGAGAATACGGCCACTGCTTTAGGATTCTTTGGATTTTCCGCGATGTGCTGAGCAATATTGAGAGCCAATGCGGTGTTATGCACGCAGATGTCGTTTGCAATGAAATTGTGTGTCTCGGGAATCGTCAGATCATAGACTTGCTTCTGCCCGAGATATTCGATTGACACAATTCGATCCCAGTACAGGTCGCTCGTGGCTAGGGTCTTGAGTCGATCGCTTTGGAGTGCCTCCGCGATCCGTAAAAGCCGGCTTCGCGAGACCCCTCTTACGCCTACGTGCAGGTTGTGTCCGGGCTTGCTCAGCCCGAGTCGCCGCGAAAGCTCAGCCCAACTAAGATCGCCTTTTGCGAGCTCTATCTCTTTCCAGATGTCTTTCGGAAGTAAGTCACGATTACTATGCAACTTCTTATTGACAAGAACTTGAGCAACACGCTCCAGTGCTCTTTCTTTGCCGAAAATCCCGATCTCCGAGGCAAACACGCGAATTGATTCGGCATCGGTAATGTTTAATTGCCAAGCTCTCCGCCGTTCGCCGGCGTAGTGCACAGACTTCCGTCTCAGCGACGCAATAATGCCAAACCGAAGTAGCAGATGCTGCACTTGCCTCGCCAGCCGTTCTGAGATCGTGGCGAGTCCAAGTTGCGCCTGTCCGCTACTCAGGACCGAAGCCCAGCCGTCGGTCGCAAACAATCGGTTAAGGAAGGTTGCGATACCTCCACGCGTGCTACTAAAAGCAATTTCTGGTACGAACTTATGAGCTGCGGATTTTCCCCACAAGCCAAGCGATTCCAGCCACAGCGTAAGAGCATTTTTCGCATTCTGACTGGCCGCCGCGGCACCCCGCTCAAACAATTCCTCCGGCGAAACGCCCAACATGCTGCAGAGTTGCGAAGACGTTTCGCCAACCGGCACACACCGCGCTTGCTTCCACTGGCAAACCAGGGATGGACTCACGCCGAGCTCGCGGGCGAGACTCCGGTCCGAACGACCCCTCCTCGTTAGAACGTCCCTTAGCGCCGCCGCGAAGCGAGCTCTCTCCTCGAACACAAACTCGCGATCCGCGGCCACGCAGACCGTAGGCGTCCGGCTGCCACCAGAATCCTCCACCCTGAACTGAACACCTTCGAAAACACGAAGGCAATCGATAAATTCCTCGCGCAGCCTGGGGTCGGAGTTCGTGAATTCTGGCGTGCTGTCTGTCAGACAACCGTCGCCGAGTAGGTAACCCAGGATCTTGGCATGTTGTTCCGGCAACTCTTCCTTGCCAAACACCGGGATCGTGCGTGGAACAGCAAGCGCGTCGCCCGGCTTAAGATCAACCAGTTTCTTCCAGCCTCCGAAGGTCAGGAATGGATGAGGCAGCGTCGAGACAACCGATCTTCCCAGTCGTGTTGTGACCCGAAACACCGGCTTCACGCCGTCATCAACGAAAGCGGTCGGGGAGGTCAGGCTAAATTTGCCATGCTCTTCCAAACTTAAGAGTTCTGCCTTGCCTCGCGCACAGACCTGCTGGATGGTCTTGATTGTCCCGTCCGAAAGCACGATCTCTGAATCGGCGGCCAGACACTTCCCCATGGCCGGGCGGGCCGCCAGAATGAATAACTCGCCTTCGCGCAATCCGCCCGTCAGTTCATCAAACTTCAGCAGGCCGGTGCTGGTGCCCTTGATGCGCTTGCTGGTGTCGAGGAACGCATTGATGCCGCCTTCGTATTCCGTGATGATCTGCGCCGGGCTCGCTAGCGAGTTCTTCGATTGAACGTCGCCCAGCTTCATGAAGGCGTCTTCTACCGCGCCTAAAATCTGCTTGGCGTCTTCGTCGTAAGTCAGACAACGGTTAATAGTGTCTTGCGAGAGCGAGATGATTCTGCGGAGGAGAGCCTTCTCCTTTACAATCGTGACGTAGCTGTCCAGGTTGTGAAGCTGCGGCAAACCATCGTCGAGCGAAACCAGATAGCTGAGCCCGTCTACCGATTGAAGCTGCCCCTGCTTCATCAGCTCGTTGGCCAGCGTGACGCGGTCGATCCGCTCGCCGCGTTCGTGCAGCTCTCCCATGCGCAGGAAGATGCGCTTGTGCTTCTCCAGATTGAAGTCGTCCGGCGAGAGCGTCCCCGCTACCTGCAGAAACGCGTTGTCATTGCTCATGACTGCTCCGAGCACGAAGCGTTCCGCGTCCAGGTTATCCGGGAGCGCCTGATCTAGACTGAGTTCGCGTGCGGCCATACGTTGGGGACTTGCTCAAGTTACTTGTGAACGGACACTTGCTCAAGACGAAAACGGCGAATAACGGTGGAATTGTCGAGAATACTTCTCCTAGGGAAAAACCCGAGCGTTTGGGGTGACACCGAAAAGATTTCCACAACGCTTTGCACACTATTAGTCTAAACATTTTCGCCTGAGAATGTCTTTTGAACCGGCTCACGATCACCGCGGACGCTTGCTATACTGCGACTTGATGATTCTGAACGCCCATCGCCGCCATCACCACCACCCGGTGCTTTAAGACGGCGGGCCTGCGTTCGATCATTCATTAGAATCGCAAAAGCCCGCCGTTATGGCGGGCTTTTTCATTCCAAGGCACCCAATGAGTGAACTTCTCGATAGCGAACTCCTCGATTTCGACAAGCAAAACGGCTTGATCACAGCAGTCGTCCAGGACGCAAAAACCCACCGCGTTCTCATGGTCGGTTATATGAACCGCGAAGCTATGGAGAAGAGCCTCGCCAGCGGCCACGTCACTTTTTTCAGCCGCTCCCGCCAAAAGCTGTGGACCAAAGGCGAAAGCTCCGGTCACTATCTGTTGCTGAAGTCGATCGCCACCGATTGCGATGGCGACGCCTTGCTCGTCCGGGCTGAGCCCATCGGCCCAGGAGTCTGCCACAACGGTTTCGAAAGCTGCTTCTATCGGACGCTCAAGAATGGGCAGTGGATAGAAACCGACAGTAAGGCGTACGATCCCGACGCGGTTTACGGGGCCAAGCAGTGAAGCTGAAGCTCGGAATTCCGAAAGGAAGCCTGGAGAGCGCCACCATCGACCTATTCCGGCGCGCGGGATTTAACATCACGACCAGCAGCCGCAGCTATTTTCCAGCCGTCGACGATCCTGAGATCGACTGCATGCTGATTCGCGCCCAGGAGATGGCGCGCTATGTGGAAGATGGCGTGCTCGATGCCGGCCTCACGGGCCGCGATTGGGTGGAGGAAAACGAGGCCCGCGTCGAAACCGTAGCGGACCTGATCTACGCCAAGCAGAGTTTTGGCACTGTGCGCTGGGTGCTGGCGGCTCCGGAAGCGTCCTCGTACCGCAGCGTGCAAGATCTTGAGGGACGAATCATCGCGACCGAACTCGTCTCTACCACCAAGCGCTACCTCGCGAGCAAAGGCGTCAAGGCAAAGGTCGAGTTCAGTTGGGGCGCGACTGAAGTAAAGCCGCCCGAACTGGCCGACGCCATCGTGGAGGTGACTGAGACCGGCTCTTCGCTGCGCGCCAACAAGCTGCGCATTATCGAAACCGTACTCGAATCGAACACTCAACTGATCGCCAACATCGATTCCTGGAAGGACGCCTGGAAGCGCCGCAAGCTGGAGGACATCAAGATGCTCCTCGAAGGCGCCATGAGCGCGCTCGGCAAGGTCGGCTTGATGCTAAACGTTCGCAGAGACGATCTCGGAGCCGTCCTTTCCACTCTTCCCGCCTTAAAAAATCCAACCATTTCCCAGCTCAGCGACGACCAGTGGGTAGCGGTGAACACCATCCTTGAAGAATCCACCGTGCGTCACATCATCCCGCGATTGAAGGAAGCGGGCGCGCAGGGAATCGTCGAGTATCCGCTCAACAAGATCGTGATGTAGGACCGGCAATGATCACGATTCAGGACTTGCGCAACCTCGATGGTTTTAACTGGACCCGCGAGCGAGTTGAAACCGAGCACGAGGGTATCGTCGGTTCCATCATCGAAGGAGTGCGCAAGGAAGGCGACGCCGCTCTTCTTCGCTACGCCCAACGCTTGGATGATCTCGGCCATCAGCCCTTGCGAGTCAGTGAAGCGGAGCTTGCTGCTGCCGGCAGGGCCATGTCGCCGGCGGTTCGGGAGGCCGCCGACGCCGCCATCAACAATATTCGCGAATTCGCCCGGAGACAGCTCCCCAAAGAATGCCTGGAGGAGTTTTCTCCCGGCCGAAAGCTGGGCTGGATCGTTCGGCCGCTCGATGCAGTCGGCTGCTATGTGCCATCCGGGCGCTATCCGTTGCCTTCCACGTTGCTCATGACGGCCGTGCTCGCACAAGTCGCCGGTGTTCCGCGCATATGCGTTACATCGCCAAAGCCTTCCGTGGAAATACTCGGGTGCGCCCACATGCTCGGCATTACGGAAGTCTTCCGTGTAGGTGGTGCGCAGGCGATCGCCGCCATGGCGTTCGGAACGCCAACCATCCAGCGCGTGGACCGCATTGTGGGACCAGGCAACGCCTATGTTGCGGCCGCAAAGAAGTTACTGGCCGGTGAGGTGGGGATCGATTTTGTTGCCGGACCTACCGAGATCATGATCCTGGCCTCCGACGGTGACCCGCGCGTGATCGCAGCCGACATGCTCGCTCAAGCCGAGCACGATCCCGAAGCTTCCGCCGTGCTAATCACCACTTCCGAAGCGCTCGCCCAGGCCGTGTCGGCGGAGTTGGACCTGCAGCTCGAAACCCTGCCGACGCGCGAAGTGGCGCAGGTCGCCATCGACAAAAAAAGTCGCATTTTTCTGGTTCCTGACATGATGTCGGCCGTCTTCATGGCGAATAGTTGGGCGCCCGAACACCTCAGTCTGCACGACACCGATTTGCTGCCGCACATCAAGAACGCAGGAACTGTTTTCCTCGGTCAAAACTCACCGGAATCCGCTGGTGATTACGCGGCCGGTCCCAGCCACGTTCTGCCGACCGGTGGCGCCGCACGCCTTCGTGGCGGCCTTTCCGCCGCCGATTTCGTAAAGGTCATCGCCATTCAGCAGCTCTCGCCATCCGCGCTCAATGAGCTCGCGTCGGCAATTACAACGCTCGCTCGAGCAGAAGGTCTAGAGGCGCACGCTCGCGCCGTGGAGATTCGTTGTGTCAGCTAATTCAACAGTAGAGATCAAGCCGCGTCCACCAGAACAGCAGCAGGTGCTTTCGCCCCGCGAAGCCGTGCTGCGCATGGACCCCTATCATCCCCCCAGCGGCGGACGCCGCAACAAGCTGCGTCTCGATTTCAACGAGAACACCGTCGGCGCTCCCCCGCACGTCATCGATTTCATCAAACGATTCCTCACTGCGGCCGATCTCAGCATCTATCCCGAATACGATCACGCGCTCGAAGACTTGTCCCGGCACTTTGGTGTCGCACGCAATGAGCTTACGCTCACTAACGGAACCGACGAAGCCATCCAACTGCTCGTGAACACTTATGTGGACGACGGCAGTCATGTGCTGATGCTACGTCCTTCCTACGCCATGTACCGCTTCTACAGCCAGCTTGCGGCCGCGAATGTAGAAGAGGTCGATTACCAGCCTGAAACGCTGGCGTTTCCACGCGAAGAGTTGCTCGATCGAATTACCCCCGCTACCCGCGCCATATTCCTTAGTAATCCGAACAACCCGACCGGCACCGGCACGGACGTAAACGCCATTCGGGCCATTCTCGAGAAGGCGCCCAGCGCTGCCGTTTTAGTCGACGAAGCCTATTACGAGTTCAGCGGCATCACCGTCCTGCCGCTGATCAATGAATATCCAAATCTGTTTGTTAGCCGCACCTTCTCCAAGATCTACGGCATGGCCGCCATGCGCTGCGGCTGCCTTTTTTCAAGCGCCGGGAACGTAGCCCATCTCAGGAAAGCCCAATCGCCTTACAGCGTGAATGCGCTGGCCGCCATGGTCGCCCGTATCGCCGTGCAGGACCAAACTTTCGTCGAAGACTACGTGCTCGAAGTCTTGACCGCCCGCGAGCTGCTCTACGTCGGCTTGGAGCGTCTCAAAATTGCCTACATCGAAAGCCAAGCCAATTTCGTTTTAATTCAAGTGGGCGAGCGCGCCATTCCCATTCGCGACGAATTGCGCAACCGCGGTGTACTAGTGCGCGACCGCAGTTATGAGCTGCCGGGCTGTTTGCGCGTGACCATCGGCACGCGTGATCAGATCCAGCGCTTTCTCGACGAACTGGAGCAGATTTGGTAAGTACTCAAAAGCGTCCCGATGTCCTTGTTTTCGACATGGATGGTGTCCTTGTAGAGGTAGGTCAGTCCTATCGCGAAGCCATTCGTGAGACCGTGCATCACTTCACCGGCGATCTGGTAACGCATGACGAAATTCAAAACTTCAAGAATGCCGGCGGCTGGAATAATGATTGGCTACTCTCGCACCGTCTGATCTTGAATCGCGGCAAGCAGGTGGAGTACGCCGACGTGGTTGAATACTTCAACCATGTTTTTCTCGGTGAGAATGGCAATGGGCTCATTCGAAATGAGAAGTGGATGCCGAACGAAGGCCTGCTGGAACGCCTGTGTAAGCGCGCTGTGCTAGCGATCTTCACTGGCCGTGCCAAGTACGAAGCCGACGTCACGCTGAAGCGGTACGCGAACGGAATTCGATTTCATCCACTCATCACCGATGAATCGGTTGCCAACCCCAAGCCTGCGCCCGACGGACTTCACCTGATCCAGCGCGAGTATCCGGACAAGAACATTTGGTATCTCGGCGACACGGTAGATGACGCGATCAGCTCACGATCCGCAGGCGTCCCCTTCATTGGCGTTTCCACTCCCCACAACTCCCGCCACTTAGAGATCGCCGACATCCTTCTAGGTCACGGTGCTTTCATAGTGATCAAGGACATCAACGAACTCGAAGTGTTAGCGAACGGCGCGTCCGGTGGCGCCCAATGAGAGAAGCCGCTATCGAGCGCAACACCAACGAGACGCAAATCGCCGGATCGCTGCGCCTGGAAGGCACCGGCGCCTATCAAATCTCGACCGGCGTCCGTTTTCTCGACCATATGCTGGAGCTTTTCAGCAAGCATGGCGCCTTCGACCTCACCCTCTCCGCCCGCGGCGATTTAGACGTCGATCAGCATCACACCGTCGAAGACACCGGCATCGTGTTGGGCGACCTCTTCTCGAAGGCACTCGGCGACCGTCGCGGCATCAATCGCGCCGGCTATTTTGTGCAGGCCATGGATGAGTCGCTCGCCGTCGTGGCGGTAGATCTGGGCGGACGTCCGGCACTGGTTTTGAACACGGAGGTCAATGTGATCCTCGTCGGCGATCTGCAAGTGGAACTGCTCGATGATTTCTTCGGCGGCTTCACCCATCACGCCGGAGCGAACTTGCATGCCAAAATTCTTCACGGCCGCTCCAACCACCACAAAATCGAAGCCATCTTCAAGTGCTTCGCGCGCGCCTTGCGCTACGCCTGTTCCACCGACGAAAGACTGAAAGACCAGCTTCCGTCCACCAAGGGGTTGCTGTGATGAGCGCTGGTGTGACCACCATCGTCGATTACGGGGCAGGGAACTTGCGCTCCGTGCAAAACACCATCGAGGAGCTGGGCGCTGACTACCAGGTCACCAACAAACCCGCTGCCGTGCGCGCCGCGGACAAAGTCATCCTGCCCGGCGTCGGCCACTTCGGTCAAATGATGCGGGCCATTGATGATCTCGGCCTCCGTGCGCCTCTTCTCGAAAAGATCCGCGCGGGCGTGCCGTTCCTCGGTATCTGCATCGGCCTGCAATGTCTTTTCGAAGCGAGCGAAGAGTCGCCGGACAGTCAAGGCTTGGGTGTGTTCACCGGCTCCGTGAAACGTTTTGTAGGCAGTGCGCGCATTCCACACATGGGCTGGAACTCACTCGATCCAATGAAGCCGTGCCGCCTCCTCGAAGGCTTGGGCGCGGAGACGTTCACCTACTTCGCACACAGCTACTACGCCCCCCTCATCAGCGCCACCGCAGCCGCCTGTACGTATATGCATCCGTATACGGCCATCATCGAGCGCGATAACGTGTACGCCGTGCAGTTCCACCCCGAGAAGTCCGGCCCGGTAGGTCTCCGGGTAGTGAGCAATTTTTTGCAGATCTGATGCTCGCGAAACGCATCATTCCCTGTTTGGACGTCACCGCCGGACGCGTCGTCAAAGGTGTCAACTTCCTTGAGCTGCGCGACGCCGGTGATCCGGTCGAGCTTGCCGAACGCTATAACTCGCAAGGCGCCGACGAACTTGTCTTCCTCGACATCACCGCATCGAGCGATGCGCGCGAAATCATGGCCGATCTGGTGGCGCGGACTGCCCGCAAGGTTTTCATCCCGCTCACCGTCGGCGGCGGCATCCGCAGCGTAGCCGATGCCCGCAGAATTATCCTCGCCGGCGCAGATAAAGTCAGCATCAACACGGCCGCCGTGCATCGCCCGGAACTCATTCGCGAACTCAGCCTGGAGTTCGGAGCACAAGCAGTGGTTCTGGCAATTGACGCCCGCCGCTCTGGCCCGCAAACATGGCGTGTCTATACCAAAGGTGGCCGTCACGACGAAGGCATCGACGCGGTCGAATGGGCCCAGCAGGGCGAAGCTCTGGGTGCCGGCGAAATCCTGCTCACCTCCATGGACACCGATGGCGTGCAAACCGGCTTCGATTGCGCCCTGACCCGCGCCGTGTCGAACGCGACTACCGTTCCCGTCATTGCGTCCGGAGGCGCCGGACAGCCGGGCGACTTCGTCACCGTGCTCACCGAAGGACAAGCCGACGCGGCCCTCGCCGCTTCTGTTTTTCACTATGGCAAATACACGGTGGCAGATCTCAAACGTGCTCTCGAACAGGCGCACGTTCCCGTGAGGCCGGCCGTATGATCATCCCGTGTATCGATTTAATGGACGGCAAAGTAGTGCAGCTCATCCAAGGGCGCGAAAAAGCTCTCGAAGGAAAATCGCCCGACGAGATGCTCCAACTGTTCGCCGGCTTCCCGCAAATTCAAGTCATCGATCTCGACGCTGCCATGGGCAAAGGATCGAACAGCGCCATTCTGGAACATTTGGCTCAGCGCGCCACTGTGCGTGCTGGCGGCGGCGTTCGCACCACCGAACGTGCAGAAGAACTGATCCGCCAAGGCGCCTACAAGGTAATCGTCGGAACGGCCGCTTTCGGTTCCCACGGCCCTGACATAAAATTCCTCACCGCTCTAAGAGACGGCGTCGGCGCGGAGCGAATCACGGTCGCGCTCGACACCAAAGCCGGCCACATCGTCGTCAAAGGTTGGCAGGAATCAACCGCCTGGACCGCCACCGAAGTCATGGCCGAACTAGAACCGTACTGCTCCGGCTTCCTCTGCACTTATGTCGACAAGGAGGGCATGATGCAGGGCACGGATCTCCATTGGTTCGAAAACTTGCGCAAGGCCACTACGCATGAGCTGACCGCCGCCGGCGGAATTACCACTCTCCAAGACGTGAAAGCACTCCAGGCATTGAACATTCACTGCGCCATCGGAATGTCCATCTATACGGGCCGGCTTAGCCTCGACGATCTTCGGAATCTAAATAGCGTGACTGCTTAGCTACGCAAATTAGGCGTTACCTAGAAAGCCCAAATTCGGCAAAGTGCTGTCGCATCTGTAAACACAAGGCGACTACCGCAGATCCATAGGAGCCAAAGCAATTTACCAAGCCGGGCTTGCCGCCTAGGCTCTTTCGAAAAATTCCTTAAATTCTTGGAACCTTCCCTGCCGAGTCTCATCCATGCTAATGTAAATAATGTTTACATTAGCCAATATAAACAAGGACAAAAGGAGGAACCAATGAATTACCAAGGTATGAACGCCCTCATTACGGGTGCTTCGTCGGGTTTAGGCGCGGAGTTTGCCAAGCAACTCGCGGGCCAGGGCTGCAATGTCATTCTTGTAGCCAGGTCGGAAGACAAATTGAACCGGCTCGCCGAGAGCTTGCGGCAACAGTGCAAAGTGCAGGTTACCATCATCACGGCCGACCTCTCCTCGGCGGAAGCCGTGGATCGGCTGATGGCTGAGGTCAAAGGCAGCCGAATGAAGATCGACCTTCTCGTGAACAACGCCGGGCTTGGCCTCTTCGAGAACTTCCTCGATACGCCACTCGCGCGGCAAATGGAACAGGTCGATGTCAATGTGCGCTCGCTTGTAACGCTCACGCATGCTTTTACACCGGACATGGTCGTTGCCCGTCGTGGCGGGGTCATCAACATCGCCTCGAGCGCCGCTTTCCAACCCTTAGCAGGCGCCAATGTCTACGCGGCATCCAAGGCCTTTGTGCTGTTCTTTAGCGAAGGCCTCGCCCTTGAACTGGAAAAGAGCAACGTTCGTGTTCTTGCGGCATGCCCTGGGCCGGTCGCGACGCAGTTCTTTGCCAACATGAACCCCAAATTGCAGGCGAAGCAGATGGATCAGCCGCCGGCAATCGTGAGCGAAATACTACGCGCCTTCGCAAAGGGCAAGAAAGTGGTAATCCCGGGCAAGCTCGTGGTCCGTCTTGGCACGTTAGGAGCACGGCTGATGCCCAGGAACACCATTCTTCGTGTGGCAGCCGGCACAGTACGGCAGCTAAACCGGAAGTAGCTGGAATCGGTCACTCGAACTCGCATCATCTACACGCACGGAAAACGGACAAGAAAGGAAGGAACTATGTATCACGCCATTGTGAAACGCATTGCCCGAAAGAATTTTCTGCGGGTGAACCAGAAGGACTACGACGCTCTATTGAAGGACTGTGCCCCGAACATCCATCATCGGTTCGGAGGGAAGCACGCTCTCGGCGGCGAGCGGCATGATCGTGAGGCGCTAGGCCGTTGGTTTCGCGGTTGGGTCGTCTTGGTCCTGGCCTCACGCTGACGGTGCGCGATGTCTGGGTGAAGGGATTGCCGAACAACACCGTCATCATCATCCGTTGGTCCGCTACCGACCAACTTCCAGACGGCTCCCCTTACAAGAATCACGGCGTTCACATCGTTCGGATGCGTTGGGGAAAAATCGTGGAAATCGACGCCAACGAAGATTCGCAAGCGGTAGCGGATTCCCTGAAGATGCGTGCCGAATATGGAGTGGAGGAAGCGCTAGCCGATCCGATCGTGAGCTAGATCTATCGTGAGTTATCTCGCGAGATCAATCGGGAAACCGCATGCCCGCGGATGACCCGTCGGCTTGAACGTTGAAGCAGGCGATATTGAATCAGATAGCCTATGCCCGCTCGAAAACCCGTTCGGTCTTATCACCATGGGGACCTGAAAGCCGCTCTCAAGAAGGCAGCACTTAAACTCGTTCGACAGAAAGGCCCCCGGGGCTTTTCCCTCAATGAGGCGTCCCGCCTCGCCGGGGTGACAGTAGCAGCGCCTTACCGGCACTTCGAAGACAAAGACGCACTCCTTGCCGAGATCATCTGTGAGGGGAACGCAATCCTTGCAAAGGAAGTACGAGAAGCGGCTAGCAGCGCGACCGATATCAAGGACCAGATGCTTGAGGCGGGCATGGCCTACTTGCGCTTCGCCGCGACTCATTCGGACTACTTCTCTGTCATCTTCAACTCGGGAATCGACAAATCGAAGTACCCAGATGTGCAACGCTCGGCAAGGGAGGCGTTCAGCGTCGTCTGGGGCTTGGCTCAGAAGTCCGAGCCGACTACCGAACTAGCCCACGATCATGCCGTTTCGGCTTGGGCATTCGTCCACGGACTAGCGGCCTTGCGTGCGGATGAGGCTCTCTTCGCAGCCGCGGAGCAGGACCAGGAATTGGAACATTTTCGGCCCATTCTCCGGCGATTCCTCTCTCAGTCGAACGGGTGAGAAGTTCCGGTCTATAGATTCGGCACCGAGCTCTACCGGCTGACTTTCCATATGCAATGCACGCAAATAGCTACTTTCCGCCGCCCGCTACATCTAACGAAACGAGGTTAAAAGGAATGAAAAAGAAGCCCATTCGCTGGGCCATGTTGTCCGGGTCTTTGGCCCTTGCCGCAGCGCTGCTTGTCCAGGCCGCCGGACCGCGCCCCGACGTTTCCGATGTGAAAGACGTGATTACCGGAACGGCGGCTTTCGACAGCTACAAAACAGAAGAGCCCGGCACCTTCCGGAAAATCACCGTCGCCGATCTCCCGAAGCCCTATGCTACCGAAGGGGTCGGAAACCCGCCGCACGTCGTGCCCAAGCCCGCGAATGCCTGGCCCAAAGCTCCGCAAGGCTTCAAAGTAGAGCTCTTCACGAACGAAGGCCTCTCCGAACCGCGTGAAATGCGCACCGCGCCCAACGGCGATCTGTTCGTAGCCGATACGCACGGCAACAAAATTCACGTCTTTCGCGGCATCACACAGGACGGCAAACCGCAACAGCGCTCCGTCTTCCTGTCCGCCGGTCTGCATCAGCCCTTCGGCATGGCCTTCTACCCTGTTGGCAATAATCCGCAGTGGCTCTATATCGGCAACACCACCTCCGTGGTTCGTTTCCCGTATCACAGCGGAGATTTGAAGGCCACCGCGGATGCGCAAGTAATCATTCCTGAGTTGCCCACCGGCGGCCACTCCACGCGCGATCTGGCCTTCTCGCCCGACGGTACCAAGCTGTTTGTCTCGGTGGGTTCCGGCTCTAACGTGGATGATCCCGATACTCATCCGAAAGAGTTCCATCGCGCCAACATCCTCGAGTACACACCCGACGGCAAGTTCCTGAAAGTCTACGCTTCGGGAATCCGTAATCCGGTCGGAATCGCTGTGAATCCCACGACGGGCCAGTTGTGGTGTTCCACCAACGAACGCGATATGCTCGGCGACAATTTGGTTCCGGACTATATCACCTCCGTCAAAGAAGACGGTTTCTATGGCTGGCCTTGGTACTACATGGGCGATCATCAGGATCCTCGTCTCGAAGGCAAGCACCCTGAGCTGAAAGATAAAGTGATCGTGCCCGACGTGCTGCTCCAGCCCCACAACGCCTCGCTCGAGCTCACCTTCTATGGAGGCACTCAGTTCCCATCTCAATATAAGGGCGACATCTTCGCCGCCGAACACGGTTCCTGGAACAAGTCCGTGCGCGCCGGATATGAAGTGGTGCGCGTGCCATTGAACAACGGCAAATCCGACGGCGTCTACGAAGACTTCCTGACCGGCTTCGTCACGCCCGAAGGGGATGCCTGGGGCCGGCCCGTTGGCGTCGCGGTCGCGCCCGATGGCTCGCTCATGGTCTCCGACGACGGATCGAAATCAATCTGGCGCGTCACTTATACCGGCAAGTGAGATCCTACCGTTAAATGGCCGTAGCGGATTTGGGCGTTTCCGCTCAATTGGAGCTCTCGTCGCGCTTACGGGAGCACATCGGTTTCGCCAGCCTCATCGTAGTCTTGGCCGCCTTCACGCTTTCCACGCTCGATGGAGGAGAGATCGCAGCGCGCATCGTTTCCGCTGCGATGCTCCTCCTCGGCGCTGCGTATTTCGCCGCTCCCCGCTCGCCGCGTTTTCGCGTCACCCTTCCCGCAGTCTGCCTCCTGTTGATGGCCTGCTACGGCGCCGCCCAGACTCTCTGGTTTCCCCAAAAGATCACGTACCAGGGCTGGACCGGCGTGCTGTTCTGGCTCACGGCCGCCATCATCGCCTTCACTGCGTCACAACTCTTTCGCGACCGCAATCTAGCAGCGCGCTTCCGTCTCGTCTTCGTCTTCTTCGGCAGTGCCGTGTGCGTGCTTGATTTGCTCCAGCAGGCCAGTCATACGGACAAATATTTTTGGTTCATCCAGAGTAAATACGCCACCGTCCACGGCCCCTTCGCTTACTGGAATAACTTCGCCCAATTCGTCGAGCTCTTCCTGCCCATCACGCTGTGGCAAGCCTTGAAACACCACCAGCCGGCCACGCCCTTTCTGTTGCTCAGCGGTTTGCAGATCGGAGCCGTTGTCGCCTCCGGGTCGCGAGCCGGAAGCGCTCTCGTCATTTTGGAACTCCTCGCCGTTCTGTTCCTGGCCTACCTGCGCAACCGCAACCGGGCTTTTCTCTATGCAGCCGCGTCGGCCCTCGCGGTCAGCGTTCTGTTCGTGTTTGCAGCCGGCTCCGAAATCCTGACCTATAAGCTGCAGCAGAAAGACCAGCTCGCGGTCCGCCGCGACATCAATCTCTCCTCGCTCCAGATGATCCGTGAGCATCCCTTCACCGGCTGGGGCCTAGAAACTTACGTGCCCGTCTATCGCATGTTTGCTCGATATGACGACGGCACCTATGTCAACCGCGCCCACAACGATTGGCTGCAGTGGGCTGCGGAAGGCGGCATTTTTTTCCCCGGCTTAATGCTGGTCGTCTTCCTTTGGAGCATCCGCCCCGCCATTCGCTCCATCTGGGGCATCGGCCTCATCGCCTTATGCCTGCATGCCTTGGTCGACTATCCCTTCGCCCGTTTCGGAGTCTGCGGCTGGTACTTCGCGCTGCTTGGAATGCTCGCCGTCGCTCCTGCCGAAGCACGTGGCACGCGCAGGAGGATCGCCGCATAAAACCTTCCATCACAAGATGCGCGGCGCTAACTCTGCTCGCCAGCTACATCGCCGCGGACCCGGTGCCGACTCCCGCGTTCAACACGCCCCGCCAAATTACCGTTGCGCCGGCTAACGGTTCGCTCAAATCGCTGCGCGTCGTGAGTTGGAACATCGACCGCGGCGGCCGACTCGCCACCATTACTTCAGAACTTCAGCGCAATCCAGCCGACCTCTGTCTATTGCAAGAAGTCGATTGGAATACCGCCAGGGCAGGGAAGCTCGATGAAGGCGCGCAGCTCGCGACGCGCCTGGGCCTAAATCTCTCCTACGCCATCGAGTTCGAAGAGCTCAGTCAGGAGCGCGGCGCTCCCGCTTTCATCGGCCAAGCCACCCTCACCCGCCTTCCTATCCGAAACGCGCGCGTGCTGCGTTTCCAGCGGCAGTCCGGCTTCTGGAAACCTCGCGGCTGGCTCCCTTCCTCAATTCCGCTCATGCAACGCCGCCTCGGCAATCGCATCGCTCTGGTCACGGAACTCGAGTTTGCCGGCCGTCCGCTCATCGTCTACAACCTTCACCTGGAAAGCCGCAGCATGGGACTCATTCAGTCCGCGCAATTGGACGAAGTGCTCGCCGATCTACGGCAATACCCGCCCGCTACCGCCGCCATCATCGGAGGCGACCTGAACACCAAATACTTCCCCTCCATCTATCTTCATAAGTTAGAGCACGAAGGATTTCACAGCGCTACCGGCGAACGCATTCAGCGGACCCACACCATCGCCATGGCGCTCGATTGGATCTTCGCCCGCGGCCCCGTCCAACTCGAAGACGGTCAAGTCCGAAAAGACATTCAGGGCTCCGATCACTACCCGGTGTACGCGCGGCTGCAAGCGCAGTGAGCGTCGTTCTGCAATGGCTCAACGCGCCAGCGTGTAGTTCACCATCACGTCCGTGAGTACCTCAACCGGCCTGCCGTTCAGTAGCGTGGAACTGTAGCGCCACTGCCGGACTGCTTCTAGCGCCGACTGCGTCAAATCGTCGCTCGGTGAAGACATCACCCTAATCTCTTTCGGCACGCCCTCGGTCGAAATCACGGTCTCTAACATCACCGTTCCTTGAATACCCGCCGCCTTCGCTGCTGCAGGATAGATCGGCTGCGTCTTACTCGTTAGTTTCGCCTGTTGCGCAATCCCCCCTATGCGAAGCTGCTGCCCGTTCGAAGGTTGCTGGTACGCCGCCCGCGCACCTTCCGCCGCTTGCAAGTTGCCTTGCTCCTGTGCCGCGCCCAGCTTCAACACCAGTCCCCGCTCCACGGTCGCGTCACGCTCCACATTGAACTCGCGGAACAAGGAAGCAAACCCGGGCTTCTCGATACGCAAGATGTACTGGCCCGCCGGCAGAGCGCCAAACGTGAACTTCCCATCCGAAGTGGTTATGGCGTCCTGTGTGGCTGCCGTGTCCGGGTTGTAAAGTGAAACTTTCGCATCCGCAAGCGCAGCTCCCGTTGAATCGAAAAGCGCGCCTCCGATGGTGGCGGCGGAAAGACCCGCTGAAGTCAGCAGGCCGGATAACAATGTACGTCTCATAGGTGAACCTCCTCGTAGGTCAGTTTTTTGCTCGGGCAGTAAAGTAACTGCCGAAGCGGTAATCGTTAGCAACGTAAGAATGGCGACCGCCGCCAACGACAGCCTCCGTCCTGTGCGACTCGGCCGCGGCTCGAGAATCGCACGCACCCGTCCTTCTAACTCGCTCCGGCGAGCCATAGGTATGGCGATCGATAACCAGCGTGGGTCGCATCTGAAACTCTGCGCGACCTCGAGCAACTCGGTCGCGTAATCCGAACCCCGTACTCCTGATGCCAAGACCATGGCGTCGCAGGCGCGTTCACTCTCGCCGCGTAAGCTCCACCGGCTCATCCAGCAGAGCGGCTGAAACCACCACAGCGCCGTCGCCACGCTCGCCAGCAGTTGCGCGAAAATGTCCCGTCGTTGCACGTGCGCCAGCTCATGCAGTAGCACCATGCGCCGTCTCGAAGCCGGCCAATCGACCGCATCGGGCGGAAGCAAAATCCGCGGCCGGAGCAGTCCAAAAGTCAGCGGCATGACCGGTTCGGAAGCCATCAGCAACTCGGGACGTTTGGCAACCTTCTGCCCATCGCATAGCTGTTCGAGAAGACTTCTCCATCCGCTCTCCGCAATAGGAATCGCCCGACGCGCCATCCGGAACACGTTGAGATACCCGATCATCACAGGCGTAAGCGCAAGCCCCACACCGATCATCCAGATCGCAATCGGCCACCGCAAAATGTGAGGGCCGGGCGCGTTCTTTCCCATAAGAAGCATCGTCTGCTGTACAGTGACGCTGCCGCGAATCTCCGGCCGAGGCCACATCGGAACGTGAATCTCCGGAATCACAGCCGCAAAGAACGGCCCCATCATCAGCAGTGC
>JAABUQ010002781.1_pt1 | contig 33636 bp, 29 predicted proteins | sample 5560001 | NCBI WGS metagenome assembly JAABUQ01 (sample SAMN10711888, study PRJNA513371) | rock metagenome | isolation source: Antarctica rocks | place: Antarctica: Victoria Land, Finger Mt nord | collected 2015-12-18
CTGTCGTCCGAGTCGTTCATCAAGCTGGCGATGATCCAGCTGATGCTCAACCGGCTTGAGCCGTCGGGGAGCGATGACGAGTTCTCATACCGAAAGGCGGCTTGACCATACATATGGGACAGACTCTGAGCCAGCCGCCGGTCGGGACTCATCGCTCCGCGTCCCTTTACGGGGGACCGCCGGCGAGCGCCCCTTCATTGAGATACCACTGGGCATCCGGCCCCTTGACCAGGCCGGCGGCGATCCGGACGCTGGCCAGCACGACCTCGGGGGTACGCCCTTCGACCGCGACGTTCACGGTGTACTTCGCATTGATGACGGTCTTGCCCACGCTTTTCTCGGCCTGGAAATCGGCGACCTTGAAGGTCATGAGGGCGGTGGCCTCGACCTTGCCGGCGCGCAGCTCGGTACGCTTCGCCTTCCAGTACGCCTTGAACTCGGGGAACGTGCGGAAGTGTGGTGACTCGCGCCCGTTGGCGCTGAGGAGTAGCCACATGCGGCGGTAATGCGGGAACACGTGGGAGAGCGCGGCCAGGTAATCCTTGACGGCTTGCTCCGGGGTCATCCGGGTCGGCCGCTCCAGCGTGATGAGCATCGGATAGCTGACGGCGCAAAAGCCGACCGCCCCGAGGGCCAGGATCACCAGCGGCGTCATCAGGTCTTTCACCGACAGGGTCGCATACACCAGGAAGAGCACGGCCACCATGACGGCCACCTGCGCGATCACGGTCGGCCACCACTCCCCCCAGCGCGACCAGACCTGCTCGACCCGCGCGGGGGGGGCTTCCGTGAGGGCTTCGCGGGGCTCCGCGTTGGGGCGACGGGGACCAGCCGCCCGCGCCGGGATCGGCGGCGGAGTCGGGATCGTCGGGGGGATGGGCTCAAATTCCGGGGGGTCGTCGCCTTCGAGGTCGTAGCCGCCGGGGTCCGCGGCCTTCCTGGACGGTGTCGACGGCGCGGGGGGGCGGCGGGCGGGTTCGTCCCGGATGAGGTAGCCGGCGTCGGCGATCGGTTCGTCGTCCTCGGTCGGTCGAGACATCGGGGCGTCTCCGGGGGTGCGTCGGCATCGATCGTCGCGGCCGGGCCGCGCCGGCGCCGGCCTTACTCCCGCATTGTACCGCGCGGGCACGCCCCCGGCCGACGCGGGGGCGGGATTCGCCTTTACAAGAGGCCGTCGCGCTCGGAACAATGGCCCTTTGGCTCCGACCTGGCCCCAACCGGCCGGGGAATCCGCGGCGCGGCAGGTTGGGGTAGGGGGACACGACGTTGCACGAGGAAGCGATCCGCAAGGCGGACGTCCTGATCGAGGCCCTCGGCTACATCCGGAAGTTCCACGGCCGTTTCACCGTCATCAAGCTCGGCGGCTCGGTGATGGAGGACCCCGAATCCCTCCGCGCCCTGCTGGTCGACATCGTGTTCATGCAGACCGTCGGCATGCGCCCGGTGATCGTCCACGGCGGCGGCAAGGCGATCACCGCCGCGATGGAGCGCGCCGGGCTGGAAGCCCAGTGGGTCCAGGGCCGCCGCTACACCGACGAGGCCACCCTGGAGATCGTCGCGCGTGTTCTGGCCGAGGAAATCAACGCCGACATCGAGCGGCATATCAACAAGTTCGGGGGCCGAGCGCAAGGGCTGCACCACCGAACGCATCAGTGCCTCTTCGGCCGCCCCCTGACCCTGCCCGACCCCCTTGGCGGCGCGCCGATCGACCTGGGGCGCGTCGGCGAGGTCGACGAGGTCGACGCCTCGCCGATCGAAAACCTCTGCCTGGCGGGCGTCGTGCCGGTGCTGCCCTCGCTGGCCGAGGCCGAGGACGGCGGGCTCTTGAATGTCAACGCCGACACCGCCGCGGCGGCCGTCGCGGTGGCGCTCCAGGCGGAAAAGCTCGTCTTCCTGACCGACATCCCCGGCATCCTGGTGGACCGCAAGGACCCCAACAGCCTCGTGCGGAGCCTCGTCCCCGAGGAGGTCCAGGGGCTCATCGAGCGCGGCGTGATCGATAAGGGCATGATCCCCAAGGTCGAGGCCTGCCTGGACAGTCTCCGCGACGGCGTCCGCAAGACCCACATCATTGACGGCCGCCTACGGCACTCGCTCCTGCTGGAGATGTACACCGACTCCGGCATCGGGACCCAGATCGTCCTGAAACACGATCCGGTCGAAGCGGAAACGCCCGGGCGGACCGTCAAGGTGCGGCATTGAGCGTCGAACCCGCCTCCTCCGCCGGGTGTCCGCGATCCGGCGTCGCGGGTGGCCCGACGGGCCTGAGCCCACCCTCCCGATCACAATCCCACCAGGGCGGCCCTCAACGTCTCGGAGATTCTCCCCGTGTCGCACGTTGCCTCCCCTTCCTCGGCGGAAACGATCGAGCAGTTCCGCCGCTACGTGATCGCCAACTATCGGCGCTATCCGGTCTGCCTCGTGCGGGGCGAGGGGTCGACCATCTGGGACGCCGAGGGCAGGCGTTACCTCGACTTCTTCCCCGGCTGGGGCTGCAACCTGCTGGGCCACTGCCCTCCACGGCTCGTCGAGGCCGTGCGCGAGCAGGTCGGCACGCTGATTCACGTGCCGAATACCTGGTACATGGAAGCGCAGGGCGCGTTCGCCCAGGCGCTTTCAGAGCGATCCTTCGGCGGCAAGTGCTTCTTCTGCAACAGCGGCGCGGAGGCCAACGAGGCCGCCATCAAGCTGGCCCGAGCCCACGGGCACGTCGCGGGACGGACGAAGATCGTCAGCATGGAGCACGGCTTCCACGGGCGGACCTACGCGGCGCTCACCGCCACGGCCCAGCCGAAGTACCATGAAGGGTTCGAGCCGATGGTGCCCGGCTTCTCCTACATCCCCTTCGACGACCTCGCCGCCGCCGATGCCGCGATCGACGGGGGGACCGCCGCCGTCCTGGTCGAGCCGATTCAGGGAGAGGGGGGTGTGAACATCCCTTCCCCCGGTTACCTGAGCGGGCTCCGCGGGCTCTGCGACGAGCGCGGGGCGCTGCTGATCCTGGACGAGGTGCAGACGGGGCTCGGCAGGACGGGGCGATGGTTCGCGTATCAACACTTCGGCATCGAGCCCGACATCCTCACCTGTGCCAAGGCCCTGGCCGGTGGGATCGCGGCGGGGGTCATGATCGCCCGCGACGAGGTCGCCGAGACCCTCAAGCCGGGCATGCACGCCAGCACCTTCGGCGGCAACCCGATCGCCTGCCGCGCGGGGCTGGCGGCGGTCGCGACGATCGAGGAAGACCACCTCCTGGAGCGCGGGCACGCCGTCGGCGAGCGCTTCCGGGCCCACTTCGAGCGCCTCAAGGCCGAGCTGCCGGGCCTGATCCGCGAGATTCGCATCATGGGCGTCATGATCGGCCTGGAATTGACCACCGACGCGACACCCGCGGTCGCGGCCTGCCTGGAGCGCGGGCTCCTGATCAACGCCACCCAAGGCCACGTCATCCGGCTGCTGCCGGCGCTGAACCTCAGCGATGAGCAGGTCGATGAGGGTTGCGCGATCCTGGCCGACGTGCTCCATGACCTGAGGATCTCCTGAGTCCGAGCCGAATCCCCCCCGCGAGAACCCCGCGATGGTGCGCCACTTCGTCGACCTCTTCGACACGACCGCGGCCGAGGCCCGAGCCCTCCTGGAGCTGGCCGCCGAGTTGAAGCGCGACGACCGCCGGGGCGAGCGCGCTCCGGCCCTCGCCGGGCGGACCCTGGCGATGATCTTCGAGAAGCCGTCGCTGCGGACGCGCGTCAGCTTCGAGGCGGCGATCGCGCAGCTCGGGGGCGTCGCGGTCTTCCTCCGCAATGAGGACGTGGGCCTGGGCGTGCGAGAGTCGGTCGCGGACTTCGCCCGCGTGGTCAGCCAGTATGTCGACGCCTTCGCCGTGCGGACCTTCGCGCACGCGACCGTCCTGGAACTCGCGAAGCACGCGACCATTCCCGTCATCAATGCCCTGTCCGACGCCGCGCACCCCTGCCAGGCGATGGCCGACCTGCTCACGATCCGCGAGGCCCTGGGCCGCCTCGACGGCGCGCGACTGGTGTTCGTCGGCGATGGCAACAATGTCGCGAGGTCGCTGGCGGTGGCCTCGGCCCTGCTGGGCGTCGAGTTCGTCCTGGCCTGCCCGGAGGGCTACGCCTTCCCCGACGACTTCCGCGCCCGCTTCGCCGCGACCTATCCGAGCCTGCCGCTCCTCATCGACCACAATCCAGCGCACGCCGTCGCCGGGGCCGATACGGTCTACACCGACGTGTGGGCGAGCATGGGCCAGGAGGACGAGGCCGAGCACCGCCGCTCCGCCTTTGCCCCGTTCCAGGTGGACGACGACCTCCTGGGCCGTGCCCGCCCGGGCGCGATCTTCCTGCATTGCCTCCCGGCGCATCGCGGCGAGGAGGTGACGGCCAGCGTCCTCGACGGCCCTCGGAGCCGCGTCATCGCGCAGGCCGCCAATCGGCTCCACTTCCAGAAGGCGCTTCTGCTCTGGCTGATCGGTGGCGGCTCGGAGAGCGCGACCGAGGGACACATGACCCTGTCTCCCCGAGGGAAGATCCATGCCCCGACGTGACGGCCGGTCCCCCGGCGACCTGCGCCCGGTGACAATCCAGCGGGGCTTCCTGCGCAACAGCCCGGGCAGTGTCCTGTACCGCTCGGGCGCGACGACGGTGGTCGTCTCGGCCCACATCTCCGACCAGGTCCCGCCGTTCCTGGAAGGCAAGGGCCTCGGCTGGTTGACCGCCGAGTACGCGATGCTCCCCGGCAGCACGCCGACCCGCAAGTCTCGCGGCGCCGACGGCCGCGCCACCGAGATCCAGCGATTGATCGGCCGCAGCCTGCGCGCGGTCGTCGATACGAAAGCGCTTGGTCCCTGGACCCTCCACGTCGACGCCGACGTCCTGGAAGCCGACGGCGGCACCCGCACCGCGGCCATCACCGCGGCCTATGTCGCCGTCGCCGACGCGCTGGTCGCCCGCTTCGGGCCGGAGGGTCGCAAGGTCCTCCGCGACGGCGTCGCGGCCGTCAGCGCGGGGATCGTCCGAGGCGAGTCGTTGCTCGACCTCGATTATTCCGAGGACCACGTCGCCGAGGTCGACCTGAACGTCGTGCGGCTCGCCTCCGGCGGCCTCGTCGAGGTCCAAGGCACCGGCGAGGGCGGCACCTTTTCGCGAGGGCAGCTTGACGCCCTCCTCGACCTGGCCGAGGCCGGGATCAACCGACTCGTCGCCCTCCAGCGCGAGGCGCTCGCCATGTCCGCGAACTGATCTGGGCAGCCGCGTAGCCTTCTGCTAAAGTCCCGCCCGCATGTCGTCCGAAGGCCCAGCGACTCGACCAAACCCCACGTCTCGATGGCCCGACGCGACCCGAACGGAACGACCGCGGCACGGAGGCCGGGGGGAGAGTCCCGACGGCCTGCCGACCTCCGCGCCCCGAGAAGACAAGGACGAGGGACCGCCCATGTGGAAATCGGCGACGGCTGCCACGGCCCTGACCCTGACCCTGTGTTTGACCCTCGCGTCGACGGCCCCGGCACAAGGGCCCTCGGCGCGGACCGCCCGGGACCCGGCCTCGAAGACGGTCGACGCACTGCCAGCCAACTCGAATCCCAACAAGGGCAGCGCACCCGCTGGCGACCCGAAGGTCTTCCAGGCCGAGGCGGAATTGCCGGGGCCGGTGCCGCTGGACAAGCTCTCCAAGCCTACCATCGCGCTGCCGACCGACCCGATCGAGCCATTCCTGCTGACCAAGGAGGCCGGCCCCTTCATGGTCCTGGCTCACACCTTCCGCGGTCCCGAGGCCACCCAGTTCGCGCTCGCGCTGGTGAAAGAGCTGCGAGACACGGAGCACCTCCCCGCGTTCATCTTCCACCTGAAAATTCAGCCGAGCCACAGCAACATCCGCGACGTTCCACCCACGGCTGAACGCCACATTGAGGGGGGCGAGAAGACCCGCCATCCGCGTTACTACGACGAGGCGGCGGTGCTGGTGGGCAATTGCAAGTCGACCGACGAGTCGGACAAGCTCCTGCATCGGGTCAAGAAGATGCACCCGGTCTGCCTCGACGGGCTCCCCTCGGTCTGGCACATCCGCAAGGGCCAGGGGCTCAGCCGGGCCATGATGACCACCAACCCTTACGTCGCGGCCCAGGACATTTACCCCGGCAAGGCGTTCCACCACAACCTCAAGGCCCAGCACATCGACCCTGGCAAGGCGTTCGACCCCTCGATGCTCGCCGCCCACTTCGAGTCGAACCGCAAGGCCGACCCGCTCATCAAGAAGATCAACGCCGGGCCGAACTCGATCCTCCATTGCCCCGGCCAGTACACGCTTTCCGTCGCCGAGTTCACCGGCAAGAGTATGGCGATCGCCCAGGACGCGCGGTTCCTCGACCCGCAGAAGGTTTTCGGCAAAGGCACGCTCGCCACGGCCTCCGAGGAGGCCGAAAAGTTCGCCGCGGCCCTCGCCAAGAACCCCGCGCTGGCGCGGACCCCGTATCGCCCGTATGTCTACCACGACCGCTACAGCAGCCGCGTCACGCTCGGCTCCTTCCGCGCTCCCGACGATCCCGACGCGCAGGCGCTCCGCAAGCTCTTGAACGAGGTCCCCATTGAGGTGGCCACCGGGAAGTCCTCCAAAGTCCCGGACGGCAAGGGGGGGAGCAAGGACGTCCCCGAGATCAGCTTCCTGACGCCCGCCGCCGAGTTGATGCTCGTACCCAAGCCCTGATTCGTGCCGAAGGCCGCGAGCGCGCACCATGTCCGTTCTCATCCCATTCGTGCTGGCGACCCGCAACCGCAACAAGGGGGGAGAGATGCTTAAACTTCTCGCCCCCCCCTGGGAGCCGAGCCCCGCGCTCGCCCGCCTCGACGCGCGGACGCTTGTCGACTTCCCCGACCTGGCCGAGACCGTTGAAGACGCCGACACCCTCGCCGGCAACGCCCGCAAGAAAGCGTCCGAGGCGGCTCTCGCTCTGGGCCGCTGGGTCCTCGCGGACGACTCGGGACTCGCCGTCGATGCCCTACAGGGCGCCCCAGGCGTGCACTCGGCCCGCTTCGCCGGCACCCACAGCGATGACGAGGCCAATAATCGCAAGCTCCTCCACGCCCTCGCCAACGTCCCCGACGACCGCCGCGGCGCCGCCTTCCTCTGCGCGCTCGCCGTGGCCGACCCGACCGGCGCGATTCGCCTCGAAGCCGGGGGGGCTTGCCGCGGCCGGATTCTCCGAGAACCGAAGGGGGACGGAGGATTCGGGTACGACCCTCTCTTCCTGATCCCGGAATACCAACGCACCTTCGGCGAGCTTTCGGCCCTGGTCAAGCATCAGTTGAGCCACCGCGCCCGGGCCTTCGCGCACATCCGCCCGGGGCTGAGTCGGCTCATCGGTGAAATCTCCCCGGGGGGCGTTGGGTCGACGCCGTCCCGCTCACGCAGCGCGAGTATGGACCCTGCCTCCGTTCTCCAAAAAAACGAACGCCACCCGGAATGATCGGGGTGGCGTCCGTTGATCGGTTGGACGGCGGATTCGCTTCGACTCGATCAGAAGCGGCGGAAGAGGCGGCCGAGCACCAGGTGCTTGGGGCCGCAGCTCTCACAGGCGGGGACGGTCGTGCAGGGCTGTTCACAGGGCGACTGCAACGAGGACATCGCGGTCGACTGCTCCGAGGGAAGCACGGGCGCGGGACAGTGGATGGTCACGGGAACCCTCGTGACAACCTCGACGGGGATCTGCTTGCAGATGAGGCGAGGGACGCAGATCGTCTTGCAATCGGTGACCTGTCGCGTCACGGAAACGGGCACGCACGTCGTGGTGGTGACGGGCACCTGCTTGCAGACGGTGTAAGGGACCGTCTTGACGCATTGCACCGTCTGGGTCTCGCAGATCGTCTGCGGGACGCACTTGACCACCTCTTGCGGGACCATGTCGCAAACGGTCTGGGGAACCTGCTTGGTGCAGATTTCGGAGACCATGCGACAGGTGGACACGGGCACTTCGCAGTGCCGGACCTCCGCGACCATGCGGCAGGTGGTAATCGGCACCTGCTTGATGCGCTGCTCGGTCACCATGCGGCAGGTGGTGACGGGGACCTGCTTGACCCGCTGCTCCCGCACGACGCGGGTGACAGTGCAAGCGACCTGTTTGACGGCTGTCTCCTTGACCATGCGGGTGATGGTGCAGGGGACCTGGTTGACGACCCGCTCCGGCACGTTGATCGTGACGGTGTACGGCACCTGCTTGCAGATGGTCCTGGGGACCATGACTGTCACGCAGGTGGGAACCTGGCGGACGCAGGTCTTGGGGACCATCGTGCAGACGGTATAGGGAACCGTCTTGTAGGCGGTCTCATTCACGTAGCTGCAAGTCGTCACGGGCACTTGCTTGACGCACTCGGTCGACACAATTTCGCAGAACGTGGTGGGGACTTGCTTGGTGCGGACCTCCGAGACCATGCGGCACGTCGAGACGGGGACCTGCTTGACGCACTCCGAGGCGACCATGCGGCAGGTCGTCACGGGAACCTGGCGGGTGACGGTGTAGGGAATCCGCTTGCAGATCGTGAGGGGAATCTGCTTGCGAATGACCTGCGACTCATACACCGTCTCGCAAACCGTTTCACACACGGTGCGGGGGCACCAGACCTGGCAGACGGTGACGGTCGGCGGGGCCTGGACCCAGCAGCCGTTGATGCAGACCATCTTGCCCGGGGTGCAGGAACGCCGGGTGGTCCACTCACCGCACTCACGGGCGACCTGGCGAGAAACCTGCCTGGGGACGCAGATCGTCTCGCGGACTTCCTTGCAAGAGGTCTCGGTGACATCGCGGTAGCAGGTCTCGGAAACGTCGCGATACGAGGTTTCCTGGACCGGCCGGCAGACCGTGTACCGCACCTCTTGCATGTGCGTCTCATGGACGGGCCGGCAAACCGTATAGGAAACGTCCTTGAGCACCGTCCGGCGAACCGGGGTGTTCACCGTATAGCGGCACGTCTTGTACGTGGTCTCGCGGATCGGTCGGCAGACGGTGTAGGGCACCGTCTTGGTCGCGCACTGCTTCACGGCCTGCATGACCGTGTAGCTTTGCGGCTGGAAGACCGTCTTCTGGCAGGGGACGCTGATCGTCTCTGCGACCGATCGGTAGCAGGTCTTCGCGACCGGACGGCTGACGCACGAAACCACCGTCTTGAACGAAGTCTCCTGCACCGGGCGGCAGACGGTGTACGGGACGTTCTTGTAGATCGTCTCCTGCACCGGCCGGCAAACCGTATACACGCACGACTTATACGACATCTCCCGGACCGGGGTGCAGACGTTGTAAACGCACGTCTTGAACGAGGTCTCCCGCACCGGGCGTTGCACCGTGTAGGTGCGCGACTCGATATGGGTCTCGCGCACCGGGCGTTGGACCGTGTAAGCGCAGGTCTTCCACACCGTCCGCGAGACGGGGCGCTGGACGGTGTAGCGGCATTCCCGCATCACGGTCCGATACACCGGCTTCTGGATGGTGTATGGCACCTCCTTGACGCACTGCTGGGCGACCGTCCGCATGGTCGTGACGGTCCGCGGCTGCATGACCGTCTCGCAGACATCGCGGACGCAGGAAACCTGCTTCGACTCGTAGACGGTCTCCTGCACGGACTTCATGCAGATCTGACGACGTAGCTCATACTCGACGTGTCCCCCGCATTCCTGGGACACCGGGCAACAACGGGTCGAGGCCCCACCAGCATAGCTGGCCGCCTCCGCCGGGCGATCGGTGCCCCAGGCCCCCATTCCCAGGGCCAACAGGGTCACCGACAGAAGTTTGCGCATGGCTTGAAACTCCACGACGACTCCCGACCTCCTCAACTGCGGCCCGAATACCCGAGCCTCCGGCGCGGGTCCGCCAACTCATCTGAAGGAGCATCGGCGAAAGTCCGCAGCCACCTTCAGAGAGTTTCCTAAATGACCCAAACACTCAAAACCCCCAGGCATAACCGTTAACCCAAGTGCTACGTTCGCTGTGATAATGGCCCCACTCTTCCATTTCGCTGGTCGAGTTTCGCCGACCCGCAAGGTCGATCCGTTCTCCATCTCCCGCACAGACCATCCGGTCGCGGGGCCTCGCAAGGGCCGAGGTTTTCCGCCCGATGGCTCCCGACAGGGGAATGCGGTAGGTTGGGTCGATCGCGGACTGGGGCACCTTGCGGAGGGGGTTCATGAGCGCACTCGATCGGTTCCGGCTCGATGGTCGGTCCGTGTTGATTACCGGAGGGGCCCGCGGTCTCGGCAAGGCCATGGCCGAAGCGTTGGCCACGGCTGGCGCCTCGGTCGCGATCACGGCCCGCGACCCAGAGGCGGCAACTGCGGCGGCGAAAGTGCTCGCCGACACCACCGGCGCGAAGACGCTGGGAATCGCCGCCGAGGTCACGAACGCGGAGTCCGTCGCGGCGATGGTGGCGCGGACGCTCGATGCCTTCGGGGCCGTCGACGTGCTGGTCAACAACGCCGGGATCAACATCCGGCGCCCCATCGAGCAACTGGAGGAGTCGGAGTGGACCCAGGTGATGGACACCAACCTCAAGGGCCCCTGGCTCTGCTGTCGCGCGGTCCTGGCCCCGATGCGGGCGAAGGGGTGGGGGCGGGTCATCAACCTGTCGAGCATTCTGGGAGAGCTGGGCATGGCGGACCGCTCGCTCTACTGCTCCAGCAAGGGCGGCCTGACCCTCCTGACACGCACTCTGGCCGTGGAATGGGCTCCGTATGGGATCAATGTCAACGCCCTCTGCCCTGGTCCATTCGCCACCGAGATGAACACGACGGTGTTGAACGACCCGGTGGCGAGGGCCAGATTCTCGGAACGGACCGCCCAGAAGCGTTGGGCCGACCCCGGCGAGCTGGGCCCCGCCGCGCTCTTCCTCGCCTCGGAAGCATCGAGCTTCGTGACGGGGATTACCCTCTACGTTGACGGCGGCTACACGGCGCAGTGAGACGACGGCAATCGGAGGTCATTGATGGCGGACGTTCCCATTCTGGTCCTTCCGGCGGGCTTCCGCGCGGGGGCCGTGAAGGCGGGCATCAAACCCTCGGGCGGGCTCGACCTGGCCGTCCTGGTCGCGGACGCACCCTGCCGCGCCGCCGGGACGTTCACGACCAACCGCGTCTGCGCGGCCCCGGTGCGTTGGGACCGCGAGCGACTCCCCTCGGGAACGATCCGCGCCGTCGTCATCAACGCGGGCAACGCCAATGCGGCGACCGGCGAGGCGGGCTACGACGATGCCCGCGAGACCGCGACCCTCGCCGCCGGGGCGATCGGCTGCCCGCCCGAGGCCGTCCTCGTCGCCTCGACCGGCGTGATTGGCCACCGCTTGCCGATGCACAAGATCCAGCAAGGCACCGCCGCCGCCCTGGCCCTCGCGACGGCCGACGAATCCGGGTTCCGCGCCGCGTCTCACGCCATCATGACCACCGACACCGTCCCCAAGGTCATCTCCCGACGCGAGACCATCAGCGGGACCGTCGTCACCCTGCTCGGCATGGCCAAGGGCGCCGCGATGATCGGGCCGAGGATGGCCACGATGCTCGGCTTCCTGCTGACCGACGCCCGCGTCACCGAAAGCAACCTCCAGGCGATCCTCTCGGAAGCCGTCGAGGAGTCGTTCAACTGCATCTCGGTCGAGGGCCACACCAGCACCAATGACACGGTGCTGATCCTGGCCAGCGGCCTTGCCGGCAGTTCCGACCTTTCCGGCGCCGATCTGGCCGCCTTCGCGGAGATGGTGCGCTCGGCCTGCAAGGACCTCGCCCGCATGATCCCCGAGGATGGCGAGGGCTCGACCCACACCATCGCCATCGATGTGGAAGGCTGCCTGGACCGCGAGGAGGCCCGCTCCCTGGCTCGCGCCGTCGCCGACAGCCCGCTGGTCAAGGCCGCGATCCACGGCGCCGACCCCAACTGGGGCCGGATCGTCTCGGCGGCGGGCTACGCGGGCATCCCGTTCGAGGAGCACGAGCTTTCGTTATGGCTCAACGGCACCGCGCTCTATGCGGACGGCGTCCCGCTCCCGTTCGACGCCCCGGCCGTCTCCGCCCACCTGCGGGCCGATCGGCGGACCCACATCCGTCTCGGATTCACCCGCGGCTCAGCGTCCATCCGGTTCTGGACGTGCGACCTGACGGCCGAGTACATCCGGCTCAACGCGGATTACACGACCTGAAACCATCTCGACTCCGAGGCGATCCGGGAACGCTTCACTGACAAGTGTAGGATGGGTCGAGAGCCACCAGGCCCACCGGGATCGCGGGTCGTCGTTGGGCCTGGTGGTACTCGACCCACTCTACGATTGACCTTCTCGGAGTGTTTCTCAGCCTTCCGGCTTCTTGGCGGTGGCGGCCAGGGGTCGGAGGATGGCGAGCATGGTGTTGAGGTGCGCCAGGCGGGGGCCGAAGCGGTCGACGAAGTCGGAGAGGGCGAAGTCCCCCTCGATGAGGTTCTCGTGGTGCTCGGCGACGTGGTCGGCCATGTCGCCCATCAGGGAGGCGTGGACCTGTTCGAGGCGGCCGAGGGTGTCGCGGCAGTGGTCCAGGACGCCCTCGTGGCCGTTCTGCCAGCGCTCCAGGTCGGCGACCTGGCGGGCGCGTTGCTCGCGGGCGATCTGGGCCGACTCGCGGGTCAGCTCAAGCTGCTGACGCTGGATTTCCAGCGACTGCCGCTGAAATTCCAGGACCTGCGACTGCATGTTGACCATCATGTGCAGCAGGGCGGCCGGGTCGATGGCGCCCGGGGGGACCGAGAGGGTCGCCTGGCCCAAGGGCGACACTTCCATGCGGTACGTCCACGGGGGCGAAGGCGGATTTTCACGAGAAGACACCCCGGCCTCCTGTTCCAGCCCCGCGGCGATCGGCCGCGTCGGGCCACTGATTCGTGCGCAGCATCGCGACACTTCACTATACGACAGCCTCCGGCCCGTTGACAGGGGGATCGGCGCCGTTCCCGATCATCCGATCATCCCTCCAGGTGGACGAAGGCGTCGGGCAGGGCGTCAACGATGTCGCCGGCGATCATGCCGATGACGCCGTTCTGGTCGCGGGCGATATCGCCGGCCAGGCCGTGGACGTAGGTTCCCAGCACGGCGGCCTCGAAGGCGGGAAGCCGCTGGCCGATCAGGGCGGCGATCACGCCCGTCAGCGCGTCGCCCGCGCCGCCGGTCGCCATGCCGGGGTTGCCGCTGGTGTTGTGGTAGACGCGAGTTCCATCGGTGACGACCGTCTTGTCCCCCTTCAGGACGACGATCAGAGGCGCGCTGCGAGCGGCCAGGGCGACGGCCATCCCGTCGCGATCCGCCTGAACCTCCTCCACCGTCTTGCCCACCAGTCGCGCGAACTCGCCGGGGTGGGGCGTCACGACCGCGGGCCGCTTCAGGCGCCCGGGCCAGTCGGGCTGTTTCGCCAGGGCATTCAAGGCGTCAGCGTCCAGGACCACGGGGATGGTCACCTCGTCGATCACCCAGCGCACCAGCTCCGCAATCTCGTCGGTCTGGCCGATCCCGGGGCCGATCGCCAGGACGGTGGAGCCGTCAAGCAGCTTCTCCAGGGCCCTGCGGCAGGCGGGGAAGCGGATGAGCCCCTCCTGGTCATCGGCCAGGGGATAGGTCATGTAGCTCGGCTCAAAGCTGGCAACAGTCGGCTGAATCTCGGCCGGGCAGGCGACCCGGACGCGGCCGGCGCCGCAGCGCAACGCTGAGCCGCCGACCAGCGCCGCCGCGCCGGCCATGCCCCGGCCACCGGCGACGATCAGCACGGTGCCGAACATGCCCTTGTTGCTGTCCGCGGGGCGCTTCGGCAGCGTCGGGACCGTGTCCACCCACTCGATCGGCATGCGCGTTCCTCGGGTCATTCCTCGACGACAAAGGGACGCTCAGGAGGGGGCGGCGGCCGAGGCCCTGGCCTGACCGGCGCGGCGGGCGATCAGGCCGGCCACGTGGCCGCCGCTGAAGCCTGCGTCGATGTTGACGACCACCACATTCGAGGCACAACTATTCAGCATGCCCAGCAGGGCCGCCAGCCCGCCGAAACTCGCTCCGTAGCCGATGCTCGTCGGCACGGCGATCACCGGGCAGTCGACCAGGCCGCCGACGACGCTGGGCAAGGCCCCCTCCATCCCGGCGACGACCACCAGGGCGTCGGCGCCACCGAGGGCATCCAGGCGCGCGAGCAGCCGGTGCAGGCCGGCGACCCCCACATCGACAATCAGCGTGACCTCGCAGTTCCAGCACTCCGCCGTGACGCGCGCCTCCTCGGCGACGGGCAGGTCGCTGGTGCCGGCGGTCACGACGACGACCTTGCCGAGCTTCGGCCCGGGGTCGGTGCCCTCGGCGACGCGGAAGGTCCGCCCGCTGGAATTCCAATCCCCCTGGGGGAAGGCGGCCTTCAAGGGGGCCTCGGCGGCGGCGGCGACCCTCGTGACCAGCCCCCCCTGGCCGTTGCGGCGGAGGGTCTGCAAGATCGCGACAATCTGCTCGGGCGTCTTCCCCTGGCCGAAGACGACCTCCGGCGAGCCGCAACGCAGGCGGCGGTGCAGGTCGACCGCGGCGAAATCCCCCGCCTCCTCGACCGGCGCTCGTTGCAGACGCCGCACCGCGTCGGCCGTCGGGACCACCCCGGCGCGGACCGCCTCGAACAATCGCGATAACTCGTCCGCGTCCATCCGCGTTCCCGGCCGTCGGCCCACGTGGCGACCCGGTCGGTTCCGCCCTTGGAAAACAGGGGGCGGGCCCGCCGCGGCGCCTCGGCCTTTCCTTGTAACCCGCCGAGGCCCTCCGGGGCAATCCGCTTCCCCCGGCGCGCTCCCTTCCGGCGGGTTCGCCCCGCGCGTTATCCTTTGGTTTGGGAGCGACGAGCCAACGTCCTGTCGAGCACGATCCGAACCGACCGGAGGGGACGGCGATGCCCTCGGAGTTACCCGCGGACGCCGATTCGCCCCCCAGGTCGGCGGTGAAGCCCTCCCGCTCGTCCCCCTTCATTCCTCCGATCGAGAACCGGCCTCGCGACCCGTTGTTCGGCCCCGCCATGCTCAAGGGCCTCTCGATCTCGCTGGCCGCGCACGCCGTCTTGCTGATCGTCCTGGCCGTGATGGGCATCGCCAGCAATTACGGCCCGACGGGGGGATTCCGCGGCGAGCTGGCCAACTTCGGCGACCCCGACGGCGACAAAAGCGGTTTCGGCGCCCGCATGGGTGGCCTCGACACCCCGGCGGCGATGCCCGATCTGGGTGGGCCCGTCGTCACGATCGCGCCAGCGCCCCTCCTGGAGAAGTTCACTCCGCTGGAACTGAAGCCCGACCCCAGCCGGGTTCGCGCGAGCCGCACCGTCGATGACCCTGACAAGGCCGGCGCGGGCGACGCGCCCGTCGGCAAGGGCAAGGGGGGCGGGCTCGGCGGCGACGGGTTCGGACTCGCCCGGTTCGGGCAGGGCGGCGATTCGATCAAGGAACGGGTGCAGGGGGTCGACGTGAAGGTCGGCGACCCGCAATTCACCCTGATCTGGGACAGCCCCGCCGATCTCGACCTCCACGTCATCGAGCCCGGCGGCACGGAGATCGACTGGGTCAATCGCAACGGCGAGCGCGGGGGCGAGCTCGACGTTGACAACATGAAGGGCTTCGGGCCCGAGAACGTGTACTGGGTCGAAGCGCGCGATCCCGATGGCAAGGTCCTGGCCAAGGGGCAGGGGCCCCCTGGTGAGTACAAGTGGTACGTCAACCACTATGGGGGCAACCACGGCGATCCCGTGTCCGCCCGCTGGAAGGTCCGCGTCAAGCACAACGGAGGCGTCGAGGTCTTCACCGGGAACCTGCGGTATCGCCAGCGCACGAAGACCTACACGCTGAGATTCGAGCCCAACCCCGGCACCAAGCCGGTCCCGCCCGGCACCAAGCCGGTTGAGGAGCACGATTTGCCCTGATCGTGGCCTCTCGGGACCCATTGCCGGCTGCTCGTATGGACGACGTGGCGATCCTTTCGTACACTAGCCGGGCAAAACCGTCTTCGGGGTGTCGCTCGCTGGACTGGAAACGAAGGTGCCTCCGCGCCGGCCTCTCCCGACCGGGCGATCGAGGGGCCGCGGGAGCCGGAACGGAGCCTCTGGCATGGCCGGGACGTTGCGGGAAGAGCTGGCCTCGCTGCGAATCGAGCGCCGGGATGCACCGAGGGCTTCGGCGTCAAAGTCAACCGGCGGGTGGGAACCTGGCGGGGGGGGCGGGCGTCGAGGGGGCCTCGGCGGGCTGGTCTCGGCGCTGATCTGGCTGATCCCCCTGGGGATGATCGGTGGCGCGGCAGTGTTTGGATACCGGCAGTATGAGAAGATCCGGCCCAAGCCCGAGGTCTCCGTCGCCCTGGTCCAGCGCATGACCGCCGGGGAGAAAGAGAAGCTCCTCAGCGCCAAGGGCTATATCAAGTCGCGCCACCAGGCGATGATCGGTGCGCGGGTCCCCGGCCGGGTCGAGAAGATGCTGGTCGAGGAGGGGATGTCGGTCAAAAAGGGACAGGTCCTCGCCGTCCTCGAACACAACGATATCCTGGCGACCCTGGAATCCCGCAAGGCCACCGTCCGTCGCACGGAGGCCGAGCTTGCCGAGGCCCGCGCCGAACTCAAGGACAAGGCCCGCAAGGCCCGCAGGCTCGCGCGGTTGCGAGCCAACAACCACTCCTCCGCCGAGGAGATGGAGCAGGCCGAGACCGCCCGCGACATGGCCTCGGCCCGCGTCGATGCCCTGGGAGAGGCGGTCAAGCTCATGGGCGCCAGCGCGAAGGAGACCCAGGAGACCATTCGCAACATGTACATCCTGGCCCCCTTCGACGGGACCGTGGTCGCTCGCGAGTCGGAAGTCGGCGAGACCATCACCCCCGGCGGCATGGGCGCGGCCAGCGGGCGGGGGTCGGTGGTGACCCTCGCGGACCTCTCGACGCTGGAAGTCGAGACCGACGTGGCCGAGAATCTCCTGTCGCGGGTCGGCCCCGGCCAGCCCGCCGAGATTTCCGTCAGCGCCGTGCCGGGCAAGCACTACCGCGGCAAGCTCCGCCAGATCGTCCCGATGGGCGACCGGGCCCGCGGGACGATCAAGGTCAAGGTCGCGATCCTGGACCCGGACGGGAACCTCTTTCCAGAGCTGGTCGCGACGGTCCACTTCCTGCCGGACAAGGCGATCGCGATCCCCGCCACGGCGGCCGGCGGCCCCTTGCTGTTTGTCCCCAAGGCCGCCATCGTCGAGGAGGCCGGGCACTCCTACGCCTGGATCGTTGACGCCGCCGGCTCCGCCCGCCGCCGCCCGGTGGAAGTCATCGTCACCAATGACGACCTCGCCCGCGTCGAGTCAGGCCTGACCGCGGGCGAGTCGGTCATCCTCGACCCGCCGAAGACCTTGCGCAATGGCGATCCGGTCAAAGTCAACGAGTAAACCCGCCAGGAGGACGCGCGGACATGGCCGAGCTTTCGATCGAGCTGGAAGGCGTCTCCAAGGAGTACCGCCGCGACCAGATCCGCGTGCCGGTCCTCAGCGACCTCGACCTGCGGGTCGCGGAGGGGGAGTTTCTCGCGTTGATGGGCCCCTCCGGTTCCGGCAAGACCACGCTGCTCAACCTGATCGCCGGCCTCGATCGGCCGACCGCCGGGCGTGTGGTCGTCCACGGCCAGGACCTGGCCAGGATGGGCGACAATCAGGTGACCCGCTGGCGCTCCGGCAACGTCGGGTTCATCTTTCAGCTCTACAACCTGATCCCCGTCCTCACCGCGACGGAGAACGTGGAACTCCCGCTCTTGCTGACGCACCTCTCCCGCAAGCAGCGGCGCGCGAACGTGCGCACGGCCCTGCGGATCGTGGGGCTGGAGGGGCGCGAAGATCACTATCCCCGACAGCTCTCCGGCGGCCAGGAACAGCGCGTGGCGATCGCCCGCGCGATCGTCACCGACCCCTATCTGCTCGTCGCCGACGAGCCGACGGGCGACCTCGACCGCTCCAGCGCCGAGGAGATCCTGGAACTCCTGGGCCAGCTCAACCGCGAGTTCCAGAAAACCATCGTGATGGTCACCCACGACCCGCAGGCCGCGCGCCGCGCCTCGCGATTGCTCCGCCTGGACAAGGGTCGGCTCGTCGGCGACACCAAGGTGGGAGCCTTCGGCGGTGACGACCTGGGCGAGTTGCTGGCGGGCGGCGACCCGATGGCCGAGCTGGACGCCATCGCGCGGGAACGCAACGTCCTGGAGCAACGCGAGCGCGTGCTGCGGGAATCGCTGGCAGCGGCCGACACGGGGGCCCGACCTTGAAATACTTCAGCTACATCGCCCGCAACGCCCGGCGCAGCCCCGTGCGGTCGCTGCTGACGATTGCCTCGGTGACGATCTGCCTGACCCTGATGATGATCCTTTTCTCCTTCCTGTCGATCAACAGCGAAGTCTCCTCGTCGCTGCGGATCTACAACCGAATCGTCGCCATGAGCTCGCAGGGGCTCGCCCAGCCGGTGCCCATCGCCCGCGTCGGTGAGATCGCCGCAATGGATGGCGTGGTCGCGGCCTCGCCGTTTAGCTGGTACGGCGGCAAGCTCGGCGAGGAGACGATGCCGTTCGCTCAGTTCGGCGTCGACCCTCAGACGATCTTCACCGTTTACGAGGAGATCAAGGTCCCCCCCGACCAGCTCAAGGCCTTTCAGGACGACCTGGCCGGCTGTGTCATCGGCCGCAAGCTCGCGGAGGACCGCCACCTCAAGGTCGGCGACCGCCTCCCCTTGAAGGGGGACATTTACCCCTTCGACCTGAACCTCACCATCCGCGCGATCTACAACGGCCCCCCCAATCGCGACAATCGCATGTGCATGTACCACTGGTCGTACCTCGACGAGGGTTTGAAGCGCGACTTCCAGGGCAAGGGGGCGGGCAACGCGGGGGTCGTCGCCATCCGCTGCAAGAACGCCGACCTGATGCCCGCGCTCTGCAAGCAGATCGACGCCGCCTACGCCAACAGCGACACGCCGACGCGCACGCAGACGGAAGAAGCCTTCGGCAAGATGTTCCAGGAGTACTTCGGCGACATGCGGGCCCTGATCCGCAACGTCGGCCTGGCCGTCGTCTTTTCGCTGGTCTGCGTCGCGGGCAACGCGATGGCGATGGCGATGCGCGAGCGTACGACCGAGGTCGCCGTCCTCAAGGCGATCGGGTTCGGCCGCGGCCTCGTGCTGTGGCTGGTCCTGGCCGAGGCCACGCTCGTCGCCTCGGTCGGCGGCCTCTTCGGGGCGTTCGGGTCGAAGCTGCTGTTCGACTCCTTCGACGTCTCGAAATTCACGGCCGGCTTCGTGCCGTTCTTCTTCGTTCCCTGGGCGACCGCCTTGCAGGGGATGGCCCTCGCAGTCGGCATCGGGCTGGCGAGCGGCGTCTTCCCGGCGTTGCGGGCGGCCCAGCTTTCCGTCGTCAACGGATTGAGGAAGGTGGTCTGACCGCCATGATCCCGCTGAAATACAACGTCCGCAACCTCCGCGTGCGCTGGGTGACGACCCTCATGACGATGCTGGGCACCGGCGCGGTCGTCTGGTGCGCGTGCCTGCTCTTCGGGATGGTCGAGGGGCTGCGGCACAGCCTGAGCGTCTCGGGCGACCCGCTCGACCTGATCGTCCTGCGCAAGGGATCAACGACCGAGACGAACAGCGGCCTCGACTCCGCCAAGGCCGACGAGATCCTGACCCTCGACGGCATCGCCCGCGACGAGTCTGGACAGCCGCTGGGGGCCCGGGAGCTCCTGAACATCCCCGTCGTCGAGCGCGTCGATGGCTCGCGGACGAACCTGATTATCCGGGGGGTCGAGCCCGCGTCACGACCGCTTCGCCCCCACTTCACGATCGTCCGGGGCCGCGACTTCGAAACGGGCAAGGGGGAGTGCATCGTCAGCAGGAATCTCTCCCGGCGGTTCAAAGGGTCCGCGCTCGGGGGGAACCTGCGGGTCGGCGACAAGGAGTCGTACCGCGTCGTCGGCCTCTTCACCGCGGGAGGAAGCTCCGCCGAGAGCGAGGTCTGGGTCGACCGCAAGGACCTGGAGCGCAACGTCTCGCGCGAGGGCTCGGTGTCTTGCGTCCAGCTCCGCGCCGCCAGCCGGCCCGACCTCGAGCGCCTGCGCACGACGATCAACGAGAGCGTGCGGTTCCGGCTGTTGGCCTGGCCGGAGACCGAATTCTTCGCCAACCAGCAGCAGTCGAGCCTGTTCTTGCAGGTCTTCGGGACCTTGATCGCCGTCCTGCTGACGATCGGCGCCATGTTCGCCGCCGCCAACACGATGTACGCCGCCGTTAGCTCGCGCACCCGCGAGATCGGCACGATGCGGGCGTTGGGCTTCTCGCGATTCGACGTGCTCGCCTCGTTTTTGGGCGAGTCGATCTTGCTGAGCCTTCTCGGCGGGGCCGTCGGCCTGCTGGCGACGCTCCCCTTGAGTGCCTGGACGTTCGGAACGACCAACTTCGCCACCTTCAGCGAGGTGACGATCCGCTTCCGGTTCGGCTGGTGGGTCGCGGGCGTCGCGATGGCCATGACCGCCGCGATGGGCGTCTTCGGCGGCCTCTTCCCCGCGATCCGCGCGGTGCGGCTGGACGTGGTCTCGGCACTCCGCGAACTCTGAGAAACGCAATGGCCTTCGGCGACTTCTCATTCCCCCAGGTGCGGGACGACCTGGGCCTGAGCGTGGACGAGGCGGACCTTTACTCGGCCGTGCCCGCGCTGCTCCTCCGGGACGACTTCGTCGCCACCCTCAGGGAGGGCGCGACGGTCGCGCTCGCGGTCAACACCGAGAAGGCGAAGTCCGAATTCATCATCGCCCCGGTCCTGCTGGAACTGCGCCGCATCCTGGGAGGGAACCTCGGCCTCTTCTCGGGAGTCGAGCTGAACGTCGACCCGTCGCGGGGGCTCAACGGGGTCTGCGACTTCATCCTCTCACGCGGGTCCCGCCAGTTCATCCTCAGCGCACCGCTCGTGGCGATCGTCGAGGCCAAGAACGACAGCCTCCGCGGGGGGCTGGGCCAGTGCATCGCCGCGACGTGTGCGGCCCAACTGCTCAACCAGCAGGCCGGCAGCCCGATCCCCGTTGTCCACGGGGTCGTGACGACCGGGAGTGCCTGGAAGTTCCTCCGCCTGGAAGGCGAGGTCGTCACGCTCGACCTCAAGGAATACTACGTCGACGACCCGGGCAAGGTCCTCGGCATCTTGCAGCACATCGTCCGAACGAGTTGAAATCAGCGCGCCGAGACCGGGGCCACGATCTTCCGCCCGGCCGGAAGGCTCGCCCGGGTGATCTCGATTGTGCTGCCCTCCGGACGGTCCACCGGGACACCCGGCAACGCCTCAAAGAACCGCTCAAGGGGCAGGATGTTGAGGTTGATCCCGGGCGTCTTGTAGTGCATCGGCACGATCACCTTCGGGCCGATGGCGTCGATCAGCGCCGGGATGTCGGTCAGCGCAAGCGTCGGCGGCCCGCCCGCGGGCACGAGCACGACCTCGGCCCCTCGCAAGGGCGCCAGTTCCTGCTCACTCAAAGGGTGTCCGAGATCGCCCAGGAACACGACGTGCAACTCCTCGGCGCGGAAATGGACGATCCTCACCTCATCCTCGGCCCGTCGTTCGGGCGTCTCGAACACGCGGATCGCCTCGAACCGCATTCCCCCGGCCTCGCGACCTCCTGGGGGGAGTTCCAGAGCGCGTACCAGCTCAAACGGCGGGACGATCTGGCCCAGGTGGCTGTGGTAGCGGTCGTTCTCGTGGCTGACGACCACCACGTCGGCCGGCTCGTCGATCGGCAGGTATCCGCCGGAATCGGGCGAGCGGTACGGGTCGAGGATAATCCGCAGCCCATCCGCCTCGACGAGGAACGCGGCGTGGCCGTACCAGGTGATCCGCATCGAAAGGCTCCGCGGAAATCAGAAGCGGGGGATGGCGACCTTTTCTCCGCCCTTGAGCGCTGACTCGTGGGCGCAGATGCCGACCATCGTCCAGTTGGCGGAGGTCTCGGCGTCGGGGAGCGCGGGGCGCTCGCCCCGGATGGCGGAGAGCCAGGCGTGGACGAGGTGGGGGTGTGAGCCGCCGTGGCCGCCTCCCTGGATGAAGGAGAGGTGCTGCTCCTCGTCGCCGCCGTACACGCCCTTGGTGGTGAAGCGCCGGATGGGGTCGGGAAGCAGGCGGGCATAATCGGGGACGGGAACTCGTGAAGGGATCTCGGGCTCCGGCTTGCCGAGCTCGTGGAGGACGGGCTCCTCGCCGTCGACCTGCTGCCACTCGAAGCTGCGCTTGCTGCCGTAGGCGTCGAAGCTTTCGCGGTACTGGCGGGCAGTGTTGAACAGGCTGCGCGTGACCTCGGCGCAGACGTCGGAGTCGCGGATCGAAAAGGTCGCCGTCTCGATGGCGAAGGGGCTGCCGTATTTGGGAATCAGCGCCTCGTCGATGCGGCCGGAGCCGTGGCAGACCACGGCGTCGGCGTGCTTGGCGCCCAGGATCGCCAGGCAGGGGCTGACGCAGTGGGTGGCGTAGTGCATCGGCGGCAGGCCCTCCCAGTAGCCAGGCCAGCCGGCCATGTCCTGCTGGTGCGACCCGCGCAGGAACTGGATGCGGCCGAGTTCCCCCTGGTCGGCCATCTCCTTGACGAAGAGGTATTCACGGCTGTAGACGACCGTCTCCATCATCATGTAGACCTTGCCACTTGTTCGCTGGGCCTCGACGACGGCGCGGCATTCCTCGACCGAGGTGCCCATCGGCACCGTGCAGGCGACGTGCTTGCCGGCGCGCAGGGCCTCGGCGCTCTGCCGCGCGTGGTCCTGGATCGGCGAGTTGATGTGGACCGCGTCGATTTTCGGGTCGTTCAGCACGTCGGCGAAGTCGGTGAACCGCTTCGCGATCTTCCAGCGATCGCCGCACTCGTCCAGGTCTTTCCTCGACCGGCGGCAAATCGCGGCAAGCTCCGCGCCCGGGTACGCCTGATAGATCGGGATGAACTCAGCCCCGAACCCCAGGCCGATGATGGCGACGCGGGTCGGCTTCGGCTCGACGGCCATGGGCGGGAACCTTTCCTGTCCTGTGGGGTCGGGGGAATCGGGCCGATTGCGGGGCCCGTTGCAGGATAGTAGGCTGACCCTTCGAAAACAAGCAAGGCGGCGGCTGCGTACGAGTCCGGGAGGCGGCGATGGCGGCAATGTCCAGGGCGGGCAAGGTGCGGGTGGCGATCCTCGGCGCCGGCGCGGTCAGTGACTATCACCACGTACCGGCCCTGCGGATGGACCCCCGCGCCGAGATCGTGGCCATCTGCGACGCCGACCCGGCGCTCTTGCAGCGCCGCAAGGTTGAGTGGGGCGTCTCCCTGACCACGACGGACCCCGAAGCCCTGTGGGCCGACGATGCGATCGACGCGGTCATCATCGCCACCCCCAACTGGACCCACCGCGCCCAGGCCGAGGGCGCGGCCCGCGCCGGCAAGCACGTCATGTGCGAGAAACCGCTGGGCCTCAGCGCCGCCGAGGTCCGTTCCATGTACCACGCGGCCCGCGATGCCGGCGTGGTCCACATGACCGCCTTCACCTACCGCTTTGCCCCCGCGATGCGCTACCTGCGGCACCTGTTGAAGGCCGGCGCCCTCGGCAATCCCCGGCACTTCCGCTCGCAACGGTTCCTGGATTTGCCCGAAACGAGCTGGGGCTGGCGGCAGTACAAGGACAAGGCCGGCGCGGGCGACCTCTTCGACATGACGATCCATCGCATCGACTTCGCGCTGGACCTCCTCGGCCCCCTGGAGCGCGTCTGCGGCGCCGTCGCGCGGTTCGCCCCGCGCACCCGAACGCCCGACGGCCGCGAATGCCCGCCCTCGGACGTGGACGACTGGTCCGCCCTCCTGGGCGAGTTCCGCGACGGCGCCGTCGGCGTCTGGGAGGGGACCACGCTCGCCAAAGGTTACGGCCGCGACGGGTTCGGACACGAGTGGGCCGAGGTCAACGGCTCGGAAGGCTCGGCCGTCTACCGCCTGCACGAACCCAACGTCATCCTTCTGGGCAAGACCGGCGCGGACCTCGCGCCCCAGACCGTCCCCGAGGCGTTCCTGAAACCCGCCGGGAGCCCCCGGAATCCCTCGGAAGGCAAGCCCGCCACCGTCTTCCGCTACGACCTGGCCTGGGAATTCGTGTCCGCGATCGTCGAGGGCCGCCCGGCCGTCCCCAGCTTCCTCGATGGCCTGAACGCCCAGAACGTCGCCGATGCCGTCCTTCAGTCGTACGAGCGGCGCGCCTGGGTCGACATCCCCGTGGAAATCTGAGGACGCCCGGGGAATGAGATTTGCCTTCGGTTCCGCCCAGCCGCCCAGGCACCTTTCCCAACGGACCGGAGAACGACGCCATGAAGCTGGAAACCCTGAAAGACCTCTTCATCGAGGAGCTGCGCGACCTCTACAGCGCCGAGACGCAGATCCTCAAGGCGCTTCCCAAGATGGAGAAGGCCGCGCATGCCCCCGAGCTGAAGGCCGCCTTCCAGTCGCACCTGAAGGAGACCGAGGGCCAGGTCACGCGTTTGGAGCAGATCTTCCAGGCCCTCGGCGAGAAGCCGACCGGCAAGACCTGCAAGGCGATGGAAGGGCTTGTCGCCGAGGGATCGGAGATGATCCACGAGAGCGCCGCCCCCGCCGTCAAGGACGCCGGCCTGATCGGTGCCGCCCAGCGCGTTGAACACTACGAGATGGCCGGCTACGGCACCGCCCGGACCTTCGCGCAGCACCTGAAGCACGACCTCGCCGTCAAGCTGCTCCAGCAGACGCTCGACGAGGAGGAGGCGACCGACAAGAAGCTGACCAAGCTCGCCACCAACAACATCAACCTCCAGGCCGTGTGATCGCCCCGCAACCGGAACGCGGCCCCGATCCCCTTTCGCGATCGGGGCCGCACACGACCCAACCCCCGCTTAACGGAGCGGCGGATAGTAGTAGCGCGCCAGCCCCGCCTGGTACGCGCCGCTCATGTACGGCCACGTCCAGGCGTCGTAGGGGCGGCCGTAATACCGGCCGTAATAGGGAAAGAAGTCGGCCGATCCGTAGCCGACATAGTCCCTCGGCCTCGGGGCGTAATAGGACGACGCCATGCCGGGCACGACCCCGCTGGCCGGGTACTCCCACGCACCATACGCGGGTGCGGCATAGGGCGACGAGCCGAAGCCCGGCCCGCCCGCCATCCCCACTCCCGTGACCCCATACTGCGCCCGCGCCTCCGAGCAGGCGAGAAGTGCGGCACCGCAAAGCAGCGGAGCGATGTTGCGAAATCTCATGCGGCGACTCCTCCAAAGGTCCGCCCCCGATGCCCTCGGAGGCCAGTTTGGCGCGGCCTGACAACAATTCCCTTCTCATTGAACCAAGATCGACCGGAGCCTTGCAACGGCTATCTGGGTAAAATGGGCATTTTGGTCGATCGACTGATGGCGTCCCCCAATTGCCTACCGTCATGGAAGCGCCTACGCGATGACACTCGGCGCGACGGCCTTGCGGATAGCGCTGAAGGTGCTGGGATTGGTGCTTGTGGTGGCGAGCATCGTCTTGCTCGCACCGTTGTCGCTGATGGTGGTGATCGGCGAGACCCGATCGGGCAAATTCATGGGCGTCCTGGCTCTGTGCCTGCTGGGGGCCCTGGCGTGTGTGATCTCACTTTCTCTTCTTCGCGCGGCGAGCCGAGATCTTCGAAGAGGTCGCGCGCTGGATCGAGGCGGCCGAGATTCGGCGTTGAGGGGCCAGGTCATGGCTTGGGAGCGGAACGGCCTCGATCGACCCCGCGGGCACCTTGCAGGATCGCTCCGAAATCCCAGAGCTTGATCGTCTTGTCCATGCCGGCGGTGGCGAGCGTCCCGCCGTCGGGGCTGAAGGCCAGGGCGCGGGCGCCGCCGTTGTGGGCCATCAGCGTTGCGAGGTCGTCGCCAGTCGCGGCGTCGGCGATCCAGACGGCGCGGACTTTCTCCTGGGTGGCGCCGATCGCCAGGTGCCTGCCGTCGGGGGAGAAGTCGAGCGCGAGGACCATCCCGTTGTAGCCCGCGAGGTCGGCACGCAAGGCTCGCGTCGGCACGTCCCAGAGCTTGACGACGCCCATGTCCTTGTTGGCCTTCGGGTCGTTCCCGAGGTAGGCCGCGCCACCGGAGGCGAGCGTCTTGCCGTCGGGGCTGAATTTGACGACAAATACCGGCTGCTGACGGCCCGCGAAGGTCGCGACCGGCTGGCGGGTCGACGCGTTCCAGAGCTTCACCTCGCCGACGTTCCCATCGCCGTGGAACCGACCGCCGCCGGTGGCGATGAGCGCGCCATCGGGGCTGTAGGCGACGCAGAAGGTCCGCTTGTCGGGGTGGCCCTCCAGGGTTCCCACCTCGTCCCACGTCTTCGTGTCGAGGAGCCGGAACTTCGCGAGTTCGGGCGCGACCGCGAGATTCGCGCCGTCGGGCCGGAAGGCCAGGCGTGTGATCCCGGTGAGCCCGGTGACGTCGCGCAGATCGGCCCAGGTTTCGGCGTCCCGGATCTTGATCGTGGTGTCCCAGCTCGCGGCGGCGAGGGTCTTGCCGTCGGGGCTGAAGGCGGCCGAACCGACCCCACCCTTCGATTTGGCTTCGAACAGACGTTTGCCGTCGCCGAGGTCCCAGGCGACGAGAGTTCCACGCTCGCCGAAGTCGCCGTCGCCGGAAACGAGCACCTTGCCATCGGGGCGGAAGGAGAGGGACCACGGGTGCTCGTCGAGGAGGAGCGTGCGTTGCGGGAAGGGGCTCGTAATCGGCTGCGCGTGATCCCAGAGGCGAACGACGCCCGGAACGTTTTCCACCCCGCCGACGCCCAGCACGCGGGTGCCATCCGGGGAGAAGGCGACCGACTCCAGTTGGGCGGGCAAGCCGGGGAGTTCGGCCAGCTCGCGCCCGGAAGCCGCCTCGAACAGGCGCAGCTCGCCGAATTCGGCGAAGTGGCCGCCGCCCACGGCGAGCCGTTGATTGTCGGGGCTGAACGCGACGCTCAGGCCCCGGCCGCGGAAGCCGCGAGTCGACCAGAGAGGTTCTCGCGTCCGCGCGTCCCAGACCTGGACCCCGCCGGGGTCGATGAACGCGGCGGCCACCTTCGTCCCGTCGGGCGAAAAGGCGACGCCGTTGACCCCCGCTGGCAGCGGCCCGAGGGTCGTGCTCTCGTTGCGGGCGGCCACGTCCCAGAGCTTGACCGTCCTGTCGAAGCTCGCCGAGGCGACGGTCTTGCCGTCGGGGCTGAACGCGACCCAGCGGATCGAGTCGGTATGTCCCGCGAGGCTCCCGATCATCGCGCCCGTCACCGCGTCCCAGAGCATCACGACGCGGTCGTTGCCGCCGCCAGCGACGATCTTGCCGTCGGGGCTGAACGCCAGGTTGAGGATCGACGTGGTATGGCCCTGGAGGGTCCGACGTTCTTGCCCGGAGTCGGCGTCCCAGAGCTTCACGTCGGCGGGGCTCGGCCCGGCCGCGAAGTCGCCGGAGGTCGCGGCGACCGTCTTGCCGTCCGGGGAGAAGGCGACACCCCAGATCCGCCTGGTGAACCCGCCGTCGAGATGGCTTCGCACCTTGCCAGCCTCGACGTCCCAGAGGTGGACCACCTTGTCATCTCCCCCCAGGGCGATGACCTTGCCGTCGGGCCGGTACGCCCCGCTCATCACCAGCCCGGAGCGCCAGGGGACGGTCCCCGGCGGGGGCGACCGCGGCGGTGCGAGGTCCCAGAGCCTTGCCGTGCCGTCCCTGCCGGCCGAGGCGACCGAACGGCCGTCGGGGTGGAGGGAAACCGACCGGACGAGGTCGAAATTCCCCAGGAGGTAGGCTTTCGGCACACCCGTCCCCAGGTCCCACAGGACGACCTTGCCGTCGGCATGCCCCGAGGCGATCCCCTTGCCATCGGGCGCGAAGGCAATCGGGAAGACGGGCGACGCGTCGCGAAAGCGCGGGGCTTCGGTGAGGCTCGCGGCATCCCAGCGCCTCAGGCCGTCGCCGTTCCCCGAGGCGAGCGTCGCCCCGTCGGGGCTGAAGGCGACCGAACGGACCTCGCCGCCGAATCCGCGCAGGGTCGCGCGCTTCCGGCCCTCGGCCACGTCCCAGAGGGTGACGGCGCCGGGCGACTTGACCCGCCAGTCGCCGAGGGCCGCCGCCAGGGTCTTGCCGTCGGGGCTGAACGCCAGGCCGTTGATCGTGGGAATTTCCCGCTCCGGCAGCCTGGCGGTTTCTTCGTTCGTTTCCAGGTCCCAGAGCCGGATGGCCTTGTCTTCACCGCCGGACGCGAGCGTCACCCCGTCGGGGGCGAACGCCAGGGCGAAGACGCCCCCGGTGTGGCCGGTCAGCGAGGCCAGGAGCGTCCCCGCGTCAACGTCCCAGAGCTTGACGACGCGGTCGTGGCCGGCGGTCGCCAGCCGCTTGCCATCCGGCGCGAAGGCCGCGCACAGGACCGCGGCGCGGTGGCCCTTCAGCACCGCGCGGGTGGAACCCTCGGCGGCATCGCGGAGCCGGATCGTCCCGTCGTCCCCCGCCGTGGCGAGGGTCTTGCCGTCGGGCGAGTGGACCACGACGCGGGTCTCCACGCCATGCCCGCGCAGCGTGCGCGCCAGTGGGATTGTCGTCGGGGTCGGCTCCCAGACCTTCAGCGTCTTGTCGAGCCCCCCGGAGATCAGCCGCCGGCCACCCTGGGTGAAGGCCAGCGCCGTGACCCCCTCATTCCCGTGTCCGCGGAGCGCCTCGATCTCGACCCCCGTGGCCGGGTCCCAGAGCCGGACGGTCGAGTCCAGCCCGCCGGTGGCCAGGGTTCGCCCGGTGGGGGAATAGGCCAGGCAGAACACCATGTCGGCATGGCCGCGGAGGACCTCCCCGCTCGACCCGTCGGCCGCGTCCCAGAGCCTGGCCGTGCCGTCCTCCGAGGCCGTGGCGAGCGTGCGGCCGTCCGGGCTGAATGCCAGGGCCCGGATCGGGTTGGCGTGCCCCTTCGCCGTGAACCGCACGTCGCGGCGTGCCACGTCCCAGACCCGGACGAGCCGATCGCTCCCGCCGGAGGCCAGGGTCCGGCCGTCGGGGCTGAACGCGACGGCGCGCACCGCCGCCTTGTGCCCGTCCAGGGCCGCGATCTCCTTCCCCTCCGCCACGTCCCAGAGCCTCACCGAGCGGTCGTAACCGCCGGAGGCCAAGGTCTGGCCGTCGGGGCTGAACGCGACGGCGTGAACGAGATTCTTGTGACCCCGGAGGGTCGCGCGTTCGCGACCGTTGGCGGCGTCCCAGAGCTTGATCGTCCGGTCGAAGCTGCCGGTCGCGACCGTCTGGCCGTCGGGGCTGAAGGCGACGGCCGAGACCACGTCCTCGTGCCCCGTCAAGGCCGCCCTGATCCGCCCGCTCGCGGCCTCCCGCAGGAGCGCGACCGGATCGTCGTCGGCCTCCGCGATCGTCCGGCCGTCGGCAGCGATGGCGATCGCCTGAACGGCGTGCGGAACCGCGGGGGGCGCGGAGCCCTCGGGCAGGCGGAGGACTTGCGCCCGGGTCTCGACGTCCCAGATCCGCACCGTGTCGTCGAAGCTCCCCGAGGCGAGCGTCTTGCCATCGTCGGCGAAGGCGACGGCGAAGACGCGGTCGGCGTGGCCGGTGAGCGTCGCGATTTCTTGATGCGTCTCCACCTCCCAGAGCTTGACCTCATTGGGCGACTCCTCGCCGGCGCCGGGGGCGTTCTCGGGCCAGCGGCCCCCGGAGGTCGCCAGGGTCTTGCCGTCGGGGCTGAACGCCAAGGACAGCACGGCCACCTTGTGCCCCTCCAGCACGCCGAGTTGCTGGCCGCCGTGGGCATCCCAGAGCCGGGCCGTCTGGTCCCAGCTCGCGGTGGCGATCGTTTGTCCGTCCGGCGAATACGCGGCGGCCTCGATCGCGTTGGTGTGCCCCTCCAGCGCGAAGGCCGTCTTGCGAGTTGCCACGTCCCAGACCTGGGCGGTCCCGCTGTACCCGCACGCGAGGATGTGGCTCCCGTCGAGCGAGACGGCCACGCACACGAGGTCCTCGGCCGATTCGATCTTCAGGGCCAGCGAACCGGTCTCGACGTTCCAGAGCCGGATCATTTTGCCTTGCGAGGTCGCCAGGGTCTTGCCGTCGCGGGTGAACGCGACGCTGTTAACGCCGCCGTCGTGGGGGAGGCTCTTGCGGACCTCGCCAGTCAGCGGGTCGCGCAGTCGGGCGACGTTGGTGTGCTCGCCGGTCGCCAGGGTCTTGCCGTCGGGGCTGAAGGCTACCGAGCGGACCGCATAGGTTTCATCGAGGTGGGCCCGCTCGACGCGCCCCTCAAGATTCCAGAGTTGGAGCCGTCCCGGCCGCCCCGGCTTCCCCTTCCCGGTGGCCAGCGTCTTGCCGTCCGGGCTGATCGCCAAGGACCAGACCCCCGCGGGGTCCGCCGGCACCAGCTCCCTGGCCGAGGTCGAGAAGATCGGGTCCTCGGCCGCGCCGGCCGCCTCGGCCGCGCCGGCCCCTCCGCTCGCCGCAAGGGAGATCACGACAGCCGTGGCCACCCGCCCGCACCACCGTCGACACGGCCTCGGAGCCGTTGAAACGCTTCCGCCTCGCATGCGGGTCCCCTCCCTCCCTCACGCCTCGCGCCCCCGTTCCCACGCAGTCCAGGCTATCGCTGCCCGGCGCGCGGGTCAACGAACAAATTCATCTCCTGGAGCGGCGATGGCTCCCGAAATGTGGAGCTTTCGATCGACCCCCGGCGGATCATGCGGGTCGGACATCCCGGACGAAATGCCTCGGTTCAGGGCCCGGCGGGGCGTTGACGCCGCCTCTCCTTCGTGTTCCAACGGGTCTTGAGCCCGGCGGCGCGACCAACATGGTCCGGGTCGGGACGAATCTCCTTGACGTGGAGGCGGGACGATGTTCCTCAAGATGATGGTGGCGACGGTCGGGCTGTCGGCGGCAGTCGGGGGCTGCTCGCCCGCGGGCGGAACCCTGCCGACGGTGGCCAAGGTCCACGGCGTGATCACCTACGGCGGAAAGCCGGTGACCAAGGGGTTGGTCTCGTTCGTCGCCACCGAGGGCAAGGAGGCGAGCGGAGGGCAGGTCGCCACCGGCACAATCGAGGCGGACGGGGCGTTCGACCTGACCACGTTCAACACCGGCGACGGCGCCGTCCTCGGCACGCATAAGGTGATCGTCGTGGTGCCAGAGGAGCCCACCGGCCCCAACGCGGGCGACCCCGCCAAGGGGGTCATGCCGATCTTTGCCGGCCCCAACGCGGTCGCCATGCCGAAGCCGAGCATCCCCAAGAAGTACGGCAAGGTGGAGGACACGCCCCTCACGCAGACGGTGGTGGCCGGCACCAACGACTTCAAGATTGAGCTGAAGGATTGAACGAGCGATCGACCTGGGGACGCCTCCAGCCCCGCCCTCCGGGTCGGCGGTCGCTAGCGGCCTTCCAGGGCGCGCAGGCCGAGTCTGGCGGCGGGGTGGTACGGGTCGCAGGCCAGCGCGGCCCGATACCACGAGGCGGCTAGCTGCGGCTTGCCGACGAGGAGACACTGGCGGCCCAGGCGACAGCGGACATCGGGGTCGTCGGGCCTCAGGGCCGCCTCGTCGTCCAGCTCCGCGAGCACGGTCAGGGCCTTGTTCAGGGCCTCGGCCCGCGCCAGCGCCAGGCGTGATTCGCCGGGACGGCCCAGGGCGCCGAGGACCAGGCCCCGGCGATAGTGCCAGCGCGGATTGTGGGGATCGGCTTGCAAGGCGCGATCGAGGAGATCGAGAGCCTCGGCGGGATGCCCCTCGGCCTGTGCCAGCCCCGCCCGCTGCCCGAGCAGACCGGCGTGATCGGGCGCGGCGGCCAACGCGGCGACGATCACGGCGCGGGCGCCCGACGGGTCCCCCTGGTCCAGGAGGCAACGGGCCAGCAACTCCGCACGGTCGGGCTCGGGGACGCCCCCCTTGCAGGCGTCGAGCTGTTGCCGGGCGGCGCCGAGGTCGCCGAGCGTGACCAGGCATTCGGCCAGTTCGAGGCGGGCGCTGGGCTGCTTCGGGTCGGCCTCAAGCGCCTGCTCGTAGGCACTCCGCGCGTGGGCGTGTTCGCCCTTCTCCTTGCGGATCAAGCCCAGGGTACGCCAGGCCCGGGCGTCCCGGGGCTCCTGGCGGGTGACGGCCGCCAGGGCGTCCAGCGCCGTGGCGCGATCGCCGAGGTCGTAGGCGGCGGCGGCCAGCCAGCGCCGGGCCTCGACATCGTCGGGCCGGTCGGCGAGACAACGGCGGAACCAGGCGAGGGCCAGGCGCGGCTGGTGCGCGGCCAGCAGGGTTCGGCCCTTCCAGAAGGCGGCCTCCGCGGCGTGAGGACCTCTCGGGTCCACCCGCTCCAGGGGCGCGGCGGCCTCGGCGGGGCGCCCACGCGCCAGGGCCGCGCGGGCTCGTAAAACGAAGGCCCGGTCCCTGGTCGACGGATCAGCCTCGGGGGCCGCCAGCCAGCCCGACACCGCCGCCGGATCGCCCGAGGCCAGCGCCCGCCGGGCCCCGACCAGATGCCGCTCCGCCCTCCCCCGCCACCGGGCCCCAAGCCCTGCCGCGACCGCGATCGCGGCGAACAACAGGGTTGCGGTCACGAGAAGCGGCCGACGCCGACCTGGGGCGAACCGTTCCTTCCACCCGTCACATGCCATCAAACTTCCCTACCAATTTTTATTTCGAAATTTCGCGGATTTTTCTTGGAATTCCTCCGGAAGGACCGATAGTATGAGCGATTCGTGGTCCCTTGGAAATCCGTCGCTCGGGTTCGTTCGCCGGATTTCCACGGGTCAATCGCCACGCCCGTGATCATTTCATCGTTGGACATCGGGCCATCATCCCCTGGTCGTTCCACTTTCAGGCCCGCGCTTCGGGCCGGCGTTCTCCGATCAGGGGCACGACCGCCCCTTGGCCTCCAAGCCAGAGAGGGGAGAGTTCTCTCATGGGTTCTCGACCGAAGTCGGCCCCGCGACGGGGCTTCACGTTGATCGAGCTGCTGGTGGTCATCGCGATCATCGGCGTGTTGATCGCCCTGCTGCTGCCGGCGGTGCAGGCCGCGCGTGAGGCGGCCAGGCGCAGCCAGTGCACCAACAACCTGAAGCAGATCGGGCTCGGTCTGCACAACTACCACGACTCGCTGGGGGCGTTCCCCACCTCCCTCTGGCAACGTGGAATCCCACCACCCGCCAATGGCGGCTACGGCGTCAGCTGGTTGGCGATGATGCTGCCCTATATCGAGCAGGTTCCGCTGGCGAACTCCATCAACTTCAAGCTCCAGGCCACGGACCCCGTCAATTCCACGGCCTTCTTGACCTTCATCTCCTCGTTCGCATGTCCCAGCGACCGCGGCCCGGATATCTCCCGAATCGACCGGAACGACACGGGCTTCGGCCCCAACAGCGCCGGCCCCAAGCTCAGCTATCCCGGCAACATGGGCGACAACGACACGGGAATCAGCGCCTTCCCGTTCGCGACCCCGCCATCGGTCCGGAACCCCGCCTTCGGCGACAATGGCGAGCAGACCGGGGCACTATCTCACGGCGTAACCTCCTTCCCGGACAGTTCTTTCCGCAATTCCTCCGGGGTCAGCTTGAGGAACTCCCCGAAGCTCAGATCGGGGACCCTCAGGCCAAGCAGGCCATAGGGCGTCTG
>JAABUQ010002782.1_pt1:0-32500 | contig 33627 bp, 42 predicted proteins | sample 5560001 | NCBI WGS metagenome assembly JAABUQ01 (sample SAMN10711888, study PRJNA513371) | rock metagenome | isolation source: Antarctica rocks | place: Antarctica: Victoria Land, Finger Mt nord | collected 2015-12-18
AAGGAAGGGCTATACAGATAAGTTAGGAAGGAACAGAGAGGCTGGAGCCTCGTTTCTTGCTCTTTATTGCCCTTCCCTAACAGGGGCCTTCCAGGGAGCCAGTGCTGAGGGAGCGACACTGAGGCAGGATGCCGCAAGTGCCAGGGACGAGCGGGAGGGGTCTTAGTGCTTAAACGTCCAGAAGCGGTTGGCGAAGAAGTTCCAGAAGACGGTGACGCCGGTGGCGACAAGCTGGGCGAGGTTGGTAGCGGCGACCATTGTGCGGTGCGGGGTGGAGAGGTGCAGGGCATGTTCCAGTGGGACCGAAAGCAGCTTGATGATCAGCAGGTCCAGCCCCCAGGCGACGAGGTTGACCAGCAGAAACTGCGTGAACTGGGTGTGGGCGGCCTTAACAGGGGCGGCGCTGAACGTCCAGCGCTTGTTCCAAAAATAGCCGTTGACGACCGACACCAGAAACGCCACGGTGACGGCGGCGTAGCGGTTCTGGTGCAGCGCCAGCATCAGGTTTAGCACGGCGAAATTCACCACCGTGCTGCTTAAGCCGACAATGCCGAACTTGATAAGCTGCCGCAGGCCCGGACGCTGGGCCAGCGGCAGTTGTCGTTTTGCAGTTTGATCAGGAGAAGTCATCAAACGGCGACGACTTCTTTCTCCGCGTACAGGTGGTTGGAGGAGACTGGCGACGGCTTGATGCCGGGCTTGGCGGACATGCGGCCGATGCTGTGGTACTCGAAGCCTAAGCGCCGCAGGCGCTCCGGGTCGTACAGGTTGCGGCCATCGAGAATGAGCGGGCGCTGCATGAGGCTCGAAATACGCTCGAAGTTCAGGTTCTTGAACTCGTTCCACTCGGTCACGATAACCAGGGCGTCGGCGTCCGTAGCGACTTCGTAGGCGTTCGCGCCATAAGTAATCTGCGGGAAGACCGGCTTAGTGTTCTCCATCGCAATCGGGTCGTAGGCTTTGACGACCGCGCCGGACGCCAGCAGGTCGGCGATTACGTCTAAAGACTTGGCTTCGCGCATATCGTCGGTGTTGGCTTTGAACGCGAGGCCGAGAATGCCGACGGTCTTGCCCTTCAAATCGTCGCCGCCGAGCGCATCGTGGATTTTCTGGATAAAGCGCTTCGGCTGCTGCTCGTTGGTCTCGATGGTCGCGGCCAGCAGGGGAAACTCGCAGCCGTAAGACTGGGCGGTGTGCAGGAGTGAGCGGGTGTCTTTGGGGAAGCACGAGCCGCCGTAGCCGAGGCCGGCGTTCAGGAACGCCTGACCGATGCGGGCGTCCAGGCCCATGCCTTTGACGACCTGGGTAACGTCCGCGCCGGCTTCCTCGCAGATATTCGCGATGGCGTTGGCGAACGAGATTTTTGTTGCCAAAAACGCATTGGACGCATACTTGATCATTTCGGCGCTGGCAACATCGGTGACAATCATCGGGCGCTCCAGCGGGGCATACAGCTCTAACAGCCGCATGGCGACGATCTTGGACGGGGCGCCGATGACGATCCTATCCGGGATAAGCGTATCGGTGATGGCCGAGCCTTCGCGCAGGAATTCTGGGTTCGAGACAACGTCAAAGTCCACGGCGCGGCGCTTGTTGGTTTCGATGACTTCGCGGACAAAGTTGCCGGTTCCGACGGGGACGGTGCTTTTGTTGACGATGACTTTGTAGCGGTTCAGCGCCCGTGCGACGCCTTTGGCGGCATCTTCGACATAGTCCAGGTTGGTCGAGCCGTCTTCGCGGGGCGGGGTGCCGACGGCGATAAAGACGATTTCGGCCTTCTGCACGGCGCTGTCTAAATCCGTCGTGAACTCCAGGCGTCCGTCACCGACATTGCGGGCGACCATTTCTTCCAGGCCCGGCTCATAAATCGGCATAATGCCTTGATTAAGGCCGTCAATTTTCGATTCCAGCTTGTCCACGCAGACCACGTCGTTGCCCATGTCGGCAAAAACGACGCCCGTAACCAGTCCGACATAGCCCGTTCCGATGACGCAGATGTTCATGTATATTCCCGCTCCTTAAACTTCCGTAATGGCAGATTCGTTAACTGTGAGTTGCCTCTGACTGATACCAATGCAAAGTTCGTGCCAACCCATCCTCTAGCGGCGTTTTTGGCGAAAAGTTCAGCAAATTCGCGGCAGCCGTGACATCGGCGCGGGAATGCTTGATGTCTCCGGCCCGTGCCGGGCGGCGGTCCAGAGCTAGGACGCGGTCGGTTGCAGCCGCCAGCTTCTCCAAAACACGGTTCAGCGATGTGCTGCGCCCGCTGCCGATATTAAACACGCCACCGACAGCCTCAGCCCGTGCGGTGGCGCAGAGGTTGGCTTCGACGATGTCTTCCACGAACACAAAATCCCGCGACTGCTCGCCGTCGCCGTAGACCGTCGGCTTTTCATTCGCAAGAATGGCCGTGATGAACTTGGGAATGACCGCCGCATACGCGCCGTTCGGGTCTTGATCGGGGCCGTAAGCGTTGAAATACCGCAGGCACACGGTTTGCACGCCGTGAAGCAGAAAATAGTTGCGGCACAGATACTCCCCGGCGAGCTTAGAAGTCGCATACGGCGAAAGCGGGGCCAGTTCCGACGACTCCGATTTCTCCGCCCCCGGCGTATCCCCGTAGACCGCGCACGACGACGCCAGCACGAACCGCGTCAGCATCCCCGAACGGGCGGCTTCCAGCAGGTTCACCGTGCCGCCGAGGTTGACTTCAATGCACGCCGCCGGGTCCTGGATAGATTGCGGCACGGAGACTTCGGCGGCATGATGAAACACAAAGTCGGCGTCAAAGAGAACTTGGCGGCAGAGCGCCGCGTCCCGAATATCGCCCCGCACGATGTCCACGTTCGGCAGTGCCGCCAGCCGCCCCGCCCGTTTCTGCGACGCTGCGCTCGCCAGGCTGTCAAACACGCGCACGGTTTGACCGTCCTGCGCTAGCCGTGCCGTCAGGTGCGACCCGATAAATCCTGCGCCGCCGGTGACGACCGAAAGAGTCAAACGCTGGTGCTTTCTAAGAGACCTACCGCCTTGCTTCGCAGGGTCCTTCCTAAAGGAAGGATACAGATTATCACCGTAGGGGAACTGCTTGCCGCGCCCTCTGCTCTTTTCCTCATCTTCCCTTTAGGGAGGATCCTGCGAAGCAAGGCGATAGGTCCGCCCAATAACATCCCATTATACCGCGCCTGCCGCCAAATCTGCTATAATTACTCCATTATGGCAACTGCGACGAAAACTGCAAAAGACGAGGCCCGAAAGCGCAACGTTTCTATCCTCAACCGCAAGGCCCGGCATGAATACGAGATTGAAGAAACTTATGTCGCCGGGCTGGTGCTGTCGGGAACCGAGATCAAGTCCATTCGGCTGGGGCTGGCGAACTTAAACGATTCGTTCTGCCGTGTTCTGGGCGGCGAAGTCTGGGTTTATAACTTCTATATCGCCCCCTATGACCAGGGCAACCGCTACAACTTAGAGGCACGGCGGCAGCGTAAGCTGCTCCTGCACAAGTGGCAGATCACCAAGATGACGACGCGGGTCAACGAGCGCGGCCTGTCGGTCATCCCAACCAAGCTGTTCTTCGAGAACGGCTTCGCCAAGCTTGAGATCGGGGTCGGGCGCGGCAAAAAGCTATGGGACAAGCGCGATAGCATTGCCGAGCGCGACCGCGACCGCGACGCCCGCCGCGAAGTCTTCGGACGGTGAAAGAAAGGGAAAGACTATGACACTGACTTTGGAACTGCCGCCGGAAGTGGAAGGGGCATTGGCAAGCGAGGCTCGGCGCAAGGGCAAAACGCCGGAACAGCTTGTCTTGGACGACCTGCGGACACGTTACCCTGCCCCCAAGAACTCCCTAGATACGATGACGGCGCTATTCGCGCAGTGGGAGGCGGAAGATGCAACCGATGATCCAGAGGAGATTGCCCGGCGCAATCAAGAGTGGGAAACCACGAAAGCTGCTCTGGAAGCGAGTCGCTTTTCTTTAGAGGGACGCACTGACTTTCGTGCTTTGCTCGGCAACGAAGAATTGTCCGAGGAAACAACTTGAAAATTACGGCTCCCTTTGCGATTGTCTTGGATACAACGCCGCTAGGTCTGCTGACGCAGAAAAAAGGCATTACCGAAGCGGATACCTGCCGCGCTTGGGCTGCTGGGCTGACGCAATTTGGCTGCCGCTTTTTCGTCCCTGAGATCGCCGATTACGAGCTGCGCCGTGAGTTCGTGCGTCAAGGCAACTTGGGGGCCGTGACACGCAGGGACGTATTCAATGCTGGCGTCAACGGTGCTTACCTGCCGCTGACGACGGCGGAGGTACAACGAGCGGCGGCGCTCTGGGCGCGGGTGCGGAACCAGGGAAAGACGACGGCCCCACCCGATGCACTGGACGGAGATGCGCTGATCGCCGCGCAGGCCGAACTGCTCGACCCAGCAGCCTTTGGCCTGTTCGGCATTGTCGTTGCCACGGCGAATGCCGGGCATTTATCGGTGCTGACACAGGCCGTTTTGTGGAGCGATATCGGATTTTAGGAGGCTGTATGAAGCGTGTTGTTTTACTGCTCGGCTTCGGGCTTGTCTGCATGGGCGTGACCTACTATGCCGCCCCTCGCTACGTCGCCGCGCGAAAGACGGCGGACCAAAACGCGGCCTATGCCCGGATGCTGGCGGAAAACGGGCCGCTGGTGTTAGACCGCGCGACGCAGGCGGTCCTGGCAAACGCTGACCGGGTGGAGACGTTTCGGCTGAGGAACCCCAACGAGGACTACGACGAACAGGATATGCCGAAGCTGATTGGGCCGCACGTTCGATTGCTGGATCAGTGCGAAGTAATGCGTGTGGGTCCGTCGGAGCATCGCGCCGTGGCTGCCGCGCTCCAAGCTGCGCTGTCAAAAGTCCCGTCGCCTGTGCAAAAAAACGGGCAGTTTTCCCTTGCTCCTGTTGGGTCTCCCAATGACTTCGGCGCGGACATTGGCTTTCGCGTGTGGAAAGGGAAGGCGCACGTTGATGTTTGTGTTGGCCTTTATACAAACTTCGTGGAGATTACAACCGAAGACGCATATAGCAAGCCGCTCGCGCAGACCACGGCGAGCTTAGGCGCATCACGTCCCGCGTTTATTGCTCTGAGCAAGCAGGCATTTCCACAGGACAAAACTCTGGCCGCTTTGGAGTAATATGAAGCAGATTGTCGCGATGGGCGGGGGCGGGTTTTCGATGGAGCCGGAGAACCCGCTGCTGGATGATTTTATTTTGGGGCTGACGGGGAAGCCGAGGCCGAAGGTCTGCTTTGTGCCGACCGCGACCGGCGACCACGAGGGGTATGTGCAGAAGTTCTACGATGCCTTTCCCGCCGAACGGGCGGAAGCCGCGCATTTGGCGTTGTTTCACCGAACCGTGCGGGATCTGCGGGCGTTTGTGCTGTCGCAGGATGTAATCTATGTCGGCGGCGGCAACACGGTCAGTCTGTTAGCTGTTTGGCGGGCGCATGGACTGGATGTCGTCCTGCGGGAAGCTTGGGAAGCCGGAGTTGTGTTGTGCGGCGTCAGCGCCGGGGCGCTGTGCTGGTTTGAGGGCGGGACAACCGACTCGTTTGGGAATGGCCTTGCGCCGCTGGGGGACGGCCTCGGCTTTTTGCCGGGAAGCTGCTGCCCGCATCATGACGGCGAGGCCGAGCGGCGTCCGCTGTACCAGGAATTGATAAGCGGCGGCGTCCTGCCGGACGGACTGGCGGTAGATGACAGCGCGGCTCTGTACTTCGTGGGGACGCAGCTTGTCGAGGCAGTTTCGTCTGTTCCGAATGCCCGCGCCTATCAGGTGGAGCGTCACGGAGACGCCGTGACCGAAACGCCGCTTCCAACACGGTTTCTCGGCTAATTCTTCATTGCTAATTCTTCATTATGCCTATTCTAGACACAACTGAGTTTGATTTTTCGGCGGAACATGCGCTGGGGACGGAGAACGTGGCCCGGCGGGTCGCCGTGGTGAAGAACGACAGCGGGCGGGCGGTGCTGCATGTCGGGGTCAAGTCGCCGGTGCCGTGGCTGGAGATCTATCCCCAGGAGTTTGCGCTGGCCCCGGCGGAGCGGCAGGCGGTGACGGCGGAGCTGCGGCCGGAACGCGCCGGACACGCGGCGCTGGCGGCGGCGACGGTATCGCTGTTCGGGCAGTATTTAGCCGTGTCGGCGCTCGATGCCGCCGATCTGCCAGGGGATTTGGCGCTCTCGATTAGTGTCCTGCCGCCGCTCTCGAACTGCCCGCACTGCGCCGCCGACCTGCCGGAAGGCGCGACCGAGTGCCGACGCTGCGGGGAGCGTATCCGGCTGTGCCGGGTCTGCGGGACGCCGAACACTTGGCTCGCGACCGTGTGCCGGCTCTCTCCCGCGCATGTGCTGCGAACCGAAAGCGACTGGCGGATGTCTCCGGGCGGCGATCCGGCGCACGCGCTGAGTAGCACCAAGACGCTGGGGACGCATCTCGCCCGGCGGTGGTCGTTCCCGTCGTTCGCCCCGGCGCGGGCGTCTGAGGCGCTGGAATGGAGCGCCCCGCTGGCGGCGTTCGGTCTGGTGGTGGCGTCGGGGATTGATACGGCGGGCAGCAAGGCCGCGCTGTATGCGTTTGAGCTGGCGACGGGCGCGGCGCTCTGGGACTTCGACTTGCCGAACTCCTCCGGGTTATATCCCGACCGGGGCGGGATGGCGCTGTCGGAAGACGGCCTGCTGTATGCAGCGACGCTCGGCGGCTCGGTCCTGGCGATGGATGCCATACGCGGGACGCGCCGCTGGGAAACAAAAGTCGGCGGGCCGGTGTACGGCGGCTTAACGCTCGGCGGCGATTGCCTGGTGGTTCCGGCGGGGGACGCGCTGGCGGTTCTGGACCGGCTTTCGGGCCTCGTTCTGCGGACGCTGCCGCTCGGTGGGCAGAGCGACACGGCCCCGGCGGTTTGGGGTGGCGGCGTGTTTGCAGCGGGGGACACGGAAGTCCGGGCGTTCAATCTGACGACCGATGCGGAAGTTTGGCGCACCAAGACAAACGGGCCGTTCGATGCTGCACCTTTAGTGCGAGACGGCGTGGTCTATGCCGCGACGATGGCCGGGACGGTGTACGCGCTTCAAGCGGCGACGGGCGAGATTAAGTGGCAGGCGTCGGTCTCGTCGCGCGGCATTTCGGCGACGCCCGCGCTGTCCGCCGACGGCAGCCTGCTGTTCGCGGCCTGCGATGACGGCTTTTTGCACATTGTCGCGGCAGAAAGCGGCAACTTGGTCCGGTCGAAGCGGCTGAGTTCCGCCCCGCTGCGCTCCTCGCCGGTGTGCAGCGGCCACACGGTCTTTGCCGGGGCGGACGACGGATTTTTATATTCGCTGGACTCGGAGTATGTCGTTCGGCGGGCGTATGAAACGTCGCCGGGGACGCGGCTCGGCACGGCCGGACCGGCCTTGTACGGGGATTATTTAGTGTGTGCGGCGACAAATGGCGTGCTGTATGTTTTGCAGGCGACGGAGTGACCTCCTGCCTTGCCTCGCGCATTCTTCGCTTCGCAGGGTCCTCCCTAAAGGGGAGACTGGGAACGATGGAGCAAGGCGGTAGGTCTCTTGAAAGGAAAATTAACGATGACTGAGATGTTACCCCGACGGCAGGATGTGCCGCTTGAAAAGATGTGGAACGTGGAGAGCGTGTTCCCATCGCTTGCGGCTTGGGAAGCCGAGTTTGTGCATGTCGGTGGCCTGCTGACGGGGTTTGCCGACTACGCCGGGCGGCTTGGCGAGTCGCCGGACGCGCTGGCGGAGGCATTGGCAAAACGAACCGAAGTCGGGCTGGCCGTGCGGCGTTTAGGCTTGTACGCAAGTATGCAGCGGGCGGGCGACACCGGCGATCAGGCCGCCGCCGCGCTCGCCAGCCGTGCAGGGGGACTGTCGGCCCGGTTCGCCTCGGCGGCGGCGTTTTACGAGCCTGAGCTGCTGGCGCTTGACCCGAACACGCTGACGCAGTGGACGTCCGAGACGCCCGCGCTTACGATGTATGCTCACTATTTCGACACGCTGGCCCGCCGCCGGGACCATGTGCGGTCGGAAGAAGTCGAGGCGCTGCTGGCCCAGGTGTCCGAGCCGCTGTCCGCGCTCGGCACAGCGGCAGGCGTCCTGACCGACGCCGACATCAAGTTCGCGCCCGTCACCGACTCTTCCGGCACGGTGCATGAAGTCGCGCAGGGAACAATCGCTGATTTGCTGCGCCATCCCGACCAATCTGTCCGAAAGGCCGCGTGGGAATCGTATGCCGACGGACATCTCTCTGTCAAGAACACACTGGCTGCGTGCCTGAGCGGCCGGGTCAAGCAGAGCGTGTTCCAAAGCCGCGCCTGGCGTTACCCCTCGGCTTTAGAAGCGTCGCTCGCGCCGAACGCGATCCCGCGCGAGGTGTTTGACATGCTCCTGTCCACGTTCCAAGAGAATTTGCCGATCTGGCACCGCTACTGGGGCCTCTTAAAGAAGGGCCTCGGCGTCGAAACGCTCTACTGCTCGGATATTCCCGCCGACGCCGTTCCTGCGCCGATGCCCCGGACAGAAACGCCGATCTCGTTTGCCGAGGCGACGAACATGATCTGCGCCGGCATGGCTCCGCTCGGCGACGACTACGTTTCCGCCATGCGCCGAGGGTTGCTGGAGGACCGCTGGGTGGACCGCGAGCCGAACATCGGCAAGGGCAGCGGCGCGTTTTCGTCGGGGATGCCCGGAACCTACCCGTTCCTTATGATGAACTTCCGGGACGACTTGTTTTCCGTCAGCACGCTGGCGCACGAGCTGGGCCATTCCATGCACTCGTATTTGACATGGCAAAACCAGCCGCCGATCTACTCCGGCTACTCGCTGTTTGTCGCCGAAGTCGCGTCTAATTTTGACCAGGCGCTGGTGCGCGGCCATCTGCTCGACACGACCACCGACCGCGACCAAACGCTGGCGATTATCGAAGAAGCCATCTCGAACTTCCACCGCTACTTGTTCGTCATGCCGACTTTGGCCCGCTTTGAGCGAGACTGCCATGAAAAAATCGAGCGCGGCGAAGCGCTGACCGCCGACGGCATGGGGCAGACTCTGGCCGGCTTCTTCCGCGAGGGCTATGGCGGGTTAGTAGAAATAGACGAAGCCCGGCTCGGCATCACCTGGGCCGAGTTCAGCCATTTGTACGCGCCGTTCTACGTCTATCAGTACGCCACCGGCATTTCCGCCGCCAATGCTCTCGCCGAAGATGTCCGTACCGAAGGCGCTCCCGCCGCCGAGCGCTATTTAAGCTTCCTCAAAGCCGGCGGCTCTTTGTACCCGCTGGACGCGCTGAAACTCGCCGGCATTGACATGACTTCCCCCGAACCCATCCAGCGAGCCTTCGGCGTGCTGTCCAAGATGGTAGACCGCCTGGCGGAGATTGTCGGGGAGTGATCTATGGAGCCGCGAACGCTGACATACCGCAAACCCTGGCTGTTCCGCGCTTTGTTGGTCTTCGTCGGCCTGGCTAACATTGCGGATCTAGTCGCGATGTGGAGCGACATTGCAAGGCGCCCTCACCCCGATTACAGTGCTCTGCCGATGGTCGTCTTGCTGTTCGGCGGTGCCAGTCTTCTCTTCGTCTGGCTCTCAGGCCCAGATGACATTTATCTTGATTTGGGGCAAAGAACTTACCGCCATGTCAAAGGGTGGCCGTTTTTTGCAAAGACCCGCATAGGCACTCTGAGAGATTTTTGGGGTGTTTATATCGGCAGGACGCAAGGCACAAGCCTCTGTTTCTGCGTCGGCGTGACTTGGTGGGGCGGCAGAGGCAATGTGACGCTGGAACAATTTGACAGCAAAATGTACGCTGAACGGTTCGCAGCGACTCTGATGTCCAATCTGGAACTAAAACAGGTTATGCCGCCGCGTCATCTGCGCCCATATCAATAAGAACCGTTTAGAACCATGCCATGAATGGCACGGCTACACAGCGAAGACGCTACGAAGTACCGCTTCGCGGGCTGCGGAAGCTGGTTGCATGATTGCCCCGGTCTGAAGACTGGGGCTTTTGAAGTGCGATTGTCTGCCTTCGCAGACATAGGAATTGGGTCGCGCGTGTGTCTTATGTCCACGAAGGTGGACAATCGCTTTACCGAAGACCCGGATTCCAATCCGGGTCACTTCTGTTCTTCTGCCTCTTTATTTCACCGCGAATGTCTGAACCCTTTTTCCCGAAGGCAGTGTTTTGGGGCTGACCGCGTCAAGGCCGTTTGAAACCTGCGCCGGGAGCAGCCATTGAACGTGGCCGTCGGTCAGAAGGAAGATCAGGCCAAAGGTTTTTGCATCGTGCCGCGTACTGTCCTGCGGGGCGCTGAGGCCGGTCGCGCTGACGGCTTCGGGCGTGGAGGGGGCGCAGCCCAATGTCGTGAACTCGTAGGTGGCGATGGTGGCGGCAGGATTTGCCAGCTTGCCCACGTTCAGCCGAACGAGGTTTTGGTTCTCGGCGTAGGAGATAAACGCGCTGTCGTGCGCGTCATCCGGGCAGCGATACACCGACGGACTTGGTATACGGGTAAAGCTGGCCTGCCCAGCCGTTCCCTGTGACATTGACACCGGGCGGAAGGTAGCCGTCATAATCTTGCTCATACTGAACGTAGGCAAGGCCAAGCTGCTTCATGTTGGAGTAGCAGCTCGTGCGGCGTATCGGCTCGCCTGACGGGTGAAATACTGGAAACAACACAATCGCCATGAAGCCGATAATGCACACGACGGCGACAATCTGAGTAACGGACGGCCGTTTGAAGGGTAATTGCGGCATGAGGCACCTCCAGCAACGTCAAACATAATTTGATTATACATAAAAGTTAGGTATAATGGGCATAACAGCCGAAAACCGCTGCCGAACAAGGAGAACGACAATGCCGCAGTATTCAGTCAATTTCACGGACAACTTTGATAAAGTGCTTGCTGATGCCTCAAAGAAGCAAGGAACGACAAAAGCGGACATCATTCGCAAAGCCGTGGCGAGTTATGTTTATCTCAGCAAGGAAACCGTGGACACGGACCGAAAAGTGTCCATCACCGACGCCAACAACCGGGTTATCAAAGACGTCATGCTGCCTTGATAAGAGCGTCGTCGGCAGAGAAAGAGACTCATGGAAGAAACCACTGACGTGAAGGCAAGAGAGACTGAAGAAATCGTCCCGGTCAATCAGGTCTATCAAGAGTCAGGAGTTGAAAAAGTCGAGGAAGTCAGCGATCTGCGGAAGCTGACGGCGACGCAGCAGGCGGGGCTATCGCTGGCGATTGGAGTCGGGGTGGCGATTGTCGGGGTGATTGTCTTTGTGGCCGTCGTCTGGTTCCAGACCGCGCCGAAGCCGCCGGTCCTGCCGCCGCTGCCGGTGATTACCGACCCGGCAAAGGCGAAAGACATTCTCAGCAATTACCAGACGCTGAATCAAGCGGCTTTGGACAACTACAAGGCACTGAATGCAGAAGCCATCAGCCGGGTTTCCAGTTTGTTTGACTTGTTCGCGACCCGCGCCCTGCTGCCGATCTTCACGTCCATTCTCGGCTACATCTTTGGATCACGCGCGGCGGCGGCTGCCGCAAACAATCGGGGTTCAGAGTAGGCTACTACTGCACCGCAAATGTTGCGACAACTCCACCACGCGACAGGGTCTTTGGACTGACAGCGTTCGCGCCTCCTGAAACCTGCCCTGGTATCAGGCTCTTGACGTGACCATCGGCAAGTACAAAGTTCAGTCCAAAAGTTTTGTCGTCATGCCGAGTGCTATTTTGTGGCGCGTCAAGGCCGGTCGCGCTGACGGTCTCAGGTGCAGATGGGGCGCAGTTGAGCGTCGTGAATTCATAGAAGACTACAGTAGTGCTAGGGTCGGCTAGTTTGTTGCTGCTGCCGCGTACAAGATTTTGGTTCTCGGCATAGGAAATATAGCTGCCTTGATGCTCATCGTAAGGGCATCTGTAGATACTGGTAGACTTAACGTACTGGTAGAGCTGCCCGGCCCAGCCGTTTCCACGGGCATTGACGCCTGCTGGGAATTCGCCATCCGCATCCAGGGCATATTGGGTAATAGCAAGGCCGAGCTGCCTCATGTTAGGTTGGCAAGTATGTTTCTTTTGTTCCTTCTCCTGCCAGCTTCGCAGAAGTGAGCCTGCGATCATGAAAACGACGGCAACCCCGGCGGTAGTAATCGCGAGTTCTGTGAGGGTGAACCCGGCTTGTGCTCGGCGTCTTACCATGAAGCGCTGCTTTCTGCCCTACTCAAACAAAGCATCTACGAATGCCTGCGGGTTGAAGACTTCGATGTCGCCGATCTTTTCGCCGGTGCCGATAAGCTTGATGGGGACGCCCAGCTCGTCTTTGATGGTGATGACGATGCCGCCCCGTGCGGTGCCGTCGAGCTTGGCAAGAATGAGGCCGGTGATCGAGACGGCGTTCTTAAACTCGCGGGCTTGGTTGACGGCATTCTGGCCGGTAGTGGCGTCGAGAACTAAGAGGGTTTCATCGGCGGAGCGGCCGCCTAGCTCGCGCTGAATGATGCGGTTGATCTTTTTCAGCTCTTCCATGAGGTTTGTCTTGTTGTGCAGGCGGCCCGCCGTGTCTATAATGAGATAATCGGCCTTCTGCGCTTTGGCGGCTTGGACCGCATCGAAGACAACGGCGGCGGGATCAGCATTGGATTTTCCGGTGATGACTTCGACGCCGACGCGCTCGCCCCACAGCACAAGCTGCTCGGTGGCGGCGGCGCGGAATGTGTCACCAGCCGCGAGGAGAACGCGCTTGTTCTGCTTTTTCAGCACATACGCAAGCTTGCCGATTGAGGTTGTCTTGCCGACGCCGTTGACGCCGACGACCAAATAGACAGTCGGGTTGGTGTCCGAGACAGCCAAAGTCGGCAGGTCGTGCTTGTCGTCGGTGAGCGTGTCCCATAAAAAGCGCTTTAAGTAGTCGGTGACATCTTTGGCGTCGTTCAAGCGCTTGTCTTGGACCATTGCCCGCAGCTCCCCCATCGCCCGCATGGTGGTGTGGATGTTGAGGTCCGCGCCGATGAGTGACTCTTCCAGCTCTTCAAACAGCGTTCCGTCGATCTTCCCCCGCCCGGTGACGATCTGGTCTACTTTTTGGAAGATGCTCTTAAATAATCCACGTTTCAGCATAAAAGTTGTTCTTTCTGAAGCCTCACGCGCAAGCAAACGAAACGATTGTCTCAAAGCCCGGCTGATACCCATCCGATGTATCAACGGTAAGCATGGGCAAATTCAAGTGGGGAGGATCATAATCCGCGATTGGCAGGCTGTGTCCTTCCCGATCTGCCTGAACCATGTCGTCGGAATGAAACTGCTCCCGGTTTGGATCAGAGCGGCTGCGCTCAATTCGGCGGGAGCGGGCGAGTTCCTCTTCGATGGTGCAAAAGATAATTCGGATACGGGTGATCTCTCGCAGAGGCTCAAGCTTGGGTACCCAGAGCTTATGCTGGAACGCAGCCTCTACAACTAATGTGATATGATGAGTGAGCAGAAGTTCCACCGTATCGAAAAATGCCTCATAGACCTTCCTGCCGGCATCGCCGGATGCGTCTGAAACTGTCCCTACCGTGTTTAAGAAACCTTCTTTCATCTCATCCCGGCAAAGAGCTGGACATCGGATCGCTTGTGCCAAAGCGTGAGCCAGCGATGTTTTTCCTGCTCCCGGTCGTCCTGCTATGACAACCAATAGCGGCTGAGGAAGTTGGGTGATTTCGTTCATTGCTGTCACCCGAACCGATGGGTTGTGGTTGGGATAAAATAGGTGATGACGGCGGCCAGCAGGCCACCTAAAAGCAGGTAGTTTGCTCGTGGGCCGCGCCACTGGGCGACGGCGTGGAGGGTCAAATAGACGCCGTAAACCAGCCAGGTGACGACCGAAGTCAGGACCATGGGGTCGGCGCCCCAGACGCCGCGCAGGCCGCCGGTGACCGCCTGGACAAACCCAGCCGCCAGGCCGACCGTCAGCAGCGGGAAGGCGAAAGCCACCAGGGCAAACGCAAGCTGGTCCAGGTTCGCGAGCGGCGGCAGCTTGCCGAACAAGCCGCCCGACAGGCGCTTGCGCTTGAGCAGGCGATACTGGGTCAAGTAGAGCGCGGCACAGCCGAAGGCCAGGACCAAGAGGCCGAATGCGAACAGGATCGCCAGAATGTGCAGGCTCACCAGCCGCGAGTTCAGCAGGGCGGCGTCGGCGGTATCCAGCGCGGCGGGGTGCGTGGTGCCAAGGAACGCCCCGGCGAAAAGGCACAGGAACGCGGCGGGCAAGGCAATCGCGCCGAGCGCGGTCGGCCTCGGCTTCAGCAGCACTTCTAAGACTAAGTAGGCCAGCGCAATCGCCCAGGCCGACGCGGACAGCGTTTCCGCCGGGGTCGTAAACGGCGTTTGATGGACACGGGCGCAGTGCAGGCCGATGGCGAGCGTGTGCAGGCTAACGGCGAGAATAGTTGCGGCGCGGCCTGCCACGGACAGCGCGGGATGGCGCAGCATCAGAAACGCGCCGTAAGCGGCGGAGCCGAACAGGTAGCCGGCGGCAGCGGCGATAAGAAAGAATGCTTCGGTCATTTGTCTGCCTCCGTTGTCTCTCCTACGCCGAAGGCGCGGCTGATGGTGTCAAGCGCGGCGGCCCCGTCCTCGGTCTCCGGGGCGGACTTGATCGCGACAATCGCCGGGTGGGCGACTTTGTTGGTCAGCGACGCAAAGGCCGCCTCGATGGCTCGCCAGTCCTTTTCGGGCAGGTCAGGCAGGCGGCTTTTCAGGCGGTCTAACTCTGACTGCTTTGCCGACTCCAGCTTCTGCCGGACGGCGACGACGAGCGGAGCGACTTCGAGCGACCGTTCCCAGCGCAGGTACTCGGCGGTGGACGCTTCGACAATCTCGCGGGCGCGAGTGACTTCTCCGGCGCGGGAATGCCTCGCCCCAGCAACTAGCTCCTGCAAGTGGTCTATGTTGTAGAGGTAGACGTTTTCCAAAGCATCTACCGCCGCTTCCACGTCGCGCGGAACGGCGATGTCAATCAGGTACAGCGGGCGGCCCCGCCGGGTCCGCATGACGGACTGCATCAGCTCGCGCGTGACAATCGGGTGCGGGGCGGCAGTCGAGCAGACAACAATATCAGCGGTCGCAAGAAGTGCCGGCAGATCGTCAAAGCGGCGTGCCGTCCCGCCAAACTGGGCGGCCAGTACCTCGGCCTTTTCGAACGTCCGGTTCGCGACCAGAACCGCCGGTGCACCCCGCGCCTGTAAATGCTTCGCGGTGACTTCGCTCATCTTTCCCGCGCCTAAAACCAGAACCGTATGCCCGGCCAGCGATTCGCCAAAGATTTGGGTTGCCAGCTCGACGGCGGCTGCGCCGACCGAGAATGTTCCCCGCGCGATCCCTGTCTCGGTCCGCGTGCGCTTGCCGGTGACAAGCGCATCTTGAAACAGCCGGTTGAGCCGCGCTCCCAAACTGTTCGCCGACTGGGCCGCTTCAAGCGCGGTCTTGACCTGACGCTGAATGTCCGGCTCGCCCAAGATCATCGAATCCAGCCCCGACGATACGGAAAAGAGATGGTTCGCGGCGGCTCCGGCTCGGTAGCAGTACAGATGGCCGTCGAACTCGTGCCGAGACAAGCCGTGCCAGCCCGCCAGAAACTCCGCCAGTGCATTTTCGAGTGGCCCCGCGCCGGTCTCGCCGACCGCGTAGGCTTCGGTCCGGTTGCACGTTGACAGCAGAGCGCCTTCCTGAATATGCGGCAGGGCCGAGAGCGCGTTCAAGGCACTCGGCAGGTCACGCTCCAAAAATGCCAGCTTTTCGCGCACTTCAATGGGCGCGGACGTATGGTTGATGCCGAGAACTAAGAGAGACATGTTCGGATCAGCGCTTCCGCTTCTAAATTATTGCCGGCGATCAGCAGAGTGCGTATCTCGGCGTTGTCCAGGACGCGCCGTATCGCCGCTTTCCGGGCCGCTTCGTCTGAGTTCGTTTTGACAAACTCGCGCTGTTGGCTGATCAGCTCCACTAACTCCGCCCATTCTGACCCGAACTCGGCTTCCAAGCGCTCCCGGAGGACGGCAGCCAGTGTCGGGCTGCCGCCGCCGGTCGAGACGGTCAAAACGAGGTCCCCGCGCGTGATCTGCGCCGCCGACACAAAGTTTCCGGCATCGGGATCGTCAGCGCACAGAGTCAGCAACTGTTGCGCCTGCGCGTTGCGGGTCACTTCCGCGTTCACGGCGCGGTTATCCGTGCAGGCCATCACTAAAAACACGCCGTCAAGCGTACCGGTTCCGCTTGCGTCGTAGCTCTCCTGCCGCCAGTCGAGCTTGCCGTCCGCCGCCAGCATCTGCAAATACGGCGTCGCGTCCGGCGAGAGGAGGCGTACTCTTGCACCCGCTTTGAGCAGTGCTTTAATTTTGCGCTCGGCCACTTTGCCGCCGCCGACAACGAGGCACAGGCGGTTTTCGAGGTTGAGGCTAATTGGATACAGGCTCATTTCTCCTGCTATTGTACCTCATAGCATGACGTCCTAAATTATCCCTAATTTGGGGTATAATGACTCCATGAACAGGGATGTGGACGATAGGCTGCTTTGGCCTGTGGAATGGCTTGGAAGCACGCAGGGTGATCTTCGTGACCTTCCGGCAGCAGTGCAAGATTTCTTCGGGTATGCACTTTACCTAGCTCAGACGGGGGATAAGCATTTCAGCACCAAGCCGCTCAAAAGGTTTTCAGGAGCGGGGGTTCTGGAAGTCGTGCATCAGCAGGACAAGTCCGCCTACCGCGCCGTGTATACAGTCCGTTTCACGGAGGCCGTCTACGTCCTGCACGTTTTCCAAAAGAAGTCCAAGAGCGGCATTGCAACGCCCGCAGAAGAGATGCGCGTTGTTGAAGCGCGTCTTAAAGAAGCATTACGGCGGCATCAAGAGCAGAAAGAACACCCATGAGCCAAAATGTATTCGCCGATATCGGCATTCCCGACCCTGAAACGCATCTGGCAAAGGCTAAAATTGTTCATAAACTGAGCCGCATAATTGCGGAGCAGGGTTTGACGCAGACCGAAGCGGGAGTGCGGCTTGGCCTCAGTCAGCCAAAGCTGTCCGCGTTGCTGAACGGCCAGTTTCGCGGCTACTCCGTGGAGCGCCTGCTGCGGTTTGTGACTGCTTTAAATCACAATGTCCGTATTGAAATTGACGCGGAAGAACGGCAGGAGCAGGGGCAGTTGGTCGTCGCGTGAGAGGCCATGCCATCAGAAACCACGCCACGAAAGGGAAAGCCGTGATGGAAAAAGCAGCAGAAATTGAGACGCCGGACGAGGACGACGATTTTGATCTTGACGCCTATCTTCTGACACACCTGCCCGAATACAACGGCTATGTCGGAAAGCACCTGCTGATGAGTTTGACTTATCTTGACCCATCAGGAGCGGGCGAACACAAATCCCAACTTCATGGTGTCATCACCCGTATCAACGAAGCCATCATTGCAGTAGAGCGTCAGGATACCGGCGAGGAGTTCACGCTGCCTGCGGATTTGAGCGCATTAGAAGTCGCTGCTGAGGCCGAGTACCGCTTAAAGCCAAGCGGGGAAGTGGTAGTCAATCCCGATTATTTGGTGGTTTACGCGATAGGCCGGCCAGACTAACCATGCCATGAATGGCACGGCTAATCAGCGAGGACGCTACAAAACACCGCTTCGCGGGGTTAGATAGGTTTCCTGTGAGGCTTGCCTCTACTCGCTCTGATAGGGGACAAGAATGCAAAAGTACCGATTATCTGACCGCACAACCCAACTCGGCTTTACGCTGATTGAACTTCTTGTCGTTATCAGTATTCTGGGCCTGCTGGCGGCGATCCTCCTGCCGGTGTTTGCGTCTGCGCGAAGGAAGGGGCAGCAATCGGCCTGCGTCAATAACCTGCGCCAAATCCAGATTGCTTGCTCGCTTTATGCTCAAGACAATGGTGAGCTGCTGCCGCCTTACCCAAGCCGCGCAACCAGTCTCCCTGGCACGAATGGAGCTTGCGTTGAGGAAAGCAGTCTGCTTCTTTCCTCCTTGAAACCTTATGTCCGCTCAGCGGATGTCTGGCGGTGTCCCAGCGACACGACCCAGCCGGACGCGCAGGAAATTTCCTGCGGTCTCCCGGTTCCCGGCCTGACCAGCTACACCTATTACGGCTACCATCTGATTGATTACGGGGTGGCACCAATCCCCCTTGACTATACCTGGCGCAACAGCACCATGTTCACGTCCTCAACTCGTACTCTCCTAGAAGATAGTTACACCTGCCCTGCCCGCGACCCACGGTATGACCAGTATAATCATGGGGGGCGCTGGAACCGCATCTTTATGGATGGACACGCAAAGCCTTTTGGACTGGACTGCACAAATGCACCGATGCTTACCGAAATGCCCTGAAACACTTTGCCTGCGGGTATTGTTCGTAAGTTTTGCCCCTACACAAACGCGACCATGACTTCGCTGGCTAAAAAAACGCCTTGCGGGGTGAGGCGGATGGCGGTCCCGGTGACTTCGAGCAGGCCGCGCCGGATGAAGGTTTCGATTTCGGCGGCGAACTTCTCGCGGGGATCAGTGCCGAAGCGTTCGATGAAGCGCGGGATGTTCACGCCTTCGCGGGTAAGGCGCAGGCCGAGCATCATTGTCTCGGCCATTGTCTCGTCGGCAGTCAGGGTTTCGGTGGAGAGTGTTAAGTTCGCGCCGGTTTCGACGGCGACGGCGTACTGGGCGGGGGTTTTGAGGTTCATGCGCCGGGCGCCGTTCAGGTAGGAAGCCGCGCCGCAGCCGAAGCCGTGATAGGAGTTGTTCCGCCAGTAGTGGAGGTTTTGGCGGCTCTCGCGGCCCGGCTTGGCGAAGTTAGCGATCTCGTACTGGGCGTAGCCGTGAGACTGGGCGGTTTCGACGGCCAGCTCGTACATATCGGCGGCGAGGTCGTCGCTCGGTAGGGGGAGGCGGCCTTTTTGCTGCAACGTATAGAAGCCGGTGCCTTCCTCGACAATGAGCGAGTAAAGGGAAAGATGGTCGGTTTCAAGTTCGAGGGCCTGAGAGAGCGTGTCCTGCCAGTGCTTCAGAGTTTGGCGGGGCAGGGCGAACATGAGGTCGAGTGAGACGTTCTCGAAGCCGGCGGCGCGGGCGGCTTTGACAGCGGCTTTGGCTTCATCGGCACTGTGGATACGGTCCATTGTTTTGAGCAGGCCGGGGTCGAAGCTTTGGACGCCGAAGGAGATGCGGTTGAAGCCGGCATCGCGCAAAACGGACAGATGCCGGACATCCATCGTGCCGGGGTTCGCTTCGGTCGTGATTTCGGCGTCCGGCGTCACGGGCAGGGTTTCAAAAACGGCCCGAAGGAGGGCGGCTTCGTCGGCGGCGGGAATAGCGGTGGGCGTGCCGCCGCCGAAAAAGACGGCGTCTACGGGATTGTGCGGCGTGGCCCCACGGATTTCGCGGGTCAGGGCCTGAACATAGCGGATGATATGGGCGTCCGTATAGCCGGAGTAGGAATTGAAGTCGCAGTAAGCGCACTTGCGGACACAGAACGGGATATGGACGTAGCAGCCGATGGGTGACATGGAGAGAGTATACCAGAACTCGGCGCGGCGTTTGGATCAGGCATTGTCGGACCTGGCATTGTCGGACCTGGCATTGTCGGACCTGGCATTGAAATGCCAGGCTACTATGCTCAGGAGAGCATTACTTCGTATCGGAGAAAGTCGCTCCGCGACTGCGGAGAAGACCTATGTTGATAGTTCTCAGTGTCGAAGACACTTTCGCCGAGTAGCTCGGTAATTTATTACCGGGTCCTGATGGACCTCTTGACGTCCCCTGCCCTTCTCCTTTATACTGCTTCTATGAACTTGAAGTCTCTGCCGGCCTGGGTGCCGTATGTGCTGCCGTTTGGACTGTTTCTGCTGCTGACGCAAATTGAGGGCCATCTGCCGCTTTCGGTGTATCCTGTGTTTTATGCGGTCAAGATTGCTCTGGTAGGCGGGGCGCTGATTAGCTTGCGCGGGGCGTTCCCGGAGGCGCGGCCCGGCGGGAACGGCTGGGCGCTTGCTGCGGCGCTTGGCGTCGCGCTGTTTTTTGTCTGGATCTTTGTAGACAAGCACACGCCGCACTTTGCGTTCCTCGGCTCGCGCACCGCGTTTAACCCGGCCCGTGAGATTGCCACCCCGCTGGGCGTCTTTCTCTTTTTGGTCGTCCGCTTTATCGGCCTTGTCGTGGTCGCGCCGCTGGTGGAAGAGTTGTTCTACCGGAACTTCCTGCTGCGGTTTGTTTCCGACATGGACGACTTTAAGCGGGTGCCGGTGGGAACATTTTCGCTGGGGGCGCTTCTGATCAGCAGCGGGATCTTTGCGCTGTCGCACCCGGAGTGGCTGGCGGCGGCGATTTTCGGGCTGGCGCTGTGCGGCTTGCTGCGGGTGACGGGGAACTTTTGGACGTGTATTCTCGCGCACGGGGTGACAAACCTGCTGCTGGGGGTCTATGTCCTGCACACGGCGCAGTGGCAGTATTGGTAACAGCAACTAAGAAAGATGATAATCAGGAGAAAAAAGATGAATAAGCAGATGTTAGTTCTCGGTGTGCTTGCTGCACTGGCTTTGAGCGGGGTCGGTGGGGCGCGGAGTCAAGAGATGGTCCAGCCGGGAGGATACGCAATGAGCGCAGAAGGAATTACGGTGCAGGGGCATGGCGAGATAAAAGTCAAGCCTGATACCGCCCTGCTGACGCTGACAGTAACGACACAGTCGGCGCATCAAGCCGACGCGGTGCAGCAGAACGCGCAAAGAACGACCTCACTGCTGGCAGCTCTGCGCGGGGCGGGTATTGCCGAAAAAGATATTGAGACTCAGTCGTATACGGTCCAGCCGCAGTATGATTACAAGCCGTCGCCGCCGGTGCTGACGGGCTATCAGGTGCAGAACAGCGTGCAGGCGACGGTACGGGACCTGACCAAAGTGGGCTTTGTGATTGACAAAGCCACGGCGGGGGGCGCATCGGAAGTCGGCGGCGTGTCGTTCGACTTGTCCGACCGGGCGGCGGCGCAGGCTGGGGCGCTGAGGCTGGCTGTGACTTCGGCGAAGCTGAAGGCGGGTGTGATGGCGGACGCGGCAGGTGTCGGCTTAGGCCGTCTGCTGACGCTGACCGAAGGCAGCGCCGGGCCGGTGGTCCGTCCGGTGTACACGATGCGGGCAATGGCCGCGCCTAGTCCCGAATCTGCGCCGCCGACGCCGATCAACGATCAGCAGATTGTCGTCACCGCCGACGCAACGCTGGTGTATGCGCTGGGAGCGGCGAAGTAGAGACCCCCCGGCCCCCAATAATGGGGGAGCTGGAGAAGACATAGGGGAGCTGGAGAAGACATAGGGGAGCTGGAGAAGACATAGGAGAGGAGGGCGCGGCAAGCGGCACCTCCACATTCCGTGCAGAGGAAGGGATTGAGGAGAAGCGAGATGGACGAAACCCGTATTACTGCATTTGGGCATGGTGAGGCCAAAGCCATGCCGGACCTTGCATCTCTGACGATGACAGTCACGGTGCAGGCGGCAGACCAAGCCGAGGCAGTGCGGCAAAATGCAGAGCAGGCCATAGCGGTCAGGGCAGTCCTGCGCGAGCTTGGCACTGCCGACAAGGACATCCAAACCCAGCATTACCGGGTCCAGCCGCAGTTCACCCGCCAGAAGGGAACGACGGTAGTGAACGGTTACGAGGTGCAAAACAGTCTGCAAGTGACCGTGCGGAACCTGGACCAAGTCGGCTCGGTCATTGACAAAGTGACGACTCGCAGCGCTTTGAGCGTGAACTACGTTTCGTTCGGGCTGTCCGACCGGGCGCAGGCCGAGGCGGAAGCGCTGTCGCAGGCGGTAGTTTCGGCTCAAAGAAGAGCAGGCGTCATGGCCTCGGCAGCCGGTTTCCAACTGGGACGCCTCCTCAGCATTACCGAAGGCGGGCCGGATGCTTTTCCGTCCCTCGGCTACGCTGGGGGAACGCTTTCCTCTGCGCCGGCAGCCGCCGACACGCCCATTTCCGCCCAGCAAATTACGATTGACGCCTTTGTGACGTTGGTGTATGCGCTGGAGGCGGTGAAGTAGAAGCCCCCTAACGCCGCACGCCTGGTCCTTCGAGGGGACGCAGGAGGCGGGCGTCAAGGAGGCGGACTTTGCCGAAGGTGGCGGCGACGAGGGCGACCGCGCCGCTTTCGATAGTGTCAATCTCTTGCAGCGTGTCGGGGGCGACGACGACGGCGTAGTCTACTTTGGCGAGCGGCTGGACCTCGATGGTCTGGCGCATCCAGGCGGCAAGCTGGTAGGCGTCTTGCAGGCCGGTGTCGGCGATGGACTGGGCGTTGTCGAGCGCAGAAGACAGGACAAGCGCGGCGGAGCGCTGCTCCGGGGTGAGGCGGACATTGCGGGAGGACAGCGCGAGGCCGCCTTCTTCGCGGATGGTTGGGACGCTGACAATCTCGGTCGGGATGTCGAGGTCGCGGGTGAAGGACTTGATGATCTGAAGCTGCTGCCAGTCTTTTTCGCCGAAGTAGGCGTTATCAGCCCCGGCCATCAGCAGCAGCTTGGTCACGACGGTGGCGACGCCGGCATAGTGGCCGGGGCGGGACGCGCCTTCCAGGCGCTCAGACAGGGCGCGAACGACGACAACCGTGTCGAAGCCTTTGGGATAGACCTCTTCGGGGGTGGGCGTGAACAGGAAGTCCGCGCCGGCGCTTTCGGCGAGCTGGGTATCCTGCTCCGGGTCACGCGGGTAGCGGTCGAAGTCATCCAAATCATTGAACTGGGTCGGGTTGACGAACAGGGTCACGACGACGATGTCGTTTTCGGCTTTCGCCCGGCGCATAAGCGTGAGGTGACCTTCGTGGAACGCACCCATTGTCGGCACGAGGCCGATGGTTTGCCCGGTCCGCCGGGCGGTGTTCAGGGCGGTTCGTAAGGCGGCGATTGTCGTGATGGTCTGCATAAATAATACAAGGTTTCTAAGTGATCCACGTTGGCCCAGGATTAAAATCCTGGGCTGAAGAGCCTTCGGCTGATTGTCCTGCGGACAAAAGAGTAAGAGCCAGCAAATATAATCCTCTGTCCGCGTCGGGTGCACTAGTCGTTCCTCCGTAGCGGTGTGAACAGTTGCGCCAGGACAGCCGGCGCTTCGCCCTTCAGCCCAGGATTTCATTCTGGGGCCTTTGCTACTGCACAAATCTCTTGATCGCGCCGACGGTCATGTAGCTGCCGCCGCCGCCGACTTCCTGCACTTCGTCTACGACGTACAGCGTACCTTCCTCGCGGATGTCGCGGGGGAAGCGCATGTTGAAGTTCGGGTCGTAGCCATCGGAGACGACGCGGGCGCGGAGCTTGCTGCCGTCTTTAACGCACTGAACGAGAACGCCGGAGCCGACAGTCGTGGTGGTCGGCAGGTCGGCGGCGGTGCGGGCAGGCGCGGCTGCCGGCTTGCTGCTGCGTGCTGGGGCTGCGCTGCCGGCGTAGCGATTCTCCTGCCCCGGTATTAGAACGCGCTTGATCGTGCCGCCGGCATGGTAGAACGTGCCGTCGGACGAGAGCCGCAGCTCTTCGACTAAATAGGTGATGCCCTCTTCCCGGATGGCACGCGGGAACTGGACATTAAAGCTTGGGTTGTAGCCGCCGGTGATGGCCCGCATCCGCAGCTTGCCGCCCTGCCGGTAGCATTCCACTTGGATCCCATTTGCCGCATCGGCGGGCGAGACCGTCGGCAGGCTCTGGGCGGAACCCGACGCGACCCCACGCTGGTTGAGGTCAGCCCGGTTCCGAGCGCCGGCCTGATAGGACTGGTCTCGCATTTCCTTGCGGCTGGCGTTGTCGAACTTCTTTGACTCTAAACGCTGGGCAAAATACTCAAGCTGTTCTAATTCTTCGGCGACTTCAAACGACTCCCCTGAGCCTCGGCGGTTGAGGTCAGCGATGACGGCTCGCAGGGTTTCAGCGGCTTCGGCGTGGCTACCGGCATCGGCGAGTTCAATCGCGTCGTCTTTGGCGCGGGCAATCCGAATGCGCGTGATCTGGGCAATCACGTCGGTACCGGGCGCAGCGCTCATGGCCTCTTCGACGGTCCCGACTTGGTATTGTGCCGTCAAAGCGCCGGTGGCTTGGACAATCGCGCCGCCGGTGACGGCGTCGCCCATATAGGAGAATTGGAGTAGGTCATGCGCTCCGAGTGCGTCCTGGGCGGGAACCGACAGCTCCAGGGCCAGCAGCTTGGCTTCGCCTTCGTAGACATCGCCCAAAGCGACGGAAAGGGCGTCGCCGTTCGGGACGGTCCGGTAGCGGGACAAAAGATGCGCGATTTGGATGCCGGGCGCGGCTTGCAGGGTCACGGTGAGGTTCTGAACGGCGACTGATTTCAGGCTGTCCATCTCGATTTTGAAGACATCGGCGGCATCGTCGTAGGACTGGATAAAGTAGAAGTTGCCGCCGGACGCGCGGGCCATGCTGATGAGTAGGTCTTCGTTGAAGTGAGTGCCGAAACCCAGGGTCGTGGTCACGACGCCCGCTTCGGCTTTTTGCTGGGCGGTCTTGGTGAGGATTTGCGGGTCGGTCACGCCCGCGTTCGCCTGGCCGTCGGTGAGCAGCAGAACGCGCCGGATGCTGTCCGCGCTGCCGCCGGAGAGGGCATGGTCGCAGCCTTTGAGCCAGCCGCCGCTGAGGTTCGTCGTGCCGCCGGGCCGAATTTTGTCTAGCGCCGCGCCGATGGCTGCTTTGTCGGTGACGGGCTGCGGCTCAAAAATGGTCTGCACCTGGTCATCGTAGACGACCATCGAGAGCGTATCGGTCGCGGTAAGCTGCTCGACCAGCGCCTGGGCCGCCCGAACGGCGTTTTTGAGCGGCACCCCGGCCATCGAGCCGGAGCGGTCAATGACAAGGCTGAGTGAGAGCGGGCGGCGCTCGGTTTTTGTTGTTTCGGCGTCAAACGAAATCAGCAGGTCCAGAACGGCGGCGCTGCCGCTGGGAAGAACGGTTTGGCTGAGGGCATAACTGGCTTTCATGGTTTCTCCTGTTTGGTACTAAGAGTTAATTAGTACTAAGAGTTAATTAGTACTAAGAGTTAATTAGTACTAAGAGTTAATTAGTACTAAGAGTTAATTAGTACTAAGAGTTAATTAGTACTAAGAGTTAAGCAGCGACCGGCTCGGCAGTCACCCGCGCCGGAGACGGACTGGCAGTGATGACATAGCCATGCGGGATGAACAGGCTGTCCCAGAAGGTGTCAATTACTTCTTGGCCATTGTGCTGCACATCATACTTCCGGGCGATCCATTGAACATATTCTAGGTCAGGAGCCAGAGGTGTAATACTTGCAAGCGCGAGCCAGTCGCTCTCGGTAAGATAGGGCCTAAGTGAGTCCACCATCTGCTGAACTCCCTGGCGGCTGGTATCCAGCCAAGCGGCGGAAACCAGCAAATCCCACTTGCCCGGTGCCTCTTCGCGTTCGGCCAGAACGAACAAAACGAACTGGCCGTGCAGAGATGCTATTGCCGTCTCTGCAAGTTGGAGCCTTCCCACGAGAGTTTGTCCTATTGACTTAAAGCTCATAACAGTATCCTCAAGAGGTTTTGTGTCGCCTGGATCATGTCCTCGGCTTCAATTCGTGTCTTCGTTCCGGGCGGGCTGTAATGCTGCTCCGGCTTCCACTTGTTGACAATTGCCCAATCAGCGAAATAGCGCAGCTTTACTTTATCTTGAAGCCCAGTGAATTCCAGAAGAGCTTCCAAATCGTGCGTTTTTAGGTTGCTTTTCAACTTGAACTCGGCAGTTGTCTCTGGGAACCCGGTCGTCCAATGGAGCGTCCGGCAAATGCGGGCTTTGAGTGCGATCTCCATAGCGTAGCCGCAGAGATAAGTGGCGACATCATAGCTGCGACGAGTGCGGAGCAGCTTTGCGGCCCGGAGATATTCACGCGCTGTGCCATCGAGATCGCTGATTGCTATCACAAGCTACAGCCTCCATGCTTTCGTCTGTCGTGCTTAAGCGTGTTCGTCTTCGCGGGTGAACAAGTATTCTTTGCTGAGGACGTTTCCGGTGTCGTCTAAGTCGTAGACTAATGGAATGCCGGTCGGGATATTGAGTTCTAAGACGGCCTCACGGCTCAGTTTATCCAAATCCATGACGATGGAGCGGAGCGAATTGCCGTGGGCGACGACGAGGACGTTCAGGCCGGCCTTGATGTCGGGCAGGATGTGAGCCTGGAAGTAGGGCAGAGTGCGGGCGGCGGTGTCTTTCAGGGACTCACCTTTTTCGCCGGGCGGGGGGACATCGTAGGAGCGGCGCCAGATTTTGACCTGAGCGTCGCCGTACTGCTCGGCGGTTTCGGCTTTGTTGAGGCCCTGCAAGTCGCCATAATGGCGCTCATTCAAAGCCTGGTCGCGCTCAGTTGGCAGAGTATCGGGCTTGCCGGCGGCCTCTAAAGCAATTTTCGATGTATTGATCGCCCGCTTTAAGACGCTGGTGTAGACTTTGTCTACCGGCAGGTCGCGCAGGTGTTCCCCGGCGATGCGGGCTTCATTTTCGCCGCGCGGGGTCAGCTCGACATCTACCCAGCCGGTAAAGCGGTTTTCCAGGTTCCACTGCGACTCGCCGTGTCGCACTAAGATTAATTTCGGCATGGTTGTCTCCTCAAAACAGTATTCAGTCCGAGTATACCCCGGACGGCAAAAAAGCCGCTGAGACAAGTTCTCAGCGGCTCGGAGCAGCGTGAAGGGACTAGACGCCGGCGGCTTTGCGGGCATAGGGGCCGACAATTGGCATTTCACACCACTGGCCTTTATTGGCGGCAATCGCGGCCATGATATTCAGCGCAAGAGAAGCAATCCCAAGCACTAAGCCTATCAGCCCAGCAATTAAGGGAAGATGCAGGATGGTGAAGACGATGTTGACGACGACAGCGACTACGAAGACCGCGCCCATCAGCATCAGCGCCTGAATGCAGTGGTAGGCGACAAACTTTGACTGGTCTTTCTTGACCAGCCAGAGAATTAGCGGGCCAAGCCAGCTTGTGAAGATTGCAAGGACATAGGCGACAAGGCCGAGGGTCTTGTCTTCTGGGGCAACGCTGAGTGTGTCGGTCGCCGAATACGGGTTGGTGGGGATGCTCATGGGGTTCTCTTTTCTTGAAACTCTCTTGAAGTCTTGAAACTCTCTTGAAGATGCCGGAATTAGGATCCGGTCTGCTGACGGGCGATTTTGCCGAGGACAGGAATGTCGTACCACGCGCCCCGGTTGGCGGCGAGGCCGGCGAGAATGCTGAAAATCAGGCCGAGGACGATGAACACCGGCAGGGTGAACATTCCGATGATCAGAAAGAACAGCACGAACGAAATAATGTAGCCCAGGACGACGGCGGCATGCAAAAGCAGCGCCTGCATGGCGTGGTAGGCCACAAATTTGGACCGGTCTTTTTTCACCAGCCAGAGAATGAGTGGTCCGGCGAATCCAGTGAAGATGCCGAGGAGGTAGGCCAGCATCGCCATTGTTTTGTCGTCCGGCGTGACGGCCGGTGAGGCGTCGTAAGACTGCGCGTAGTGGTTGTCAGGGGGCGGGATACTCATGGCGCTTCTTCCTCAGCGAGCTTGAAAGTGCTGACATTGACGCTTTACCCTAAGAAGCAAGCGTGCAAAACAAAATGCTTCAAGTTTAGGGGAACTTTTCTTCGGAAACGTCCTTTCGGTAAGCCGCCAGGGCGTCCGCAATCGCTGTGCCGATCTGCGCGTACTGGCGAACATGCTTCAGCGCCGCCCGCTCCGGGCGCAGGCCGAGCAGGTCGGAAGTCACCAAGACTTGCCCGTCGCAGCCCGGCCCGGCACCGATCCCGATGGTTGGAATGGACAGCGCGGCGGTCACCTGAGCGGCGAGGGCGTCAGGAATAAGCTCCAGAACGACCGCGAACGCGCCGGCATCTTGCACCGCCTGAGCATCAGCCATGACCTGCGCGGCCCCGGCTTCGTCTTTGCCCTGCTTGCGGACGCCGAGCAGATGGACGCTTTGGGGCGTAAACCCGATATGACCCATCACGGGAATGCCGGCGTCTACCAGCCGCCGGATGGTCGAGGCGATGGCGACGCCGCCTTCAAGCTTGACGGCTCCTGCCTCGCCTTCCTGCAAGAGCCGCCCGGCGTTCCGCACGGCCTCGTCGGCGTTGACTTGATAAGACAAAAACGGCAGGTCGGCGACAAGGAGCGCCCGCCTGGTGCCGCGCCGGACGGCTTTCGTGTGGTGGAGCATGATGTCCATTGTCACCGGCAGGGTCGTCTCAAAGCCCAGCTCTTCCATGCCGAGCGAGTCGCCCACCAGCACCATGTCCACGCCGCTGTTGTCTACGAGAAGGGCCAGCGGGTAATCATAGGCAGTCAGCATCGAAATCTTCTCACCTTGCCGCTTCTTGCGGGCAAGCGAGGCGAGCGTTACTTTGCTGCTGAGGTCGGGATAGGTACTCATAGTGCTGTTTTGTTACCAGAGGCGCTCAACGCCGTAGGCGTCAAACACCGCCTCCGCCGAGATGATCGGGATGCTGTCGGTCAGGCTTTGTGCAATCAGCATCCGGTCAAACGGGTCACGGTGATGAAATGGCAGGACAGAAACGCGGGCAATGTGCGCTAACGTGATTGGCAGCATTTTAATCGAGTTTAGCTGCATCTGCTCATCAAAGTAGGCTTCGAGAGGCCGCGACAAAGTAAGCTTGCCCGTGCTGGCCTTGATGCCTACTTCCCAGGGTGAAGCAAGGCTAAGAAGTTTCTCATTCGCCCGGTCTTGCAGTAAGGCAGTTGCGGCAGTGTTGAGCCGAGGATCGCCAAAGATATACCACAAGAATGTGTGGGTGTCTAATATAAGACGCATCACATATAATCCTTGAAATCTTCCAGCGGCGCGTCAAAATCGTCTGCCATATAAATGAGAGCGTATTTGCCGCTGCCGAAGCCAGGACATAGCTCTTTCGGCTCCTCTGTCAGCACCGGCACAATTTTCGCGATGGTCGTGCTATCGTGCACAATGATCACTTCTTCGCCGTTGCTGACCTGATCTACAAGCTGAGCGAGCTGGCTGTTGGTGTCTTCGATGGTGACATAGGACATGGTCAGTTTCCTCTGCCGCTATTATACCGCGCGTTGACAACGCTTGTCGCGGCGGGTTACAATGGGCGCATGATGACGAACAGAATAAGTGTAGCGATTGATGGGCCGGCAGGGGCGGGGAAAAGCACGGTGGCCCGGCAGGTGGCGTCGGCACTGGGTTATACTTATGTGGACACGGGGGCGATGTACCGGGCGATGGCGTGGGCGGTGGTGGACGCGGGCATCGCCCCGTCGGACAGCGCGGCGGTCTGCGGGCTGGCGGAGCGCATTGAAATTCGTCTAGAGCGGGATCGTGTTTATGCTGATGAAACTGAGATTTCGGACAAGATACGGACGCCCGCGATCAGCAATCTGACTTCGCCGCTTTCCGCGCTACCATGCGTGCGGACGCGGCTGGCGGCGTTGCAGCGGGAGATGGGACGACGCGGCGGCGTCGTGATGGAAGGCCGGGACATCGGAACGGTCGTGCTGCCGAACGCCGAAGTGAAAGTATTCCTGACGGCGTCGCAAGCCGAGCGGGTGCGCCGCCGCCGGGAAGAGCTGGGGGCGTCGGGGATTGAACTGTCCACGGCGCAGCTTGAACAAGATATTGCCGCGCGGGATGCCCGCGATGCGTCCCGCGATGTCGCCCCAATGGTGCCGGCAGGTGATGCAATCCTGCTCCAAAGCGACGGATTAGACGTGGAACAAGTGGTTTCGCGCATTTTGGAATTCTGTAAAGCGAAGCTAGACACATGAGCCAAGAGTATCCCCCGGAGAAGTACACACGCGCGTATGCGATCACGCGCGTCCTTGTGGGCGTGATGGTGCCACTTTTAGGGGGCATCACGGTGATTGGCGCTGAGAATATTCCCGAAACAGGTCCGATCATACTTGCGCCGAACCACCGGGCCTACATGGACCCGCCGTACCTGTCACTGGTCACAAAGCGCCAGCTACACCTGATGGCGAAAGACTCTTTGTTCCGCTTTCCCGTGTTCGGAGCCTACATCAAAGCGATGGGCGCGTTCCCGGTGAAGCGCGGGGCTGCGGATCGGGGGGCATTAAAGCAAGCGATGGCCGAGCTGAAGGCGGGGCGGGTCATGGGCATTTTCCCGGAAGGCACACGGGCCGAGCCGGGAACGCTGCTGCCGGGGGAGAAAGGCTTTGCACTGGTGGCGAAGCAGACCGGGGTGCCGATTGTCCCGATTGCTTTAGAAGGAACAGACAAGGTGCTGCCGAAGCACGGAGGATTCCACCGGGCACGGGTGACGGCAACAATCGGCAAGCCGATGACGGCCGCCGAGATGCTGGCCGCGTACCCGGACCCGTCGAAAGACGCGCTGACGATTATCAGCGAGGCGACGATGCGGGCGATTGCTGCATTGATGTCGGGGCCGGTCGTACTGCTGGAAGCGGAGAAGGAAGAAAAGAAGCCGAATCATGCCAGGGCCGCTGAATAAGTACCATGTCCTGAATGACAAGGCAATGCCTTGAGGAACCTATTATGGCTATAGATGTTGTCCTGCAAGATCAGCAGGGGCAGATGTTAGAATATGTGGGTTATCCAGTCGGGGAGCCAAACACGCTTATCCCATACGACGATGAGAGTTTTCCGTATTTAGGATATGTAGATGCTTACGGCAACACTGTCTTCAACCATCTGCAAATGAAGCCTTTTCTACTCGACTGGCAACGGCTTTACGCGGTTGCCTCATCCGAGGCACAAATAAGTTACTTGGATCAGGTTGAAGTGCTCGCGCAGAAATGCCGAACCGGCTTCTGTTTGTTCTTGAAGCTGGAAGGTGAGTAAGCCCACGCCACCGATGACTTGGTGCTGCTGGTGCTTCGGCGTTTGGGATAGAGACATATCTGAGCAAAGGCGCGAGCGTTTTTGACTCCACCGGCAGCAGCTCACGCATCCTTACTTATGACCCGCAGGCAGGAACAGTAAAAGAACAAGCGGAAGCGGCCCGTAAAAAAGAATCGCAAAAAGATTCAAAAGCCCCTTGCCTCTTGGTTTCGCCCGTGCCATACTATCCCTCGTTGCCGGCAGCAAAGCCTGACGGAAACGCCCTCAGCGAAAACAAGTCAAAAAAGTTTTCGCAAAAGGGTTGACAGAGCGGAAACGCGATGTCATACTACTCTTCGTTGCTGGGCCAAAGAGCCAGCGACTGAGAGGCCGACGAAAGATAAACAAAATTATTTTTCTGAAAGCCTTGACAAAGAGCAAAACTTCCTGATATACTAATTCTTGTCGCCGGGCCACAGAGCCAGCGACGAAGCGACGCTGAAAAGCGATTCGTAAAAAAGAATTGAAAAACTTTTGACAAAGGGGTTGACAAACGCTGCGAAGCTGATGTATACTATCCCTCGTCACTAAGCCGAAGAGCAATGACCTCCGCGCTGCAAGGGTAACCGAGTGGAGGTGACGACGAGCTTGATAAGTGTTCGCACTTCCAAGTTTTCTTCACCTGACCAGACGGTTTATCCGAAGGATAGCGTGGTTTTTTATTGCTTGCTTCCGGGAACGCATCAGCGTTGCGGAGAGGCCGGCGATGCACATTGAAAACTAAATAGTGGAATCGTGAAACAAACCTTTGAGCATATATATCTTGCAGTTTACTCTGCAAAATAATAAAGTAACAAAGAAGCCAAGGAAGTTTTAATCGCTGCGTTCTGCAAAGAACAAAGCAAAACTGGAACTATGGACCTAGCCGGACATAGTATCTCAGACAATTCAACAAGTTTGCTAGAAGGTCTTAGGGTTTATCCTTCGGACCGACAACAATATACTTATGGAGAGTTTGATCCTGGCTCAGAACGAACGCTTGCGACGTGCCTAAGAAATGCAAGTCGAACGGATCAGCAGCAATGCTGGTTAGTGGCGAACGGTCGCGTAACACGTGGGCAACCTGCCCTGAAGCGGGGGACAACAACTCGAAAGAGTTGCTAATACCGCATGTGTATCGCTGTGGCATCACAGAGGATACAAAGCCGCAAGGCACTTCAGGATGGGCCCGCGGCCTATCAGCTAGTTGGTGAGGTAACGGCTTACCAAGGCTTCGACGGGTAGCTGGTCTGAGAGGACGATCAGCCGGATTGGGACTGAGATACGGCCCAGACTCCTACGGGGGGCAGCAATTAGGAATCTTGCACAATGGGCGAAAGCCTGATGCAGCGACGTCGCGTGAAGGATGAAATCTTTCGGGATGTAAACTTCTTTTACCGAGGAAGAAAGAAATGACGGTACTCGGTGAATAAGCCCCGGCTAACTACGTGCCAGCAGCCGCGGTAATACGTAGGGGGCGAGCGTTGTTCGAAGTTACTGGGCGTAAAGAGCGCGTAGGCGGGTTCTTAAGTGAGGGGTGAAATTCCGGGGCTCAACCCCGGAACTGCCTTTTATACTGGGAACCT
>JAABUQ010002783.1_pt1 | contig 33626 bp, 30 predicted proteins | sample 5560001 | NCBI WGS metagenome assembly JAABUQ01 (sample SAMN10711888, study PRJNA513371) | rock metagenome | isolation source: Antarctica rocks | place: Antarctica: Victoria Land, Finger Mt nord | collected 2015-12-18
ACCGACATGCTGTGGTCCCTTCGGGCTTTCGCCGTCCGGTTAGTCGGTTGACCCAGAGGCCTCCTTTCCAACCTCTCCCGCCTGAGACGGGGATTCATACGCGCCTTGAGCGGCGCACCGAGCGGGAAGACCTGCGCCACGCATATCACCGCGCCCACATCGAAATGCGCGAGACACGGGCAAAAGCGCAGCGTACAGGTAAGGTATCGTACTGGTTCCTTGAAGATGACGAGGACTGGACGCCCGTACCGATGGATGACGACTTCTGGCGAATGGTTGCGGCTGGCCTTACTGGTTTGTCTCGGCAATTATATCGGTAGCTCGAAAAGTAGATAATCAAGGTAAGGTGCCCGCTCAAGAGAGCGGGCATTATCGCACGCGATGGTGTGCTCCGATCAGGAAGCGGTTACGTGCTACTCACTGGTGGGTAATACTGTGGTGCCTCGTGCCGCGCGTACATGCCGTAGTCACGGATAATGTGCACCCGTTGGTGGCGCCTCCCTGCGACACCGGGTTCCGGCAATTGCGCTTCCCATGCCCCCGTCGCCGCTTCGTCCCGCCACGAGGCGAGCCACAACTCCTTGCCTACGGTGGTGATACTCGTGTATCGGTCGGCGGAGACCAAGCCATGTGCGTCTGTCCCGCTTGGCAGTGGCAATGACGCGCCGTGGTCTCTTTCCCGCAGATGCGTGATCGTGACCAGTGGTGCACTGCCAGTTTCGGTGGTATCGAACCGCATCTGCGGGAGTGTTCCTGCTGCGGCGTCGCTGTCTGCGGTTACCTCGCCCACTCGCAGATGGTAATCAGCGAAGACACTGGAACGGCCCATCTCCTGCACACTGTGATGCATCGCCACGGTGCGCCAGCGGATCACCGCTTTCTCGTCCCGCCACAGAGAGAGCGAGAGGATGCGGTCAGGCACGGTGGCACTGGTAAACCGCTCGTTGTCTATGAACCCCTCGATGCGCAGCAGTTCCGGGCGTAGGAGCTTGGCGAGGTCGAGGTACGTGTCGCGGCGGTCCGGGTGGGGTTGCACTTCAAAAATCACGGCGAACATCTCATTACCTCCTCGTATTGGTGTGCGGGTTTCCCGTCATCGGTGTGTCCCCGCCTTCCAGAAACGACTGCACCACGCGGTACAGCGCGAACCGGCCTTCTTCCAAGTGCATCAGGTGCGTGGCGCGGCTGAGCTTCACGTCCTGCTTGCGTGGCGCGGATCGTAACGCGTCGAACAGCCAATGGGAATCGGCATCGGTGCATAGACTGTCCCACGCGCCGCGCACAATCAGCGTGGGTGCGACGATTTGTGCGGGATCGTACGGGACCTTACCGCCCCATGCGGCGGCGATGTCTGCCATCGGGCCACCTGGTGTCCGCACGCTCGGCGGCATACGGCGACCACTTGTTGGGTCCGTGGCGAGATAGTCCGCTCCCCACTTGTCGAAGTGCCGCTGGAGGAGCACGGGCGGCTCATGCGCGGGTACGTCCTCGACGAATCGCGCCCACTGGGCCGCAAGGGGAATGTCCCGAAATGCCGGTGCGACACCGCCAGGCAGCACACTATCGCGGCGGATGATCGGTGCGAAGAGGGCGAGGCGATCCACGCTTTGGGGGTGCGCGGCGGCGAAATGACCCGCCGCAAGGGTGCCCCACGAATGAGCGATCAGCGACACGCGCGCATCACCACACCGCGCGCGGATGAACGCGACGGCACGAGCGATATGCTCGCTCGCTTCCGGTGTCCGGCAGAGGGGTGCAGCGTTCGCTTCCCCGGTATCCATCGCCGCATACCGCTCCGATTCCCCGTAGCCCGGGAAGTCGAGCGCCCAGACATCGCATCTGGCGGCGGCGAGGTCGTCCATCCACGACCAGCCATCGAAGCGGTAGCCCACCGCAAGCCCGGAAGGGAATGTCGCGCCATGGATATACAGGACGATCCCTCCGGTTTGTCGAGGTGTGTTGTCAGTAGGTGCAAGGTGGCGCAGGGCGAGGCGCGGCAATGATGGCTCTTTGGGGGGATAGACGATCTCTCCGGCTTGGGTAGGTAAGATCGCAGGAAACTCCATCGGTGTCCTCCCGTATCGTATCGGTAAATGGTCAGGCGGTACGTACCATATACAGCGTAGAGTCCACATCGTCATTTGTCGAATAGATAGAAATTGTGTGCAAGATCAGCTAAGCTGATGATATGGAGATGATAGAGGTCGAGGCATTCGTGGCGATCGCACAGGCAGGTGGCTTCACCCGTGCCGCTGCCGTGCTGCATCTATCACAACCGGCAGTCAGCCGCCGCATCGAATTGCTGGAGCGCGAACTGGGAGCGCCGCTGTTCGAGCGCGTGCGCGGCGGCACGCAATTGACCGACGCGGGCCACGCCTTTCTTCCCCATGCGCAGCGATTGCTGGCGGCGGCGCGCGACGGTGCGGCGGCAGTGCAGGCAGGCAATGAAGAAGCGAGTGGCACCGTGACACTCGCGCTGGTCGGCACGCTGGCGAACACGACCCTCACTGCTCGCCTCGCCGCCTTTCGCGCAGCGTATCCAATGGCGCGGCTGATGTTGCGTACCGCGCGCAGTGACGAGGTCGGCGCGCTGGTGCGGCAGGGAGAGGTGCATCTTGGGCTGCGCTATTTCGACGATCCCCACCCCGATCTCACCTATATATCGGCGGGGGAGGAATCGTTGCGCGTGATTGGTGCGGCCCAGTCACGATTGGTGCCGGGGGACGCACAGACGCCGCACGCGCTGGCGGGGGTGCCGTGGGTCGCTTTTCCGGTCGGTGCAGGTGCATCCGGTGAGCCGTTCGCGCGTGTGTTGGCACGACAACTGACACGCGCAGGGTTGGAGGATGCAGAGATCGTCGCCATTGACAGTCTCACCGCGCAGAAACGGCTCGTGGAGGCGGACTTCGGCGTCGGGTTGCTGCCGGAAAGCAGTGTGGTCGAGGAATTGCGCCTCGGCACGGTGCGTGTCATACCGGTCGCGGCAATGGAGACTACCGTGCCAATTATGCTGGTCTATCGCTCTGACGGCTACCTTACCTATGCAGTGCGACAACTCATTGTGGCGCTCACTTCAGCATGAACGTGATATAGCCTTCCTCCATCTTGGAACACACAAAAGCATCCGCCTGCTTATTCCTCCGAGTCCGTTGGTTCGCAGCGGGGTCGTCCCCGTTTCCCCGCGTGACGCGTCAGATACTCCTCCGCGTCTTCATCGCGCACGAGCCAATCCCGCCCCACTTTCACGGCGCGGAGTACCCCGCGCTCGATTTGCGTGCGTAATCCCCCGGTGCTTTTCAGTCCGGCACGGCGGGCAAGTTCGGGCAGGGTCACAAAGCCTTTCATGGAATGTAGCGTACGCGCTGAAATTGCTCCCGGCAACCCCTTCAATTGTAGCGCATAAGCTACAATATTAATGTAGCGATGAAGCTACAAAACGAGGCGGGCAGATTGCCCGACATGCGAAAGCCCCGGCAGTGCGGCAACACTCCGGGGCGCGACACGAGGAATTGGAGGTTCCCCATGCGTGACCAGTCTACCATCCGACATCTCTCCCTGCGTAACGTGCGCACCGAGTTCGGCATCCCCTTCCCCACCACGATCAACCCGCAAACGCCCTTGCGTGATCTTCCCGTCGCGGAGGCGATCTATGGTCGCTACAACAATGGCGTCGTGTCCCGTCACACGCTCGCCCTCACCATTGCGGCGATGCGTGATGCGTCGGCGGTTGTGGTGTCCTACCATGACGCGAAAGGCGAGTAGACCGCGCGGGTGCTCTGGCCTACTTCGGTAACGCTCACAAAGGAGTACCACATCACGGCATGGTGCTATTGCACTCTGCGGCGGTCGTGGCAGAGCTTCCGGCTTGACCGCATCCAGACCATTCACCCCCTCACTACCCCCGATGACGCCGATGAGCACAACGGCCCGGTAGCCGCCACTCCTGCGAACCCATACGAAACCGCCGAGGAACCGCGCGCGGTCGCAGCCACGGCGTAATTCCCGGTGACAGGGGCGGTGCAATGCCGCCCCTGCCCGACCACCCACCATGCGAGGGGAGGCGTTGCCGTGCCCTATGTTCAAAGCACGCTCGCGCTGGACGCCGCACCACCCGCGCCGGGAAAGTTTCCCACGATTCCCGCCACCTATACGGGGTGGAGCGCGACGACGCGGCACACCCCGACCGCATCGGGGAGACACTTGCCCGCCGATCTTTGGAACGAGTACCGCCTCGAATGCGAGTCGCGCGAGCGATTGCACCTGCCGGACGTGAGCTTTGTTGAGTTCCGCGACATGCGGGACTGGACAGATACCATCGAGGAGATTAACCATGACGACCACCGCAACAACGACACCCCGCCCTATGGCTGCCACCCCTGACCGTGATACGATGGGTAGCCCTCAGATACGCGACGTGCTCGCCACCCTTGAACGCGGCATCGCGGCGACCCTCACGAGCGATGGCTTCGCCCACTACTTGCGCGCGATGAGCCGCTTCCCCACATACAGCCCCAACAATGTCGCCCTCATCCATGCCCAGCGGCCCGATGCAATCCGCGTAGCAGGATACCGCGCGTGGCAGGTATTGGGTCGGCAGGTACGCAAGGGGGAACGCGGTATCCGCATCATCGCGCCTTGCCGTAGACGGATCGAGACGGAGGAGGAAGGCCTGCGCACTACCATTATCACGGGTTTCACCGTGCGCACCGTCTTCGACTTTGCGCAGACGGAGGGCGATCCGTTGCCCGTACCGCCGATTCACGGCGCGCTTGTGGGTGATGCCACGATGACCGATGTAGTACGCACGGAACTGGTAGCGTGGCTAAAGAGTCAAGGGGCAACCGTGACCCGCACGGACACGGGCAGGGCGAACGGTTACTACCTACCCCGCACCCGCGAGATCGCGGTACATCGTGACCTTGTGGGGTTACGGGAGGTGAAAACGCTCGTGCATGAAGCGGCCCACTTCGTCGCCGACCACTGCGGCAATGTGAAGTGGGAAGACGCGGAAACGGTCGCGGAGAGCGCGGCATACGTCACCCTCGCACACTTTGGGCTGGACACGAGCGGGTACAGCTTCGGCTACGTCGCGCATTGGGCGCGGGAGATGACCGTGTTCCGGCGCAACGTTGCCGCCATTCAGCAGACCGCGCAGCAATTAATCGTCGCCATCGAAAGAAAGGAGGGGTAACGATGGCACGACGATTTTCCACCCCGACAATTCTGCTCACCCCGGCAGCGATGGATGTACTGGTGCGCGCGGCAACTGCCCCGCTTCCCCTTGCCGAACGCCACTTCGCGGGCGAGTGGGGCGGGCAACCCGACAATGCCGTGCGCAATGAGGAGACATTACGCAGCGGTCAGGGCACCGTTATTTCGGTCTTCAGTGTCGGTGGTAGCACGGTTTGGGTCGTCTCGCACCTTGGGGACAGCACGACTTCGCATACAACAATCATGCTGCCCTCGGAGTACTAATTTCCACTTCCCCGCTGGTAGTGGGTCGATTTGAGCTATCTGATCAGTCAAGACGGGACCAAAAACGTCAAATTGACCCACTACCTGGTGCCGCAGCGTGCGACCCTTCTGCAACTTCCCGCTCGGCGATGATTGCCTCGTCGCGCATCAGGGCATCTCTTGCCGCCTCAGGGTGATGCATCGCCAGCGCCACGGAAATCGCATCGACTACACAGAGATGGGTAATGCGCACGGCGACGGCCTCCGGGCGGAGTGCGCTTTGGGGCGCAGCAGTAATCAGCTCGATGTCGGCATATGTGCTCATTGGCGTGTGGGCGTAGCTCGTGAGCAGGATGCATGTCGCGTTCGCCTGCTTTGCCTGCTGCAGTGCCGTGTACGTTTCGGCGCTTTGCCCGGTATGAGAGATGGCAAAGGCGACCGCACCAGGAGGAAGGTGCGCAGCCGAAACCGCCTGCATATGCGGATCGGTAGCGATGGTTGCGGGCAGACCAATGCGGATCATCCGGTAGTACGCGTCGAGGGCGATGGGAACGGAACTGCCGATGCCATAGCACTCGATCCGCGTTGCCACTAGGAGCGCCTGGATCGCCCGCGCCAGCGCATCCGTGTCGATGACGGCGAGGGTATCGGCGATGGCTTGCATATCAGAGCGCAGTACTTTGCTCGTGATCGTTGGGATGTCATCACTCGGCGATACCGCTTCATGGATGACACGGTGGGGAGCGAGCGTTTCGGCGGCAAGCGCGAGTTTGAAATCACGTAGCCCTCGGTAACCGAGCGACTGACAGCACCGGATAATTGTTGCGTCGCTTACGCCAATCTGTTCCGTGAGTGTTTTCAGAGGAAGATGTATGAGGTCAACCGCATTCCGTGCAAAGGCGTTCGCGACACGCTGCTCAGCTTCCGATAGCGACGGTGCAATTGCTCTTAATCGAGCGAGCATTGGCTGAGCGGGAGCGCCATCATCGAGTGCTGCACGACCACGAGTATTCATGAGCGATCTCCTTCTGTTGCCGACAGATGTATTGCGACGACGACGTAAGCGATCATCAAACCCTAACGTGCAGCCCATTCCATTTTCTTGTAGTGATTCTACAATGAAATTGCTTGATAGGTAGCAATGCTTCGTCAGCGTTGTTGTGCCAGGTGTGTTCTATGGAGCGGTCAGTGTAAGGAGTATGTGCGATGCTTATGAACCGACGGACCATGTTGAGAGTTGCTCTTTCAACGACCGGCAGTGCCGCAGCAACCGCAATCCTCGCCGCATGTGGCGGAGACACCATTGCGGCAACCCCTACGCCAGCAACTGGCTCGGCACCTGCAACACTTGCCGCGACTCCCCTGCCTCGTCCATCAGTCACGATCGGTGCGACCACGAGTTCGGTTGCGGTAAGCTCCCCTACAGCGATGATCAGTACTGGAAAAACGATTCCCGAACTCAAAGTCGGTGTACAGAAGTTGCCGGCTACCATGGACCCGCAGGAGACCAACAATAACATCGCGATTCGTGTGTTTTACTCTCATTACGACACACTCATTCGCCGCGACTTTCTTGACGGCAACAAACTCGTGCCGTCGCTCGCTACCGAGTGGAAGCGCACCGACGACAAGACACTTGAGATGAGTTTGCGGCGGGACGTGAAGTGGCATGACGGCACGCCTTTCACTGCCGCCGACGTGAAATACACGTTTGACCGCATTCTCGGCAAAGACCCGAAGCTCATCATCGCGACTCCGGCCTACTTCCCGCTCGCGAGCATTGAGCAACTGGATGATTACCGTGTGCGCTTCGTCAGTACCGCGATCGATCCTATCATGGAGAAGCGGTTCGCGGGCATTGGCGCGCAGATCATCCCGGTCGCCTATCACAAGCAAGTCGGTGCGGACACCTTTCGCACGAAGAGCATCGGCACTGGCCCTTACAAACTCGTGGAATTTCGTCAGGATGATCACATTACCTTTGAGGCGAACGACGTGTACTTCGGCGGTGCCCCTGCGGCGCGGCGCGTAACGTTCCGCCAAATTCCGGAGGTGGCAACACGAGTCGCCGCGATCGGGAACGGCGAGGTCGACATCATCACGAACGTCCCCCCGGATCAGATTGCCCCCCTCTCGATGCGCAAGGATATCACCGTTACGAGCGTGCCGATCGCGAACATCAATACCCTTGTCTTCAACATGAAAGCAAAGCCGTTTGACAAGCGAGAGATCCGGCAAGCGATCAGCTACGCGATTGACCGCAAGGCGCTGACCGAGCAGTTATTTGCAGGCTACGCGACGTGGACTCGCGGCTATCAATTCGAGGGCGAGGATTTCTACGACGCAAACCGACCACAGACACCGTATGACCTTGGGAAGGCGAAGCAACTCCTCCAGCAGGGTGGATACGCGGGTGAGCAAATCGTCTACTCCGCCTACGCACCGAGTTATTACACGTTGGAACGCGAAGTCGGTGAAGCAATCATCGACATGTGGCGCAAAGCGGGGATCAACGGCAAGCTGGAGTTCGGCGACCTCGCCACTAAGGAGCAGACGTTTGACGAAAAGAATTATCATGCTGAGACAGACTCAAGCAACGACACGACCGCTGATCCCGATGGCTATCTCTGGCGCATCTGGGGGCCGGATGCTTTGTATCAGCAAAAGGGGTGGTGGGCGAGCGGGAGCGCGGCGGAGTTCAACCGACTGGGACAAGAAGCACGCACCACGCTTGACCGAGCGAAACGCGCCATGAATTACCAGCGGATGATCGACATTTTCGAGACCGAGGCACCCGGCACCACGCTGTACGACGCCAAAGAACCGTACGCACTTCGGACGTCGGTTGACTGGATACCGTATCCCCTCTACTACATGGATCTGCGCGCGTACAACTTCAAAGTCCGGTAGCCAGGTTGCCCGCAGTGTCGTGAACGAAAATTGCGTTGATTTAAGTGCGAATGCGCTTGCGTCTAAGCGGACGCAAGCGCAACGAGGGGGATGAGATGCAAGACTCAAACCGGACGGATGTAAGTCGTTCCCACGCACAACGGATCATTGTCATGATCTGGGACGGCATGCGCCCCGATTTTGTCACCCCCGAATTGACCCCGCATCTGTCCGCTCTCATGCAAGAGGGAGCAACCTATCGCCGCGCCACGAGCATTTTCCCGTCGGTAACCCGACCTGTCACCGCAAGCATGAGCACCGGAACCTACCCGGCGGCACATGGCATCATCAATAACTTGTTTCTTGGTCCGCCTGACGACCGTGCCCCGATTGACACGGGTGACCCTGCGTCCCTTGCACGGCTGCGAGCAATGAACGGTGATCGGCTCTTGCCTGTACGCACGCTTCCCGAGGTGCTTGCGGCGACGGGACGCCGGTACGTAGCGTTGAGTAGCTGCTCCGAAGGGCAGGCCCAGTTGCTCGACTCCGAGGGTGCGGGAACCATAATCCATCCCACCTTTACCGCACCCGCGTCCCTGATGACGACGCTCACCGACCGTTTCGGGCCGCCGCCAGTGAAGGCCATCCCGGTACAGGCCGCGAACGACTGGCTCACAGCGGTGCTCATCGAGTACGTGCTGCCGGAGCTGGCACCGGCGGTCACGGTGCTTTGGCTGTGTGAGCCAGACGCGACCCAACACGCCTGCGGTCTCGGTGCGCCGGAAAGCCTCGCGGCAATCCGGGGCAACGATGACTGTCTTGGGCGGGTACGGGCGGCCGTGGATGCATCGCACGTACCAACAACGATCATCGTTGCCTCAGATCATGGGCATACCACGGCCTCCGGTATGGTCCGCGTGACGGAAGGATTGCGAACCGAAGGTTCCGGTCTGGCACTCGACCGGGGGCAGGTGATTGTTGGCGACGAGGCGATCGTGATTGAAGACGGACCGGCAGCTGACGCGTACGGGGTGGCCGTAGCTACATGGCTCGTCGAACAGCCGTGGATGGGTGCACTCGTAGCGTGGACGGGTGGGCGAAAGGTCGCTCCCCCGAACACCCTCGGAATTGATGCGTTCTGGCCCGGTCCGTTACGCCCTCCACTTGTGCATGCGCCGACGTTCACTTGGTCCTACGCGTGGACGAACGAACCGAACACGTATGGAGTGCCTGGTAGTGCGTACGTTGGCCCCGCTGAGGAACTGACCGACCTCGCTCACCTTCAAGGACCGATTGTTGGTCTTGACCGACTCGTGTCTTGGCACGGTACGCTCAGCCCATATGACCTACACGTTGTGCTCACGCTCGTCGGCGCGGGAATTCGCACCTGCGAACTCGACACGCCTGCCGGAGTAATGGATATCGCACCAACCATTCTTGCGCTCCTCGGGCTCGATCCGTCGCTTCTTCCAGGCGTCGATGGGCGTGCCCTTACGGAAGCATTCATCGCTCATAACGATGCTTCAGCAATCTCGGTACGGTCGGAATACTTAACCTTTGTACGGAGCGGAGTGATCTGGCGTCATTGGGTTGGCTCCGTCGCCTATCTCGATACACAGGCCCCATGAATACAGCAATTAGTCGAGCTGGTAACGAGACATAACAAAATAAACGCAACCTTATTGCCCAGCAGCAATCTTTACCAATATAGAAGCCCACTTACCAATGGAGCACGTTATGCAATCGCTTGGTCAGACGATCTTTCGCCGCTTTCTGCGAGCCTTGCTCACGCTCTGGCTCGTGGTCTCCGTGGTCTTTGTCATTCTCCATCTCTCAGGTGATCCCGTGATTACTTTACTTGGCCCCGATGCTCAACCCGCTCAAGTTGATGCATTGCGACACGAACTGGGGTTAGACCTGCCCCTGCCCGTGCAATATGCACGCTACTTCGTCGCCCTCGCCCGAGGTGATTTTGGCCTCTCTCTGCATCAGCGCCAGCCTTCGCTCCGTCTCGTGTTGGAGCGCTTTCCCGCCACTCTCCAGCTCGCTACCGCCGCGTTCGCGCTTTCCATCGCTATCGGCCTCGTGGTAGGTTTGCTTGCGGCACTTCTCCAGAGATCGTTTTGGGATCGTCTCTCCATGAGCATCATAAGCTTTCTCCAAGCCGGCCCCACCTTTTTCATTGGTATCCTCCTTATCCTCTTCTTCTCCGTCCACCTCGGCTGGTTTCCTAGCAGTGGTCGGGGCACGGTAAAGCAACTCGTGCTCCCCGCCGTTACCTTGGCAATCGCTACCACGGCGAACATTAGTCGCCTCACCCGCTCCACGCTCCTCGATGTCCTCGGGGCCGACTACATCCGCACCGCTCGAGCGAAGGGGTTGCACCAGCGCCAAGTAGTGCTCGGTCACGCTCTCAAGAATGCCGCCCTGCCGCTCGTGACCTTTCTCGGTATTGAGATTGGCGGACTGCTGACCGGTGCGGTCATTACCGAAACGGTATTCGCGTGGCCCGGCCTCGGCAGGCTTGCGGTAGATGCGGTCTCCACGCGCGATTACCCAGTGGTACAGGCATCGGTGCTCTTTATTGCTGCCGTGTTCATCGGCATCAACTTCCTCATCGACTGCTCGTACACTCTGCTCGATCCGCGCGTACGCGGGATTTAGCGCGGGACTGCGCTAGGCGCTTGATATAGGGATACGGGAGGGAGTATATCGTGGCACACGGGACCGGCGCGAAGACGTCTGCGGCAGCGACCGTGTTGCCGCTCGCCCACGCGGCACTCCCGGCCCATACCCCCAACCGTGGTCCCTTTGGTGGTCGGGACATCCCCGTAGGCATCCTTACCTGCTTAGTCATCTTCGCCCTGATTGTGCTCGCGGCGGTGTTCGCCCCCCTCGTTGCCCCCCATGATCCCTTGGAGCAATCGCTGCTCTTGAGGAACAAGCCACCTGCATGGATGCCAGGGGCCGCGCCCACCTACCTCCTTGGCACCGATAACCTCGGCTACGACCTTTTCTCTCGCATACTCTATGGCGCGCGGGTGAGCTTGGGCATCGGCTTTCTCGCGGCGGTCATCAACGCAGTGATCGGCACCGCCCTCGGCCTCGTTGCGGGGTTTGTGCGCGGCCCCGTGGACGGTCTCATCATGCTGCTCGCCGACGCCGAGCTTGCGACCCCGTTTATCGTGATCGCCATCGCCGCCATCGCCGCTTTTGGCAAGGGCATCCCTGTCCTCATCGTGCTTGCTGGCGTGTCGAGTTGGATGCTCTTCGCCCGCACGATTCGTAGCAGTGTCTTGAGTTTGCGGGAACGGGAGTTCGTGATGGCAGCACGGGCGGTGGGTGCGACCGAGACGCGGGTGGCGCTGCGCCACCTACTCCCCAACCTCGGCTCGATCCTGCTGGTACTGGTTACGGTGAGTCTCAGAAACCTGATCCTGTTCGAGGCGAGCCTGAGCTTTCTCGGGCTGGGAGTGCAACCGCCGCAAGCGAGTTGGGGTTCGATGATCGACCGGGGCCGGGAATACTTGGGCACGGCGTGGTGGATCAGCGTGTGGCCCGGGGCGGCACTGATGCTCACCATCCTCGTGGTCTCGCTTATCGGCGACTGGCTAAGCGACGCCCTCAATCCCTCCCACTAATCGGGTGATGAACCAACAGCAATTGAGAGAGAAAACGGAGGAAATAGGAAGTGACAGTAAACGAAACCCGGAAGCGACTGATTATTACCGATGGCCGCATTGTAACGCCAACCACCGTATGTCAAGGCAGCGTGGTCATCGAAGCAGGGGTGATTACAGAGGTCACGACGCATCGGTACGTGGCTACAAGTACCAAGGAGGAAACGGTCGTCGGCGTCGGTGGGCGATACGTTTTGCCAGGAATAGTATGTCTCCATAATGATGGGCAAGAAAAGGCACTCAATCCACGCCCAAAAACGAATTTCCCTCCCGATTTTGCCCTCCTCGCATACGACCGTGAACTCGCGGGTGCGGGGATCACCACACAGTTCCATGCCGTTTACTTTGCCCCGCTTGCAGGGATGGAGCGGGGCATCGACGGCGCAATCGCGATGGCGCACGCGATCAGCGACTTCGCCACTTCCAGTTATGCCTCGCTTGACCACTTCCTGCTCCTCCGCTGCGAGGTACGTACACCTGGCTCCCTCGATGCCGTGCTGACCTGCTTGGATCTCACCCCGACATGTATGATCTCGGTTGACGATCACGTACCCGGGCGGGGGCAGTACCGCCATGTAGCCCAGCATCCCGAACTGGTTACCCAGCATCTCGAGCCGGGAAAACCCGCTGACGAGGCAATGGCGGCGTGGCTTGTGGAGCGGGAGGCGCGTGCGCGAGAAACCGAATTGCATGTGGCGGCATTGCATAAGCAACTCGCCCGTGCCTCTCGGGAACATGATGTCACGCTCGTATCACACGACGATGATACCGTTGAAAAGGTCACCATGATGCAGCGCCTCGGGGCGCAGGTGGCGGAATTTCCGGTTACGATCGAGGCGGCTCAGCAGGCGCACGAACTAGGCATGTGGGTGTCGATGGGAGCACCGAACGTGGTACGAGGTGGTTCCTTAATGGGCAATGTGAGCGCGAGGGTCCTGGCCCAACATGGACTGCTCGACATTCTCATTTCCGATTATCACGCGTCCTCGATGCTCTACGCGGCATTCCTCCTAGCAAAGAGCGGCATTGTGTCGCTCCCTAAAGCGGTGGCGATGATCACCGCGACGCCAGCGACAGCCGCAGGTTTGGGGGATCGCGGGGCGCTTGTGCCGGGTCTGCGTGCGGACGTAATCGTGGTAGAGATGCGGGGCACGATCCCGGTTGTGATGCAGCAGATATTCGTGGGTAGCACGAAAGTCCATTTCGGAGAATACGGGTGACGAGTTGCCAACGAGATGCGAGGGCAGTCTGGTCACTTGATTTGGTGGTAGTAATTGCCAGATGTGACACTAGAGCGTTGTGTGGCCTGTTGCTACTTCTCATCAATCTTTTCCATAGCATCGAATACTAAACCTCGACTACTCCACTGTTTCGCCGATAACGAGCCAATCGCTAAAGGGACCAGAAATATCAGCGCAAGATGCTCATAACCAGCGCGAATGCCAACCCGCTGCTTACCGCGCCGATCAGCGCCCCCACAATAGTCTGCAACGGCGTGTGATCTCCCACCGCAACGCGCGCCCACGCCACAAGCGGCACGAGCGGCATGAGGAGCAACGCGACCGGGCCGAAGAGCAGCACGAACACGGCGACAATCCCCGCGACCACGCCCACATGGATGCTGATTTTCCACCACATCGTAATCGTCAGCGCCACCGTGCAGGCGACGACTGCGGCCCCAATCAGGGCAAGCATCTCGCGTGGCGCGCCGAGCTTGCCAAGTACAACGAACGCGGCAATGCCTGATACGAGAAAGGCAAGGATGATCGGCGGGCGCTGGGTGCGTTCGCGGACATGGATATCGGTCACTTCTCCGCGTCGGACTTTGCGCACGAGGTGGAGCAATGGCAAGAGGGGCGCGAATATTGATCCAAGCACGGCCCACTTGAGCGCGTCACCGGCTGAGTGGGAGGCATGAATCGCGACCACCGTGATCGCCACCACCGCAAGCGGGGAGGGAGCGAACACCTCGGTAATCAGTCGCGCCAGGCGTCGCTGAGTTGGGGGTGTGGTAGTCTGAATCATCATGCTTCCTCACGTACTTCCTGGGGCTGGCAACGCGGTTTCCCCCGTAGCCGCACGTATCCACCTGCCGCGCGCTCAAGTACCCGGGTTTCCTCCTCAAAGCTCGTGCCAGAGGACACGAGCGGTACCGCGTCCCCCGCACTGGCAATACGGCCGTTCCGTTTCGCGTCTATCGCGGCGTGGAGATTCACGGCAGTGGTCAAGGCCGCGCCACGGTGAGACCGTGCTTCACCCCGGTGAACGCCATCCTGCATTACGAGCGCCGTGTCGCGATATGGTCGCAACGCGTCAATACCATCGCGTGTTTCTGTCACACGTCGGTAGAGGCGCAGACCGAGATCGCGCGGGTCCAAGGCATCGGCGAAGGCAGAGCGCGGCGGATCAAGGGCAATCTCCGGCGTGATTTCGTACAGATCACGCCACAATGGGTAGAGGCGGCGGTGCGTGCGGTACTGCATGCACCAGTGCCACGCATCGAAGAACATGCTACTTAAGAGGCAGACGGTGCCCCCAACGAGACAGGTGTTGGCAAGCACGACCGGATACGCCTGGGCAGGCACGCGGCGGAGCAGGACGAGCACAATGAACACGCTCTCTTGGGAGGCATAGCCCAGGCAGAGGCCCCATCCCACCGTTTGCAGGTGCGTCTGAATGCGGCGATACGCGCGCGGGCTCTGTCCAACGATTGCGTAGTTGCGCAAGGACGCCCAGAACACACGACCGGTAACCAGCACAATAGCGAGCATGAGCACGAGGCGGTACGGGGCCACGAACGGGGCGGTGCTGTAGCGCTGCGGGAAGTCAAGCGGGGCGGAAATCGGCAGCGACGCGCGACTGAATAGCGCTACAAGGGCTGCAAGGATGACGGCAAGCAGCCACCCACTGCCGAGGAATGCATACACGCGCCTCGTCTCCGGTGATGCTGGGGATTCCAGTTGCGCGGTCACGGGTTGGAAGCACCAGCCGCCGATTACCCCCAACCCGTTTCCGATCAGCCGTGCGACGTTCGGGATACCGGTGAAACGATCAATGGCAAGGTATATAGGCGAGCAGAAGGTGGTAAACGCGAGGGCGAGCATCAGGTGCGTGCGCACGTACGCCCACTGTGTCGCATCGCGCGGACGCCAGTGCAGTGTAAACAGCTTGTAGAGCAGCGCGATCCAGATGAACACGACGGTCGCGTTGGTCCATGCTGAGTTACTCAAACGTCATCCCCTCCAGACTGTCGAGCAGGCGGAGTACAGTCGTGGTGCGGAGATCGGGCACCGGGATGTATGCCTGTGTCCGGTACACCCGCTCAAGCACGAGCGAAGCGAGGAGTTCGGCTTCCTGCTCGTCGGTCGTCGCGTACTTCTGTCGCCGCAGGCTAAAGAGCCGCTCCGCGAGATCGGGAAAGAGCAACGCCTTCAACTCGTCCCCGGCAACTCCCTCGTGTCCACAAAAGAGGTGACAGAGTTCGTGCAGGATGATGTGTTGCTGATGCAGCGGCGAGGTCTGCGCGTTGTAATAGATGCGGTCGCGCGATGCGAGCGCGATGCAGATACCGGACATGTCTGGAAGGGGTATCTGCCATGCATAAAGCTCGATAGACCGACCGCGCCGCGCCGCGATAGCATCGATGAGAACGTGGAGGTCAAAGGGGACGGGGATCGGGAAATCGCGCAGATGCGCTTCACACCGTTTCCGCAGGGATTTCAGATGCATAGATGAGTCCCTTCACGATGTTCCGGCCGTTACCGTGTGCCCGCCGTATCATCCGTGCCCGACGGGGCTTCTTCGCGTTCGGTCGCGCGTTCACCGCTATGCAGCCCTTCGAGCCGTCGGGCGTGCTCAATCATCTCCCCGATCACCCGGAGCGCATCCGGGGAGAGGTCGGCAGCGCGGAGCGCGATGCGCTGCACATTGGCGTCGAGGAACACGGGCAGCAGTTGGAGTTGGGCATAGATGCGCGCGGCAGCCTCGCCATCGTCGAAGAAGTACGTAGGCGGCACACCGAAGAAGTCGGCGATCGCTTCCAAGTGCTTCTTGCGCGGGTTGTCCTTTGCGCCCGTGCGTAACTCCCAGAGGTACGAAGCGGAGATCGTCTCACCACCACGCTTACGAATGCCTTCAGACGCTTCTTCGTACGTGTACTCGCGGCGATTCTCAGAGCGGACCGACTTGAATAACTGGTCGATCTTCTCGGCGAGCGTCAGCGTATGTGCCGGTCCCTGCTCACTCATGGTTGCTCCACCGCCGTTTCCTCTGCTGCTCCGTCGGGAAACGGAGCAAGAACGCCGTCACACGTCCATCACCGGAAATCTTACCATATTTCTGTTTCCGTGTGTGGACGGAGAGAACAAGCATGAACCGAGATGTGTTTTGAAGAAAATCGGCAAAGGCTTTCTTCTCTCCACTTCTCGACAGGCGCAACTTTGCGTTGTAGCATTTTCACCTGTGCATGGATAATCATGAATAGCCATACACACGAATAGCACGCGGAAGAGTTCTCTCGAAAGAAGGGGCATCATGAAGGCGAAAACCACTCTGTACCTTCGCGCCGAGACCGTGCAAGCATTGGCGAACTATCTGGAACGCCACGTCTCACATTTGCGCTCAAAATCCGATGCCGCTGACTACCTGCTTCGCGTTGCCCTGAATAATGCGGCTTGCGGGGAGGGTACGCAAGGATCCGCTGCGGCAGTATACGACGACCTTGCCACCCTGCTCGACCGGCACTTCAATCAACTCGTGACCCTCTTACAACAGAATGGCAAGGACGCGCATCGCGCGGCGCAGATGGCGGAAGCGTTGTCGGCACAACTCCTCAACGATACATACGAGACGGCGCGTATTAGCGAGGAAGCGCGACTCCATGCCACTGCATGCTACACCCGCCGCGACCTTTTCAACGCGAACACTCCGCAATAAGGCGATTGCGAAGAGAGCATATGTTCTATAACCGGGAGGTGTGTCGGATGGAGACCCGAATATTGCCGGGAGGAGGTTCGGCGATACAGCCTGCATCGGTGACTCCCATCGCCCTCCTGGGTCTCGCCGCTCTTCCCGCCACTGACCTGCTGCCCACGGGCTTTCCGCCCTTTGCTGCCGCCCTCGGTGGTCTCGCGCTGCGCCGAGTCCACTTCCTCGCGGGCACGCGGGGCAGCGGCGCGACTACCCCGACTGCATCGGTGCTGCTACTCGACGGGTGCAGTCTACCCCCGCCCATTTACTGGGCAGGGGCGTACGGAAGGTTCGGATTCTTATCACAGCATCAATGCATTCCGTCGTTCGTTGTATCTGCTACGCCCTACGAGCAGGCTGCCGCTAATGAAAAGCAACAGTGAGATGCCCATGCCCATATTGAATAGCGTTGCGCTTCCCCCTGTTGCGCTGTGGCCTGTTTGCGGCAGCACAGGCGACTGTGTCTGCCCGGCTACCTGCTGCAATTGCGGAGGCTGACCGGTAAGTGGCGCGGTTTGGGAAATCGGCGGCGGTGTAGTCACACGCGGTGGCGCCACGGTTGGCGCGACCGCCCGCACGACGGTGGGTGCTGACCCGGTAAGCGGCGCGGTTTGTGAAATGGATTCTTGCGGCACGACCAGCGGTTGCGCCACAGATACCACCGCCGTGGATGGTACTCCGGTGAGCGGCGCGGTCTCGGAAATAAGCGTTACCATAGCAGCCGGTGCTGGGCTACCGTTCGCTGCTACTGGCACCACGGAGGGGGCAATAGCTGGCGGCTGTGCCACGATGGGCAGTGCGGCAATCAATGGCACGTTCACCGGGGGCAACGTTGCTGGGGGAGGCGTGCCGGGTGCCAGTGGAGCGTTCACGAGCGGTACAGGTATCATGGTAGGCAAAGATACTGGGGTATTCGTCGGGACAGGTACGGGAGTGTTGGTTGGCGCTGGCACCGACGTATTGGTAGGCAACGGTGGAAACGTCATGATCACCGGCACCGGGGTATTGGTGGGTACCGGCACCGACGTATTCGTTGGGACAGGTACCGAGGTATTGGTGGGCGCAATGATTGTTGCCGCCGGTTGAATCGGCGTTGCGGTAGGTGGTACAGGCGTACCTGTCGGTGCGACAGAGGTATTCGTCGGGGAGCTCGGTGTTCCCGTTTGGGGTACCGATATATTTGTCGGCGACACGGGCGTTCCCGTAGGCGGGATGGGTGTACCTGTTCGCGGCACGGGGGTGTTGGTCGGTGGGATGGGCATATTTGTTGGTGGGACCGGTGTACCCGTTTGCGGTACTGTGGTGCTTGTAGGTGGTACGGGGGTGCCCGTAGGCGGGACCGGCGTACCTGTCTGAGGGATCGCGGTATTGGTTGGTGGAATGGGCGTGCCAGTTTGAGGAGCAGGCGTGCTCGTTGGTGGTACTGGCGTACCCGTCAATGATATCGGGGTATTCGTTGGTAGTACCGGTGTGCCGGTCATCGGAACTGAGGTGTTTGTTGGCGGGATTGGCGTGCCCGTCTGTGGAATTGCGGTACTAGTTGGCGGGATCGGTGTGCCAGTCTGCGGTATCGCGGTATTCGTGGGTGGAACTGGTGTGCTCGTTTGCCTCACCGGAGTATTCGTCGGTGGAACTGGCGTGCGCGTGGGCGGGATAGGGGTACCCGTTGGTGGGATAGGGGTACGCGTGGGCGGAATCGGCGTACTCGTTTGCCTCACCGGAGTATTCGTCGGCGGTACCGGCGTGGCAGTTGGTGGGATGGGAGTACCGGTCGGTGGAATTGGCGTATGTGTTTGCGGTACCGCAGTGGTTTGTGGCGCCGTGAAATGCGTTCCACGCACTGTGGCAACCGCATTGTTCGGCTTTTCTGCTGGCATAACGGTCGGCACCAGCGATGTATTCGCATCGTTTGGTGCATTTACGGCCGGCTTCACCGCCGGTGCCAGGGGTGCCATTACCGGTTTCGGCACGGGTGTCGCGACCGATGCCGTAGCTGTATATGGAGCAGTCGTTGCGGGCATTTGCTGCATCGCCGGTCGCGCGGTAATCCCCGCAGTACTTGCCTGCGTAGGCCGGGCGACGGCAGGTGCCTGTGCGGCAACGGACAGGGTTGAAAAGCTGCCGACGGTGGTAAAAAGGCTGAGAGTCATCATTCCGAGACCAACCCGTTGCAGCACAGCCGTCGTTACGCTTCGGTAAGCGCATTTATGCAATCCGGGGGCTAGGGATCGTTGACATGGTGCGAGTTCTTTTGCAAACATATTCTTCCGCCACCCATCTGATGTGATGCCACACAGCGGCGTCACAAGTGTTCCCTCTCCATGCCGCGCATGGGGAGAAACTGTCAATTAGCTTCGCGTAGCGACCATCGTGGCCCCCGTCGTAGACGAGGTATTACCGGAAAGGATGAACGTCGTCCGCACGGTACAGCTACCGAGCGGGGTAGTGACTGCGGGAAAATCACTCCTGCTGCTCACTTCGGCGGCATACTGGCCTTGGGGATCAGTCGTCTTCCTAAAGGGCGCGAGCGGCACGGAAATCGTCCCAAATCCGGCGGGGGACTGCGTCACTTTGACGCTGCGCACAGCGCTCAACACTGCGTCCGTCGCGGGGTCAACCACCCGGTAGTACACCGTTGCCCCTATGGGAAGGCTGGTCCGTTGCGGGGTTGGGTCAGCAACCAGGGTCGCGGTACTTTTGGTGGTTCCCGTTACCCGAAGGATGGCCTGAAACTGCTGGCAACTCGTCGGGGTCGGAGTCGGGCTAGAGGTGGGACTACTGGCGGGCAGGCAACCGGCAAATGGCGCATTGTTCGCTTGCCCCGACCCTGTCAGGGAAGCCCCGATGAGTTGCCCGGTAATCGCGCCGTTATCGAATGCGATGGCGGCGAACGGCGCAAGGATGCTGCCGTCAATCCCCACATTGCTTAATGTCAGCGCGGTCGCCTGCGGAAAGTTGTAAAGCACATGCGTGCGCTCTACCCCATGCAAGGCAAAGCCTTCATTCTGTAGACGGACCGTATCGCCGCTGATGTTGACGAGCGCGGTCGAACCCGCCGGGGCATTGATCGTCAGGCTATTTGCCATTGAAAGATTGGCGCCAGAAACGGTGAAGATGTTCAAGCGCGAATCGGTGCCCGTCAGCGTGATCTGGTTGTACTGAAATGCCGTCGTGCCATTGACCGGCAGCGCAGCGTCCCCTGTCGCATCGCTACGGAGCGTGTTTGCTGCCGCCCCGAAGTCGAGAGCCGTGCCCTGCCGGTATCCGTTGCCGGAGGTAAAAGTCACACCTTCCAGCGTGCCCGTGCCATGTGACACCGCATTGCCATGTGCGACGGCGCCAGCATGGAAGTTCAGCGCCCCACCCACGATCAAGGTGTCACGGCTGGCGTCGGCGGGGGCGAGCGTCGCGCCAATGCTGTAGTTTGTCAGGGAAACATTACCCCCGGCCGCGAGCCGTCCCTGGGTGTCTGAAGCCGTACTCGTAAAGTTGCCGGACACGAACACGTTGTAGTCTGCGGCGGGGCCAAGCGGATTCGCGATGCAGGCACCAGCGGGCGATACCGCGCGGGCGGTGGTGGTATCCAGGCTGGTTACTGCCGCCATTGCAAGGATGACGCCGCTCAGGATCAGAGAAATGCGCAGAGTCATGGAACGAAACTGCCGAGTCATCACGTTCTCCTTTAGAAACGCCAAATTCTATAAACGCAGAGCGCGGAGATGCAAAGCGCGTAAAGCGCTAAGGGGGTTTAATCACCGTGTCCGTGCGGGCGCGCGGCGGTGGCACGCGGGCCCCAATACACGTCCTTTCGCGTGTCAGGTGTTGCATGGTGTTGGGGCGTGGGAGCGAGGCGGAAAATCATCCGGTTGCTACCCACGTAATTCGTGATCGCCGCAGCGGCAATACCGCACACGCTCGCGATGAGGTAGGGCAGGCGATGGCTGACCAGTGCGAAGACGGCCTCATTAATCACGAGTGTGGACGCAAGCAATGCATGATGCGTGACCAATGCACGCCATATTGTGTGAGCTGGCAAACCGGCTATGTGTCGGTCGCGCCAGGTGATCTGACGGCTTAAGAAGACGTTGATCTCCGTTGAGAGCACGATGGCAATGATGTTCGCTACCTGTTTTTCCACCCCAAGCGTGACGAGGCCGGAGAGGCAGGCGAGTTGCACCACGGCGCAAGTCGCGCCTACGAACGCGAAGCGGATGAGGCGTGGTACCCGGATAACGTGATCGTGCATGCAATACATAAGACCCTCCGTCGGGGACATACGCTATGAAGCGGCGTCACCCCTCAGCAATGGTGCATAAACGCGCTACGCCGTTCGTCTGATTACCGAATCTCGGTCGCCACCCCAAAAGCCGCCGAGTGTCGCCTCTGTTTCCCGAAACGTGCGTTTCTCTGACCGCCGAACCCACGCTTCCCGTTTCGGGGAGGCATTTCCTGTCTTTTTGCGATGCGAGAAAGGGAGAGAGTCGCGGCAATGGTGCCGCGCTCGCGCTCCCGATTCACTTCACGACGCGCGTTTCGCTCAGTGGTTTACGGTGATACTCCATCAGTGGGCGGTTAATCGCTTCATGGTAATTCCCCCCGCGATAAGAACTACGGCAGCGAAAATCAGCAAGCGCATCTCCGAAGACGCGGTCTCCGCGAGCGGCGCTCCCGTGACGGGCAGCATCACCGTTGTGCCGCCGCCCGTCGCATTCGGTGGTCTCACCGTTGCAATCGGGGCCATGGCCGGACTGCTCGCGGCAGTCGCGCCGGTCGCGGCAGTTGTAGGCATTCGAGGCGAAAGCGTTGATGCGACGGACGCGGCGGTCGTGGCTATTCGGGCAGGCATAGTTGCCGTAGCGGGTGTCATAGTGGGCGTGCCCATCACGGCGGGCATCCCCCTGTCGGAAGGCGCGCCATTCGATGTGGCGACTGGTGGCATGGCGGAATCGAGGTAAAACTGTACCGCGCCGAGGCTCATCAAATACACAGAGTACGTTTTCCCTGCTTCCGGCACGATGCTTGTGACCACCGCCGTGTTGCCACCGTCCGTTGGGGAGATTCGCAAGTCATGGCGGGTCGCATCCACGTCCTGGTACGGGTAGGCGGTGCCGAACTGCGTGTTCGCGAAGAGCACGGGACCGTCTTTAATCGCGACATTTACCGTGGAGACATCGGGGCCGGCATGTACAAAGCGCAGCTTGGCCTTCCCCGGAGCCGGCGCGAACGTGGCGTCATCCACCACCGTGAGACGCACATTTGCGAACAAACCTTCAACCACGAGGCTGAGCCGCCCGCCTGCGGGGATTGCGAGGCCCGGCACCGCGATCAGGGGGGCCGCTACGCGTGGATTGACGCCTTGACCGAAAACCTGGAGCAGATGTGACCCCGCAGCTAGTGACAGGTAGCCCCGTGCCTGTGTAAATGCGAGCGCGGAGACCGTCTTTTCGCCGTCAACGTAGACATCTACCGCCGGGGTATCCGGTGAGGCATGGATCACACGTACCGCCGCTACGTTCGCGCTCGTCTGCGCGGCAACGGATGGTACGCAGAGCGCGCTCAACACCAGTGCCAGTGTCACGAGTGGAACCAGGTGACGAGATCGGATTTTCCCCACAACCGTGGGGCCAATGCCGGTACGGAACCGTGAGTGGCCATATGTGTGCAAACGCATCCGGTGTACTCCCTTCCAGATAATTGTCTGCCTGCGCCCGAATCGTTACTTTGCTTCCGGGGCGGTAATGGAAACCGGGGTATTCCAGCCACGGTAATGTACTGTGGAGACCGGGGTGCCCATCCGGGTAACCCGCTCCAGTTGCTGTGGCACGCCTGTACTGGGGTCCACATCGAGCACCACATCGGTATTCGTTTCCGTGTCATACCAACGAAGCACCGAGCGATCTACTGCGGGGTTGGTGTTCTCGACATGCGGCAGAAACGGCATCACTTGCGCCGACACATCTACGGTGCCGGGTCTCGGGGCCCATGTCCCATTGAGCGGGCGTTGCCACGCTTGCTGCCCGACCGCAATGAGTTCAAGGGTCTGCGTGTTCAACGCACCCGTGTAGGTCGTGAGCACATGCAACTGCGGGGGCGTTTGCGCGTCGCCAAGCACAAACCCGATATCCATCGTTGTCTGCGTACCGTTGTTGTATTTCGTGTTCACGACGAAACTCCCCGTGTGCAGCGTTGATTCCGCATTCCGAACCTGCTCAAGAGTTATGGGTGCGGCAGACCGGGGCATAGCGGGTACAGGCGGCACGGTTGGCACAGGTACGGTGAGCGGGGTCGGCGCGGTTCGTACGGGTACTGTCCGCACGGGCGATGCAACCGGGGCAGTGTCAAGTGAGCGACGAAGCTGAGCCGCAAGGTCAGTGCGACCACTGCTAGGGTCTGCCGTACTACTGCCCGCGTCTGGGCGAAGCGCCATGCCACTGCCAATCACCGCGATCACCGCAACCGTGGCGACCACGCTCACAATCCCTAGAGGAATGCGGATTCGGCGGGGCCGATGAGACACATGCCGCGGAGTCGCGATTTCGTAAAGTGGTACATTGTTCATTGTCGCCTCCTTTCATTCACACATACGATGGGAGCAGGGCGGGAACAGGACAGGCTTCCCATACCCATCATGGGTCAACTTCTACCTGCCCGAGGTACACTGCGCTGATCTGAGCCGTGCCGGGAAACATCAGGGCGATTTCGTGATACACCCCTGGCTGACTGAGGTTCCAACTAACCTCCACCCAACGCCCGGTGGGAATAGACTGCTTAAAGCCATCGTCACGCCATTGCCACTGCTCGTTAAACCCGATCATGCCAAGAATGACATCCGAACCGGAATCTCCTTTCGGCTCCACATAGATCTGCGCCCGCACGCGCGAGACGGGGGCATCCTGACGCACGCCGACCATTTGCGTCTGGGAATCGGGGATAAACTGAAGACTGGGCTGATCGTTCCAGCGCTGGCTCTGGCTCACTGTCACGCCGACGCCCGGTTTCACCTCCCCGACATGCGCGCCCCACCCTTGAGCTCCCCGGTCAAATCCATACACTGCGGCCCCATCCGGGGTTGGCCCGCTCTGCATAGACACCACTGCTTTGGCCCGGTAAATCTGCACCAGCGTGCCGCCGCGATCCTGTCGCTCGTAGACGCGGTCGTAGTAGAGAGGAATCTCATCGCTCAGTTGCTTGCGAATCTGCTGGCCGACGGGGCCAACACCGCCATCAAGCACGATCACATCCACGTAACGGTCGGCGATCAGGCGACGGTACGCGTTAATGCCTTGCATACCGCGATACATCACGCTGAACGGATCAATCACGCGGCTGGCAACGGGTATGTTGGGGTCCTGTCCATAGAGGTAGTACCGGATCACGCTGTCATCCGCGAGGATACGACGCGCATGAGCGGATTCCGCCCGAATTGCATCCACAGATGATCGCAAGTTGGGGTAATCGGTCGCAACGCGGTTCGATTCTCGGAGTGACGCCCCAAGCGCGATGGGTGCGATGATACCAACGATGGCGACCGCCGCAAGCGCCCGCCACAAGCCCTGCGGAAGGCGCTTACCCCGTTCTTCGAGGATCAGTTCTCCAAGTGGCGCGAGGATCAATCCGGCAGGCACGAGTACGAGCAGCAAAACCGAGATGCTGACGTGCCGCCACTGACCGAGCTCGCGTTGCGTGGACAAATACATCATCGTGAGACCGGCAAGCGGCACGACAACGACGGTGACGAGCAGCACCGCGACGGTCCTCCCGAAGCCCGGTCGCGCGCGGTGTATCTGTGGCAAGAGACGCTCGATCGCCGGTGCGAGGGCGAAGCCCACGAGCGGGGCGAGGAAGAAGATCAAGTAGATGCTGTGCTTCCACCAGTCCGCGTCGGGGCGCGAGAGCGCTTGAAACGCGAGGATGATCCCGGCGCCACCGATGCTAAATATCCGCCCCGGGACGCTCGCCCAGCACCAACCGATCAGCGCGACCCCGACGAGCGCGCACAGTTCCGGTCGTTGCACGATGTACAACCGGAACGGGTCGCTGCTCTTCAGGTCTGTATAGCTTTTCGAGAACGTAAGCAGGGTGAGCAGTTCGGCGCGAAAGACGAACGCATAGGCGGCAAACGTGACACAGAGGGGCAGCACGAACCAGCACACGTTACGCGTGAACCGCGCGGGTTGCCGTGGCTTAGAGGCTAGCGGCGCGATCATCATCCATAGACAGATGAACGGAACATAGATTGCTACGACATACTTCGAGAGGAACGCGATGAACAGCAAGGTTGCTGCCCCGAGCAACGCACGTTGGTGCCCCGTGCGCCAGGTAGTGGCGAGCACGGCAATGCATCCCATAAGTGCCGCACCGGCAAGGGGGTCATACGTGGCGAAGCGGCCTACGGCAATGGCGGTGGGAAGCGCCGCTATGAGCGCGCCGGCGACCAGTGCGGCGGTATCACGGCGGACGGGGGACATACTTGCCGGGGCCAATGCTCGCACGGTGAGGGCGGTCGCCAGTACCATCAGTGCACCGAGCGCCGCAGTGAGGAGCCGCATGGCGAGTAAGCCGCCAACCTTGTCCGCCAATCCCGCCAGAAGCGTCCAGAGGTCTGAGCCATATGACCAGGTCAGGTAGCCCGCGTATCTGGTGTGCTGCTCGATCAACATGCGCCCGTTCAGGGCAAACGTGCCTTCATCCATAAACGCACTGTTGCTGCCCGCGAGCAGGGCGCGCAGCACGAACGCTGCGAGGGTGAGCGCAACCAGGCACAGGGAGAACGGCACCGCGAATGCCTGCGTTGTCCCTTCGGTCGCGGCTTCCGTCACGGCGTGGGCGTAACGCCGTTCAGGGGCGACGGGTGAGAGCGTTGCGTTTCGTGCCTCGGTCGGATGCGCCGGTATTTCCATTGTGTTCGTTTGTCTGTCCATCATTGCTCCTCTGTGTCCCGATCTCTTTAAATACAGCGCGAAGTGGTTGCGCACCCCACGTCACGGCGTGGGCGGGTTGTGCCAGAGGTCCGGCGTTGCGTTCGCATAGAGAGCGACCGCAAACCATTCCCATTCCTGGGTATAGATTTCCGTGGGTTTGCCCCAATACACGCCCGTCTTATCGTGGTGCAACCCACCGAGCACCTGCCCCGCGAACAACTCGTTCGCGGAAGGCGGATCGAGGGTCATGAGCGCGGCGACGGCACCGGCAGTACTGACGGCGCTCGGCGTGGCTTGTACCACCCCGCCATCGTGGGCGTAGATCGCGTCTACGTACCCCTTGTCACCGCCGCCATTCGGGAGGGGATGCGTCACTTCGTCCCGGAGAAAGCCGGTCTGCCGCAGGTAGGCATCCGCGCGCCCGTCGTGCGACCAGCGCCCGTCAAGGGCAACGCGCCAGTACGTGCGGGCCGCGTCGTAGCCATACTGCGTGGTATCGGTGCTATCGAGGTGCAGCGGCACGAGCGCCCCGCTCTCATGGTCCATGCCGATCCAATCGGGCGGCAGCCCTGCGGACACACGGAAGCCGAGGGGGGCGCTCGATGCGTCAAAGAGCATCTGGTATCCCGCATCAATGACGCCGTTCCAGTTATGCGCGGGATCCACTTCGTGGAAAATGCGGTACGCATAGGGCGCGAAGTAGCTTGGGTTGAGCGCGATCACCGCGTCGTTCGGCGCCCAGTTACCTGCGGTGACGTAGGGCTTGCCATTCACGATGACAACCTCGTGCGCCCAGATTGCCGCCACCGTCCACGTACCCACATCACGTAAGGTGGAATCGTTCCATCGCTTGCTCGCGAGCAGCAGCGCGAGCGCGTAATCCGTGTCCGCGTCCGACGCGGCGTTCGCATCCTGAATAGCGCCATCGCGCGCTTGCCATGCGAGCAGGTTGTCCGGGCGCGTGAGGTGCAGCCGCGTCCAGGTAAAGACCCGGTCGAACTCGGCGCGGTCGCCGAGCCAGACGGCACGAAGCATCGCGTACGCCTGCGCTTCCGAAGTGACTGCGCCATCCGCGCCCGTGTACACGCCGTTGTGCTCAAAGCGTCCCTGAAGCGTCGCTTCACTCTGCGCTAGGAGCGCGGTTTCGGTCGTGCCTGATTTGTCTACCTTCCAGAGTTGAATGTCTTGCCCCGGATGCCAGTTGATCTGGTCGTGATTCGTCCAGCGCATCACGAGGTGCGCGTGCGCGAGGGCATCGAGCGCGAGCGTGTTACGCGGCGGCGCGTTGAAGTCCTTGATCGTGTCCGGCGTAATTACCAGGTAGTCTACGTTGGACCAGTCATTGTGAAATACCCCATCACGGATCGCTGGGTCCGCAGTGACCTTGAAGTAGCTGTGAGCATTGGGAAACGCGGGGCCGCCGAGACCTGGCTCATGGAGATCGGTCCAGATATCGTCGCGGATGACCATGCGGCTGTCTGGAGGTAGGTAGGTTTTGATCCAGGTCACGGCAGCGTGCCCCGCTGTATCGGGCTGCGCCAGAAAGAATGGTTGGATCGTACCCGCCGCAACGTAGCCACTCACGAGCGAACCGACCATCAGCGCAGCAAGGGCGCCCGAACCCGGCGCGGGAATACGCGCGAACAGGGGGCCGAGTAACACCGCGATGTTCAGGCACACAAATGGGATCGCCATCAGCACGTAATGACCGAGCACACTTCCCCCAATCGCGAGATCGAGAACCGGCAGGAAACCCAGTAGCCCGGCGGCAAACGCGCGGCTATTGCGGATGCGTCGCCAGCCAATGCCCCGCCCCAGATTCAGGAGCACCGCAACCAGGCCGACACTACACAGCACGGGATCGTGCGCGAGCCAGTTCGCGCGGAGAAGACTCAGCGATTGATTGTGCAGGTTGATAATACCGGCGCCCGGTTGGGAGAACTGACAGGCAATCTGGTCGTAGAGCGAAACGCCCACGCTCGCCTGGCCGTTGGCGCCCAAACATCTCACCCCATTAAGGGGGAGCAACTCGCCCTTCAGGGCGGCAAAGAGGGGGTACCAACTGACTACCGCCACCGCCACGGTAAGCCACATCACCAAGCCAAAAAGGCCATGATGCCGTCGCCGTTGCCGGAACGCGATAAAAAGAAACGCCGGTAGGAGCACGATGGCGGACTCCTTCGACAACAGCGCGATCCCAAAGCAGCAACCACTGAGCGTGAGGCGACTCAACCGCCCCCAACCATCGAGCAGCAGATCGAGGCTGAGTAGCACCCAGAAGAGCATGATCGTATCGAGCAACACGATGCGCTGGTAAAAGAGGGCGAGGGGCGAGAGCGAGAACAGGAGCGCGGCAATGCCTGCCGTCGCCACCGTCGCGTTCAACTTACGCGCGAGATGGTACAGCAGAGGGATCATCGCGAGATGCATCAGGAGCATCAGCACACGACCACTATTGATCGCGGTGCCAAACGTGTGCGAACCGCCCGTTGCACCCATCCAGGCGGCGAGTTGCAGCCATCCGGCGGGCGCGTGGTCATAGACATAGGTATACGGGGTAATGCGCGCTTCTCGCAGCACGGCCCATGCCTGCGCGGCGTAGATGCCTTCGTCATCGAGAAAGGTGAAGGCAGGGTAGTGAAAGAGATTGAAACCTTGCGCGACTAACCCGACCAGGATGAGGCCCACAATCACGACCGGCTCCGTGACGAAGCGGGTGATCGCATTGCCGAACGAGATAAGACGCGCGCGTGACAGGCGGCGTGACCGGAGCACCGAGCGAACGGGAATGAGGATGTCAGTCATGAGTGAGTTCCTCCAGGACGAGTGGCGCGGGGATGCCGGAAACGGTAGCGCCAGTGGTGACACGATGCGCGCCGACATGGGCAGTCTTTTCCCAAGTATTGATCCGGCGGAGCTGTCGCCACACCGCTCGTATCGCGGCATAGCCAAGCAGCCATTGATACGGGAAGTACGCAGCGGTGAGTGCGAGAAAGGCGCGGGGCGACGCCTTTAAACCATGTGCCTCGGTGAACTCATGCAACCCGAGCAGGCTGATTACCAGCTGCAGGATAAGGACGTACACAGGCAGGCTACTGATCATCGCGACGAGGATCGGCGCTTTCGCGTAAAAGATCATCCAGATACTGATCGGCAGGTACAGCATCGTGACCGCTTGCAGGAGTGGAAACGCCAGCACATAAAATGCAAGCAGGCGTTGATTCCAAGTGGGGAGCCGCAACCACTCCCGCTTCCCAAGCACCTGGAGAAATCCCTGGTTCCAGCGCGTCCGCTGCTTGATGAACTGCGGCACGGACGGTGGCGTTTCCTCCCGCGTCACGTAGTTGTCGTCGTACAACACGCGCGTGCGCACCCCAGCAATGCTGAGCCGGATACCGACATCTGCGTCTTCGGTCAGGCACGTCTGGTCCCAACCGCCAAGCTCCCAGAGCAGATTGCGCTGAATAAACACCGTATTGCCACCGAGGGGCACCATGTTGACCGATGCATGGTAATGCATTCGGCTCTTGAACCAGAAAAAGTATTCCAACACATTGAGCGCGGAAAACCAGTGATCGGCGTAGTTCATCAACTGCACACCGCACTGCACCACCGGAGCATTTTCCCGGGTCATCACCGTGTTGACGACGTGTAAGATGTCCCGGTGCGGCTCATCTTCCGCATCAAAGATCGTTACCACATCGCCCGTTGCCTCGCGCAGCCCGAGATTGAGGCCGTGCGGCTTGTTGATGGGCGGCTCCGTGAACGTAATCAGCCGGGCATTGGTGATGCCTTGCGCGGTAAGGGCCGCCAGTTTCTCGTCCACCTTCGCAATCGTGCCCGCGTCACCGGCCTCGATCACCACTAGGACCTGCACGAGGTCACGGGGATAATTGAGATCCACCGTGTGCTGGATCGTGTCCTGAATCACCGCTTCCTCATGGCGCGCGGGCAGGAGCACCGTGAAACGCAGCCGGGGTGGGGTAAAAGTCGCGGGAACGCGGTTCTGGTCGTGTCGCTTCGCATCTTCCCAGGCGTACAGCATTAGCATGGCAGAGTACGCGGACTGGCCGGCGAGCAACACCGATCCCACGGCGAGGAGTAGATACACTCCCGTCATTCTGCCGCACCCTGGCATGAGATGCGCGGGGTAAACGCGAAGAAAGCGATGCCTACGTGCCAAGCCATGATGTGACCCTCCCAGTAATGTGTCCCCGGTCATTCCTCGATGCACAAGCGCCACGCGACCGCCTCGCAGGAACTGAATCGTAACCATGCGTACATGAACGCAATGACCTGTCTGAAGCCAGGTTTCAGACGTATGAGCCAAAGCAAGGGTAATGCCACGATCGTCAGAAATCAAGTGGGTAAAAATGAGGCGTTTGTTAATAAATGAATTTATGACAAATAAACCATTATTGAGGCACTGTAGAGGAATCACCCACGTACCCCGACTTGTGCAACATGAAACATTTACATGAAATACGTAACGCTTTAACGCGATAGAAATCGCGGGCGCGGGAGTCTTTGGTTGGGATAACGCCTTTGCGATGAGGATACACCTTGTCGTATATTTATTTTTCTCTATTTTTGCTGTTGACACAAGTCGTATGATGTTTCTGTATGCGGGTAACCGTGGCAGGCTGACCAAAACTCTGTTTGTACGGAACGGCTACGGGACCTTCGATAGGTCCCTGATCGTTACATAAACGAGGTGAGACGATGTGGCTCCGTAACGGTTCTTTATCAAGCAGCAGCACGAACCGGGTACGCCTAGGGGCGATTCTTGGTCTCGCGGCGGTGCTTCTCGTGTCATGCGCGCTGGTGAACGGCGGTGTTGCCGCGCAGGCCAGCCACATCCACCTTGCGAGCGCTACCCCGGCTCGCGCGAGCCATGCGCGTTTATTCGCCGCTGGGGATGCCGCCACGGCGTTTCGCGCGGCGGGGCTGCCGCTGGATGATTTCCATCAGCAGACTGCCGGGCCAAGCGGCCCCAGTGGCCCGCCCGCCACCGAGCGCGAAGCGTGGGCATTCAGCATTCCTTCAATCGCGCCCCGTGGCGGGAGGCTGCTCATTTTCGCGGACGATAACGCGCTGCAAAAGAAAGCCGCGTGGTACACCCACGCGGGTTCGGACACCGCGATCACGATCCACGGCAACATCATCCTCTGGCTCGATCCGGCGCTCGCACCCGCCGAGGCCGCCCGCTATCGCCAGGCACTAGAAGGGTTGCGGTGATCGCCATGAGACCGCTTTCGCGCATCGCGCGTAGTGCCACAGTTCTCGGCCTGATTCTCATGCTTGTCGCCATCGGCGTCACATCGGGGAACACGCCGTCGCCGTTGCCGGTACGTGCGGCCGGGCCACTGACCTGGACATATAAAAACTTCACGATGGCGTCCTATGATCAGTATGACCTCTACAACAGTGCGTCCACCCTGCAACAACTCGTGGACGCGGGAGCGACCTCCGTGACCTTCACCGTCACCTGGTACACGGGCAGCATCTACTCCACGGACATCTACCGCACGGGAGCCACCGCCACGGACGACGCGCTGGTATACGCGATCGGGCAGGCGCAACAGAAGGGGCTACAGGTGATGCTGAAGCCCCATCTGGACAGCCAGGACGGGCAATGGCGTGCGGCAATCAACCCCGGCAGCGGCGCTGCTGACCAATGGTTCAGCAATTACACGGCGTTTCTCGACCACTACGCCGACATCGGTGCCCAGCACGGCGCGATTTTATTGTGCATCGGCGCGGAACTGATCTCGATGAGCACGAACCCCGACTACGAAAGCCGCTGGCGGGCGCTTATTGCCCACGAGCGCGCCCGCTTCAATGGCAAGCTCACGTACAGTGCGAACTGGGGGGGGCCGGGGTTTGCCGAAGAATGGTCGCGGCTGCCCTTCTGGGATGCCCTCGATTACCTCGGTCTCTCGGCGTACTTCAACCTGTCTGACACGACCACGCCGAACCTTGCGGACCTGAACGCGACCTGGGCCGACTACAAGACGAACACGATTGCCCCCTTTCAGCAACGGTGGAACAAGCCGCTCCTTTTCACCGAGGGGGGATACCGCAGCGTCAATATCGCGTCCAAAAACCCGTGGGACGCGAGCACATCTGGTCCTTCGGACCCGCAACAGCAGGCGCTCTGCTACGAATCATTGTTCGAGTCATGGGGCAATGTCAGCTGGTTTGCGGGCGGGATGTTCTGGTACTGGAAGCCGAACGCCAACAATGTGGACCCGAATGACACCGACTACGAGGTGCAAAGCAAACCTGCGTACGACACCGTGAGTGCATGGTTCAAGTCGTCGTCGCCCACGCCAACCGCAACGGCGACTCCGACGGCAACCGCCACGAGCACGTCTACTGCGACCACGACCGCAACCGCGACGGCAACAGTAACGCCCACGCGCACACCGACACCGACCGCAACGGCGACCCGGATTCCCACAGCGACCGCGACCCCGGTACCGACTGCGACCGCGACGCCGACGAGCACGCCAACCCGTGCCGCCGCACCGACAATCCAGAGCCTGTCTCCCGCGAATGGCAGCAGTTCCGGGGGCACACGGATCACGATCACCGGGGCGAACTTCGCATCGGGGGCGACCGTCCGGTTTGGTGACGCCCCGGCGACCATGACCGGTACGGGAAGCGCCACAAGCATCGTCATTCTCGCGCCGTCACATGCTGTGGGCACAGTAGACGTCACCGTGGCGAATCCGGACGGGCAATCGGTGACGCTTGCGCACGCATATACATATGTGACCCCAAGCGTCGCCACGGTTGCGCCCCCAAGCATCATCCCGACTCATGCTCCTGCCGCCACCACGAGCGCAACCCCAAACCCAATCCCGGCGACGCATCCCGCAGGGAGCGTCGCCCCCGAAGTACCAGCACCACGCCCAGCACCAAAGTAGTTCCTTCGCGAATCGAGCCAGAATGGAGCACGAACCATGACTGCCACCATTGATTCTCACACCCCCCGTCTGCTTGCGGTCACGCACGATGCAAGCGAGAAATCAGTCGCACCGCTGCCCGACCCGCTTTCGCATACCGAGCGCACACTGACGAACCCGCTCGTCGAGATCGTCATTCCCGTGTACAACGAGGAGCGCGCCCTGCGCCCCTGCATCGCGAAGCTGCGGGCCTATCTCACCGATACCTTTCCCTACCGCTGGCAGATCACGGTCGCGGATAACGCTTCCAAAGACCGCACCTGGGAGATCGCGCAGGAGTTGACGCGCGAGTACCCAGACGTGCGCGCCCTGCACCTCGACCAGAAGGGGCGTGGACGTGCCTTGCGTGCCGCATGGCTATCGAGCGACGCGGACATCGTGAGTTACATGGACGTAGACCTCTCCACGGGGCTGAACGCCTTTCTCCCGATGATCGCCGCGATTGCCGTGGGGCACAGCCACCTCGGTACAGGGTCGCGCCTGATGCATGGCGCGCGGATCACGCGGCAGTTCAAGCGTGAACTGACGAGCCGCGTGTACAATACGCTGATTAACCTCACCTTTCGCAACGGCTTTTCGGATGCGCAGTGCGGGTTCAAGGCGATGCGGCGCACGCTGGCAGTGGAGATGCTGCCGTACGTCGAGAATCAGGAGTGGTTTTTCGACTCGGAACTGCTCCTGCTCGCGGAGGAGCGCAACCTGCGCGTGGTGGAAATCCCGGTGGACTGGGACGAAGACCTCGA
>JAABUQ010002784.1_pt1 | contig 33619 bp, 18 predicted proteins | sample 5560001 | NCBI WGS metagenome assembly JAABUQ01 (sample SAMN10711888, study PRJNA513371) | rock metagenome | isolation source: Antarctica rocks | place: Antarctica: Victoria Land, Finger Mt nord | collected 2015-12-18
ATTATTCAACAAACAAACAATGACAAATATTAATAGTCCAACAAATGATACACGCAATTTCTTAGCATTTAATGAATATATTATATCCAAAGATTTACACTATACCTTGGAATCCGGTATACTACATAAAAATGAATCTCTGGGAGCATCCAACACAAATAAATTTTATATTCTTATGATAAGAGTATTAAATAAAGATTCTAGAAGCTTGGTTTATAACTATATTAGTTATCCTCATGTATTTTATTATACCTTTATGTACTTCTTATGTAATAGAAGTAAACTTATGGCTAGGAGTAGCGTTTATAAAGAACCTGGTCATTTTTTAAGCGTTATTGATAAATGTTTAGATAGTAATCCTATTGAAGATAAATTAATTTTTAGTAAGGTTTTAATTAATTTAGAAAAACTTGTGGATAATATAACAAATTCTTATTATCCTATTACTAGCACAGAAATATTGTTGTTGATAACTAGACTAGTTATACACACTGATACACGCTCAATGTCTCAATTGGTCGATTTAGCTTTAAAAAAAGACCATGTATCCTTTGTACAAGAAATATTAGGTTCGTTAGATAACTATCATATAATAGGCAGAATTTTGAGTCTTAATAAAAGTATTGAACCAATTAGTATTATAAATGGTTGTGCCTTTATCGTAAAAGATTTAGAAAAATTTATTTTATGCGTAAGAGATAATAATTATAATTTAAATGCAGGTCCACAACCATTAAGAGGTCAAGTAAACTCAATTAATAATTCTTTATCTATACTAGATATGGAATACAGAAAAAGTTTATACAATCACAATAACTATCATTGTAACTCAGGTTATGGGGTTTCCGCGCCACCTAAAATAAATAGAGATAAATTTTCCTTTAATAACATTCATATGAACTTGGGTGGTGTTAGGTAATCATCAACCGAAGCTTTGGATAAGCAATCTTTTTTATCAAACTGTTTCTTTATTAAAGACATTGAAAAATTGTTACAAACCAAAGAGCATAACATCGGATTACAAAATCAAATAGAGGAGTATTTATTTTATAATGGAAATAATATGGTTAATAAAGCATTTACCTCAATTGATTTTAGTAATTCTACATCTAAATGAATTATAGAAAAATACGAATTAATTATTGAGCATTTAAATAAAATGCTTAGTAAAAGTGTTTTAGTAAACAAAAGTAAAACTACTTTAATCCAACAAAATCTCTTATACACCAAACAAGTATTAAGTGTCTTAGGTAGTGAAAGGTGTGCAAATACTTTAATTTATTTTTTCTTAGATTTAGTTTCTAAAGAGACTAAGGTGGAACGATTAATACAAATTGACTGTTTTACATGGTTGGGCAAAAAATTAGTTAACATCTATATCTATAACTTGTATAAAGAATATTGTAAAATCAATGGCGTAAATATAAGTCTTAGTGAGTGAAAAAATCTAGATGAAAATCAGAATCATAATCATTTATATGAATCACAAATAATTGTTGCTATAGCTGGTAATTTAGTACAGTTTTTAACAACTGCTTCAGTCAATATGATTGAATTAACGACAGAATATGCTGATGACAAAAAGCTACATAATACAATTAGAATTCAAGAAGATGCTAGAAATATTATTCTTAAAAGTGAAAATACTAAAATTTTTAGTGTACCAGCCAAACTGCCTATGATTGTTGAGCCTAAACAATATAAATTAGTTAATAACAAAATCATATTAGGTAAAAAAGCATTATCTATAGAGAGTAGACAAATGTCTAATACACATAGTCTAAAATCTAAAGATATAGATAATATAGCTTTAATTGGTCCAACTAGACCTCATGATTCTGGAGGTCTACCAATACAATCCAGTCCTAATGGCTATATGGCTGCTGTGTGTGGTCTGCAATTACAAGCCTTTAGGCCTGTGGAAGATGTTGATACCTTTGAGTCTATAAGATCTCTATATCGTGCATCGCATCTGCCTTCGGTACCTATTCATGAACCTTTGCCTTCGGTGCCTATGCATGAACCTGGTTTGCTTTTGGTACCTGAACCTGCTTTGCCTTCGGTGCCTATACATGAAACAAGTATTCCTGGTTCACCTGGTGAAGTTTCTACAACTAATATTGACTTACTAGCTGTATCAAAAGAATTTGCAGTTAAATCTGATCTGATAAAGAGGAAATTGATAAAAAATAAATGGGCTAGGGATAAAGTAGAAGCAATTGAGTCAGATAAAACATCAGTGACAGAATCAAGTGATTTATCTGCATCTGGACTAGAAAACTTTTTTTCTTACTTAACAGATTCATCAGAAAAGTACTTATCTCTTTTAAATGATTTTGTCAGTAACAACCAATTAGCTATGTTAGCAATTATAACTCTTGCTTCTTTAGTTACTATATTTACTTTTTTATTTAAATTAGTTAAAACTTTAGCTAAATTTGTTAAATTTATGTTTAAAAGCATAAGCATAAGCAAAACTATATCTAGAGGTATACATAAAAGAAATAAAAAAACAAATTCATCATTAATGAAAACACTTTTAAAGGTTTACTTCATAAGCTTTCAGATTAGCAAAGCACTCTCCAGTCCTAATTCAAATAGAAACGAACAAGGGCACCCTGAAATAAGATGGGCGAGTCCTGAACATGTATCTAATACCCATTTTAACCAAAGAGGGTACTCAGAAATAAGATGGGCTGGCACTAGATGTGTATCTGCGGACGGGGAGTTTATAATTAACAGCTCCCAAACTACTTCTAACCAAGACACTTCTAACGCAGAAAGTAGTCACACTATTCCAACCTCAAACACTCAAATTTATACAGCACAAACAAATGTTAACCCTGCTATTCTAGGATCAATGGAATGACGGGCATTTTGTATGGAATCGTTACATCTATTAGCTACAGATATGTATCCTATACATATAAAATCTAAAGATACTATAACAACAGCAAATAAACTTTTATCTTCCTTAGAAAACCATTTTAATCATGATAAATCAATAGGTGAGGTTTTTAGTAAAAAGGATCTACAGGATCTGTTTAAACAGTTTCCTATAAAACAAAGTGAAAGTATGTACTCAGAACCCGGATTTCTGGAATTTGCCGTACATGCGTTACACGTCTTGGCTACATCCTTAACCTTTAATGATGATAAAAATCTTTTATATAGTCTTTGAATAGAGGGCCCAGATAGAGATAGTCAACCCGATGAAATTAACTCATCTGAAGAATTTTTCGGATGAGGAAGGGAAGTGTATAATCTAAAGTTGATTATCGAGCAGGCTTTACATATAGAACATAAAATTAGAACTACTAACTACGGGAATTACCCTGATACAGTTTTTAGGGCTAATGATATATGTGGAGTAAGTTTGAAGGACCTTAAAAATTCAGACTTTATGCGTGCTATCTTACGCGATCACCCTCAAATTCTTAGAAAATTTTATAAGTTTTTACATCAAGTATCTGATACTGATTTTGTTCCCTATATGTTGAAATCTAGCGGTGGAGATGCCCTTAGAATGATAAACATATTACTTGTAACAGCTGAATCGGTACGAATAGGACATAATAGGAGGTGTCATTATTATGTAAAAGTAAAAGAATTTCTTGATAAATTAGGTATAGATACTAGAGCTACTGCTCCTATTTCTGCCTATCATGTAAAAAATAGAAATAACAAGGTAGAAAACAAGGTTTTTACCTGGGCTAGAGGGGTAAATATGAATTACAAGGAATTAAGATGTTATTTATCTAATGAACAAAAAAATATATATAATGAAAAACTGCGTCATAACACAAATACAGGAAACAGGACACAACATATAAACCCTACTAAATTAGGTGAGGTACACATATCAGAACATTATGATATGCTTTTAAATAAGTTTTTTAATAAAAATCGTCACTTTTTATCACCTGCTTCGCTAACCAGTACTGTATCCTATCATACTGTTTCTATAAATGTAGAGTTATTAAAAGCTATAGACGAATTTAGCTTATCACGTAATTCGCCATAATAAAGCATGCTTTATCTTAACAGCAAAAGATATAATTCTAGCCCTAATACCACTGTTATACGGTAAAAGGGCTAAGCTTTGCCATGTGTATAACTATATTTTACTTTACTTCTATAAGGCGCAATAAAACTATATTTGTATGTGTTATGTGATCAACGCTAATAGACCTTGTTCTGCTATTTTAGTGTTGTAAGTAGTGAACTAAGTTTTATCACGCCAGTTATACTTTTTGTATATATTTAAAAGAGTTAAGCGATATACCAGCTTAGCACTTATAACGCAAATAATTTCTTCAATCTTAATTGCAATAAAAAGGTGTGCGTAAAGTACGATGGTGCTTTGCATGTTTATCCTAAGATAAAACTATTTTAATTGGTATTTAGTATATTTTTATAATTATCGAAGATATGTAACTGATAGAATAAAGGTGAATGGGTTTACTGTTAACTTGTGTTTATATAATTATAGACATAAATCCCGTTAAGCGGAAACACAGCTGCCTTATCATTTACCTTTGAACTGTAAATGATAGGGTATAAGGGGGGAGAAGGGTTTATATGATATATAGCATGAAAAATGTTATAGCGTATGCTTTATAAGTCCTAAAGCCCCTAGTATATTAAAGCATAGTATTTTTAGTTTATGCTTTTGTCTACTTATTAGATTTATATACCCATTGTTTTAAAAACACATCTTAACCTTATACCAATATATATAACTTAATATATTTCAGCTAAAGTTTAAAAATAATAAGGGTGGATTATAGTAATTGTATTTTTGTTAACTGCTTATAAATATATAATCTTTATTTAACTATTCATGTTTGCTTTTTTATTTGTAAATAAAAAATCGCGGATATTGTTAATTTTAGTTTGTTTTTATCGGTGATAGTTTAGCTTTTAGTTAAAAAGCTTTATAATATAAGATCTTATATTATATTCTTTTGTTCATGTTTTGCCCTTTGTTTGCGTTCACATAGGTTAATCACATAGGTTAACAATACATATATGATAAATATATGTATCGCACACTTTTAGATATTTATAATAACAAAAATGAATTTATCATTAATACTATTTTTAATAGGAATTTTAGGTTTCGTTTTAAACAGAAAAAACATAATTTTAATGCTTATTTCTATAGAAATAATGCTTTTAGCTATTACGTTTTTAATATTGGTAAGTTCACTTAGCTTTGATGATATATTAGGACAAACATACGCTATTTATGTAATAGCTATAGCTGGCGCAGAATCAGCTATTGGTTTAGGTATATTAGTAGCTTTTTATAGATTAAACTCTTCTCTGATTTTAACCTGTCTATCCTGTGGGCATAAGACTTATTCGAATAGCGTAAAAAAGTTTAACTCTAAAAATGCAGCTAGAAGTTATACTACGATCGCGATGCGTAGCATCAGTAATAAAATTAACAACACTACTAAGCAAATTTCACAGAAAAATTCACACATTCATCCCTTATTTATTACTGGACTTTTCGACGCCGAGAGTTCTTTTGTAGTTACAATTCTAAAAAATTCTAGATATAGTACAGGATGGAACCTTCAAGCCAGAGTTCAAATAAAAATGCATGAAAAAGATAGAGCTTTAATTCTGTCAACCCAATAATTTTTCGGTGGTATAGGTTATGTGTCTAAACCTAATAAGACTTCAACTGTAGAATTTAGAGTTAGTACTTTAAAAGATCTAGCTAACGTAATTATTTTTCATTTCGATAACCACCCTCTAATAACCAAAAAACATTCAGACTACCTCTTATTTAAAAAAATTGTTTTATCTATGTTAAATAAAGAACATAATTTTCTAGAGGGTATAAAAAAAATAGTGAACCTTAGGGCCTCTCTTAACTTAGGTTTATCTAGTGATTTAAACAAAGCATTTCCTAAAACTATTCCTACAAAAAAACTAGAAAGTTATAGTAAATGTAATACAGTATATAATAACTTACATCCCGAATGAGTAGCAGGATTTTCTACCGGAGAATCTAACTTTTTTATTGCTGTTCAAGAATCTAAAACTAAGAGTGGTTTATCCGTTTCATTACGTTTTTCAATAGGCCAACATTCAAGAGATTTAATATTACTAAAGGGTCTATTTAATTTATTTGGTGGTGGTACAGTAGTGAATTATAAAAAACGTGCACTATGTGAATTTGTTGTTACAAAAATTGATCTTATAATTCAATATGTCATACCTTTTTTTAATAAACATGTTATATTAGGGTCAAAGCACTTAGATTTTTTAGATTTCAAGAATGCGGCATATATCATTAAAAATAAAGAAGATTTGAATGAAAATGGCATAGATTTGAAACAAATTTTACAATTAAAAAAAAGAATTACAGCACGTCACTCGAATAAGGCTTGCTCCGCACACAAATAATCACAGTGTTATCATAGGCACAGAGAAATTAGATCAAAAAAGGTAGAGTGAACCTCTGCCTAGTCATAATTTAAGTATGGCAAAACCTTCAAATTGCGGGAAAGTCTTAAAGGCGAATCTACCAAGTTAAAACAGTAATGTAATTAATGGAACAGGTAATGACTCGTTGTACGGTAAAAACGGTTTGTATGAAGAAATGAAATAGATAATCCGCAGCCAAACACCAACAATCAAATAAACGTGTGGTGCGCAGTTCATCGACTAAATGTAGGTTGGTAAATAATTATATACATTTTCTTCAGGATTTTTTTTTAATCAAACTAGAAGACAAAATTATTTGCTTAAGATATAGTCAGGCATAATGTAAAAGTTATGTGAACACCCTAGCCAACCTAAGGAAACAGAATAATTTCTAAGGTAAAGGGGGAAAACGAAGAGGAAGTATAGCAATAGAGTATAAATAATGTATCTAGCCGTAATCGTCTTACCCTTATTAGGTGCAATAGTTTCCGGCTTTTTTGGTAGAAAAGTTGGAGTTAGTGGTGCACAATTAATTACATGTTTATCTGTAATTGTCACAACATTTATGGCAACAATTGGCTTTTTTGAGGTTGGTTTAAGTAACATACCCGTATCTTTTTCATTATTTAGGTGAATTGATTTAGAATCACTTAATGTTATTTGAGGGTTTAATTATGATTCTTTAACAGTTTCTATGTTAATACCTGTATTAATAGTTTCTTCTTTAGTGCATGTGTATTCCATAGGTTACATGAGTCATGATCCTCATAAGCAAAGATTTTTTAGTTATTTAAGTTTATTCACTTTTATGATGATTGTGCTTGTAACAGCAAATAACTTTTTATTAATGTTTGTGGGTTGAGAAGGTGTGGGAGTTTGTTCCTATCTTTTAGTGAGTTTCTGATTTACTAGAATAGCAGCTAATCAAAGTTCTCTTTCTGCTTTTTTAACTAACAGAGTGGGTGATTGTTTTTTAACAATAGGTATGTTTGCTATGATATGAACATTTGGTAATTTAGATTATTCTACTATTTTTTCATTAGCACCATACATAAACCTTAATGTCATTACCCTTATTGGTATTTGTTTATTAATAGGGGCTATGGCAAAGAGTTCTCAAATTGGTCTACATGTTTGATTACCTCTTGCCATGGAGGGTCCTACACCTGTTTCTGCATTAATACATGCTGCCACAATGGTTACAGCTGGTGTCTATTTATTAATGCGAGCATCCCCTTTAATAGAATACAGTTCAACAGTGTTAATACTTTGTTTATGAATAGGAAGTATTACAACTGTATTTAGTTCTCTAATTGGTTTATACCAGCAAGATATTAAAAAGGTTATAGCTTATTCCACTATGAGTCAATTAGGTATGATGGTAATAGCTGTTGGTCTTTCTTCATATAATCTTGCCTTATTCCATCTTGTTAATCATGCTTTTTACAAGGGACTATTATTTCTGGGTGCGGGTGCTGTAATTCATGCTGTAGCTGATAACCAGGATTTCAGGAAATATGGAGGGTTGATAGCTTTTTTACCTTTAACTTACTCTGTTATGTTAATAGCTTCTCTTAGTCTAGTAGCTTTTCCTTTTATGACTGGTTTTTATTCTAAAGATTTTATACTTGAATCTGCTTATGGACAGTTCCATTTTTCTAGTATAGTTGTATATTTCATAGCAACTATAGGTGCTATGTTTACCACTCTATATTCAGTTAAAGTTTTATATTTAACTTTTTTAACTAATGCTAATGGACCTTTAATCAACTATAAAAAAGCACATGAAGGTGACATATTTATGAGCTTGCCTTTAATAATTTTAGCAATCTTTTCTATATTTTTTGGTTATATGACCAAAGATATATATATAGGATTGGCTTCTGCCTTTTTTTCAGACAATAGTTTATTTATACATCCTTTACACGAAATTATGTTAGATACCGAATTTGCTGTACCTACATTATTCAAGCTATTACCTTTATTATTAACAGTTTCACTTATCGCCCTTTCTTTAATTTTATCTGAATTTTTACCTAAAACACTCGTTTATTTTAAGTTTAATAGATTAGGTTACAATATTTTTAGTTTTTTTAACCAACGTTTATTAGTGGAATTATTATATAATAAATATATTAGTCGTCTTACTTTTAAACTGGGGGAACAAACTACAAAGGTCTTAGATAAAGGTTCAATTGAACTGTTAGGGCCGCACGGTTTAGAAAAAAAATTACTTAAGTTGAGTAGTGATTTAAGCAAATTAGATACAGGTGTAATCACTTCTTATGCATTATATATCTTAATTGGTTTAATATCCTACATGTTAATACCTTATATATCATTTTTAGATGTTAGCTTACTCCTTTTAATAACATTTGCTTTACTAACAGTTTTAGAATAAAGGCTAAATGATACATTTACATATCCTGCTTTTATTTTTTATATTGTTATATTGGAATATACAGTGAATAGAAACAATTGCTTTTTTTATTATAAGTTTATTTATTTTATCATTTAAAAGATAAATAAAAATATTTTTTGTAAATGAAAGTAAAAGGTTTAATCTTATATCCCAATTTCTTATTAGCTCAATGGTAGAGCAAAATACTTCTAATATTTAGATCTAAGTTCAAATCTTAGGTAAGAATTCTAATTTATCTTCATTTGGTTTTATTATGATCATATATATGCTCTCATTCTTTTTTTGGTATGTGCTTTCATCCATCCTCACTTATGAGGAAGGCAATAAAACATGAAACTAATATATGTCTACACATATTATGCATTTGTCACGTTTTATATTTTATCATCTCTTAGCTTTTTTGTCACTATAGGCTACCTGGTTAGTCTGATAAATTCACAGCAATATACATAGTAGTTAGCTTTCAATAAATATATATATTATAAATATCATTTAATTGCTTTCTTATCATTTTTGTGCTATGGATGCTTTGCGATACTTTGCAACATATAAAAAGCTAAATGTAATAATTATTAATAAACTTAGAGCGCTTGTTATACACTGCATACCTATTTAACTGAACATTAAACTCACCATTAATCATAATATTAATATTTTTATATATGCATAATATTTATGAAAAAAGTGTGTATTAACACCTGAGGGTTTTTTAGATATAACATACTTTTTTTATAACACGTTTAGTAAGCAAGACAACACAATTCACATAGCTTTACATAGTATTTTTTTTTTGACTATATAAGATAAAAATACTAATTTTAATGACGGTAAAACCTTATATTATTAAGTGTAATAAAATTGGTAAAAATATTCATAATGATATACCATTTTCAAATATAAATACAAAAATAGAGACTCTTAATTATCTAGAAAAATATTTGCTAAGTTTAGTTTATACCAGGTTATCATGAAGTTTAGTAATTACACATATATAAAATATAAGGTTAAAGTAACAAATTGTTTAACTATATTTTATTTAGTTATTACTACAAAAGTAATTTAGCATTGGCTAATAAGAATTCTATTTACTAAAACACTAGGTAAAGTAATTTTGCTTAATTTAACTAGAAACACAAAGCCACAAGTGATAATGATTATAATTAATAGTTAAATTATTATGGTATAAAGACCCTATATCTATACACCGCATAAAACCCTATGTTTGCATGTGAGTGTAAATATGAAAGTGTTATATGTCTAGCTTTTTACTAAAAATTTGCATATATTTGCTTTTTTATCGTTGTAAAATATAAATGAAAACAACAAATTTCTAATTTAGCCTTATATTTTTAGTGAATAACATGGGGTGTTATAACGCCTGACAATGAAGTAGTCGCTTTACCATTTTCATGGTAACTTAGGTTTGCGTTTGCTGCCCCCACACATATATTACATATATGTTTACATAGGGTATAGTTTTGATTTACAGGTATCTTTTAAAGTTATGTTTAAAACTTATCTTTTTTTAAATAAATAATTAGAAATCTAGCTGGATAGGCTTTATAAATATGTTTATTAAATAACTCACTAGACACATTTAAATATATTATATTTAAACCAATTATTATCACAAAAGATGGCAGTAAAGCAAATAAATTATTTATAACAAAAAAGATCTAATTCATAGTAGCTAAAGCTGACAAACTTTTAGTAACAGGTAACAGGTAACAGGTAACAGGTAACGGGTAACAGGTAACAGGTAACAGACGAAAAGAAAGTTTATAGCTATATGTGACAATGCTAATCTTTATCAAAAAAAATAAAATTTAGTAACTTTAATCTTGTCATATACTGTAGAGCTGCTGAAACAAAGCATATGTCTAATCACAAGGCTCTGGAGAGTTTTATCTCTCATGCACATTGCCCTATTATTTTTCTATTGCCTATTCCTGCTGATTTGCCTACCATACTTTCTAATCCTTCTCATGAAAAGCAGAGTTTATCTTTAAGAGATGTTAAGATTTATTATGAATCATTAAAAGAAAACACAAAAAATAAATTAAACATAAATAAAAGTGACATATCTCTATGATTAGAAAGATGATTTTTATCATCAAACGCTAAGGATATTGGTACCTTATACCTTATCTTTGCTTTACTAGCTGGTCTAGTAGGAACAGCCTTTTCTGTGTTAATCAGATTGGAGCTTTCTGGACCGGGAGTTCAATTTATAGCAGATAATCAGTTATATAATAGTATTATAACTGCTCATGCTATAGTTATGATATTTTTTATGGTCAAAATAATTACACATTTGCACATGTATTAAAAACAATTTATTTTTGTTTACCTAGGCTCTTGCCTATAAGATACTAATAATATAGGAAACAATAACAACATATATGTAATAAACTATCTAGATATTTAGATATATTAAACAAGTATCTACTCTAAATGTAAACTTGTGTAAATTACAAACTTTAAATAAAACTTGTAAGCACGGCCAGGTAAAATAGAAATATTTTACTAACATTTCACTATATGCTGGAAAGTTCTTTAAAATTGGTAATACATATCTTCTATCCTAAAGTATGTAAACAACTTCTAAATTAAAAAAGCCAACCAGCAGGAAACCGAAAAGATTTTTCTGCAAGATATGTATGCGTATGCAGAAAAGTATCATCTTGGAGAGGCTCCTCAGAGACTACACGTGAAATGCCTTACTAGAGGTAAATATATAGTCCAGCCATTGTTGAAAAACAATGAGGCACGCATGCCAGCTATGATAGGTGGTTTTGGTAATTTTTTATTACCATTGTTAGTGGGTGGTCCTGATATGGCATTCCCTAGATTAAATAACATTAGTTTTTGATTATTAGTACCAAGTATAGTTTTATTTTTATTTGCTAGTGGTATCGAAAATGGTGCGGGTACAGGTTGAACTCTTAAGAAAAAATGGGAGTCTTTTTATGGTGACATAAAAAATATGAAACTCTTCTCCATGCGTGAACATCTTCCAGTATTCTATAAGATGTTAGAACTACATGTCATACACTACTCATGCTTGATTTTAGTATATGTTATACTAATTAATGCGTACGTAAAAATGTGTATCTCAAGGAGACAATACGCCTGAGTAAAAAATATACGTTTATTTTATACTCATCAGAGACTAAACGAAGAGCATCTTAATAAAAAAAATTTGATTTGAACAATGATTAGTTGGCTTTACTGATGGAGATGATAATTTTTCTATTACACATCAAGGTGATAAGTGGGGACTGTCTTATAAATTGGCTCAATCTAGGTATAATCTCAGGGTATTGTATTACATTAAAAAGGAATTGGGTGTAGGTTCAGTTACTAAAGACAATAGTAAGGGGCAACTTTTTATAAGAGATAGAAAAACCATAGAAACGATCATATTACCTATTTTTGATAAATATCCTTTTTTAACATCTAAATATTTCGATTATTTAAGGTTTAAAAAAGCTCTAGATGTATTAAACGACCTTAGTTTAACTATAAAAGATAGAGAAATTAAACTTTTAAATCTAAAAAACTCTAAAGTGCCGTTTAACTACAGGTCGCCTGTCTGCCTGACTGAAATCATGTTCACTTACCTATAGAAAATGTAAATACAATTAAAGGTGTTATGAGTAAACCTTGATTGATAGGCTTTATTGAAGCGGAAGGAAGCTTTTATTTAACTAAAAAAGATTCTAAGAGAATAGTACATGGTTTTGCTTTAACTCAAAAGTTAGATGAAATAGTTTTACAAAGTATAGGTGTGATGTTACACATATCTAATCCTGTTACATATAAAGAAATATATAATCATTATACTTTAGACACAACCAATTCTAGAGCTATTGAAAACATAATTATTTATTTTAAAGATACAATAAAAGGAGTTAAATCTTTGGAATATAAAATATGAGCCAGATCTTATAGTAACAATAAAGGTGATTATGATAAATTACATAAAATAAGAGATATGGTGAGAAAACTTAGAAAAAATCTCCAAGAAATCATGTAAAAACATGCTTACTTTTAAATCAAATTACAATAACATTAAGATGAAGGTATAGTCCGAACAATAGAGAGATTCATTGAGCGTAACAATAGTTTTTCTTTATATAGATAATAAAGAAAAATGAGGTTACCTACATAATTGCTACCCTCCTCTTTCAGGAATACAAAGTCATAGTGGACCTAGCGTGGATCTAGCCATTTTTGCCTTACACCTTTCGGGTATAAGTAGCTTATTAGGTGCTATGAATTTCATAACAACAATATTAAATATGAGAAGCCCAGGAATTAGACTACACAAACTAGCTTTATTTGGGTGAGCTGTTGTTATCACAGCAGTTCTATTGTTGTTATCCCTACCAGTACTAGCCGGTGGTATAACAATGATATTAACTGATAGAAATTTCAACACGTCCTTTTTTGAAGTGGCCGGAGGTGGTGATCCTATTTTATACCAACATCTTTTCTCAAAATATACATTTATAGATATATCGTTTATTTTATTATTTCTTACAAGTAAAACTAAAGTACTTAAAAATATATATAGTTTTTTATATAAATTATTTATTAGCAATTGTTTCATACTTGGCATGCTTGGCAATGACAAGGAATTTAATTATTCTCTATTTTATGAAAAATATAAAGTTTATTTACCTTATAAGATAAAACCATCAAATGAATTTCTGACATGATTGATAGGATTCACAGAAGGTGAAGGTTCTTTTGTGGTAAATAATAGGGGAGATTTAGCTTTCATAATTACACAAACAACTACAAATATAGGGCTTTTGCACTTTATAAAAGAAACACTAGGGTTCGGTAAAGTTATTTCGCAATCTGTAAAAACTAGCAGATATGTTACACAAAGCAAAAAAGAAATAGAAATTATAATTAGTCTTTTTAATGGAAATACCGTTTTACCTACAAGACAAATAAAATTAGAAAAATTTATCGCAGGTTTTAATGTATGAGCTAGTAAAGGAAATGTTAGATTAGAGGCTATTCTAGCGATTAAAAACTTAATTTTACCCAGTTTAAATAATAGTTGATTAGCAGGTTTTACAGACGCAGAAGGCTGTTTTACGTGCTCAATTAATGAGAAAAAAGGTTTTAGTTTTAACTACAATGTAGCCCAAAAAGGGGAAAGCAATCTAATTATATTAAAACAACTTGTTAAACTATTTAAAGGGGGCAAAGTTTCTAATCATTATGTAAAAGATGTCTATGTATATCGAATAGCCGGTGTTAAATCTTGTGTTAATATTTTTTCCTATTTTGATAAACATATTTTATTAAGTAAAAAATCTGTTTCTTATACCTTGTGAAAACAAATACACAAGGATCTAATAGCGAAACATGACCTTGATCCTGTAAAAAGGTTAGTTATGGTTGAAAAAACCAGAATAATAAATAAATCTAATATTCTATAAATTTAACAGGGGAAATAAAGTCATGGTTTAATGTATACAAATCTAAGTTATGAAGTTTCTAGGACAGATGTAAAAAGATATAAGATCCAAATAAACAAAGATCGTTTCTACGATCTACCATAGACTTAGTTAATGTTTATTGCTACTTGCAACTATTAAGTTAAAGCATAGCCACGATATTGTGGGGAGTTTTAACATTTACATTTAAGTTAAATATCATATAAATATTGATGTTTGGCTCTATAAGTAAGAAAAAGTTAGTAGATATATATTTTATTATATATCGTTAAATATTAGCGATACTAGTGTTAACGGTTAATAAATTTCTCATTTAAAGACCGTCGGTTATTTAATTGGCCGCTACAGACTGGTTCACTGGTAGGTATCTGAAATGATGCTTAATGTACAGTCGGTTTCTTTCATAATATATTTTAATTTAGTTTAGTTTACATTATGCACAAGCCCACAGTTATTTGATTAGTGGTACCTGGGTTTAATATGAGAGTATCAGTTTACTGATAATAAGTTAAACTTTAAGAAATGGGTTTTTCGGCCATCCAGAGGTCTATATATTAATAATACCAGGTTTTGGTGTAATTAGTACAACTATCTCTGCTAGTTCAAACAAAAGTGTCTTTGGATACTTGGGGATGGTATATGCTATGATGTCCATAGGTGTTCTGGGCTTTGTAGTATGAAGTCATCACATGTATAGTGTAGGTTTAGATGTTGATACGCGTGCTTATTTCACTGCGGCGACATTAATTATAGCTGTCCCTACTGGAATTAAAATATTCAGTTGATTAGCTACATGCTATGGAGGATCATTCCTATTAACACCTTTTATGCTTTTTGCATTAGGGTTTGTATTTATGTTCACTATAGGAGGACTAAGTGGAGTTGTTTTAGCTAATGCGTCGCTGGATATAGCGTTCCACGATAAAGTAATTAAGAATAAAACACAGAATAAATCTAAATTTGTTGTAAAGCATCCTATTGCTTGTTGCAAAGCATCCGAGGCAATGCATCACATTAAAAAAAATGAAATAAATGATTTATCCATACAAGATAAAACTTATCTAGAGCAATTTTTTGTAGGTTTATTAGAAGGAGATGGTACCATTACAAGTAATTTAAACTCAAATAAATCAAATAACATAATAATACGTATAGTAATATCTTTAAAAAATATGCCCGAAAATGTTGTTATGCTTAATAAAATCAAATTAACTATAGGAGGTAGAGTTGTTATTGAAAGAAATAACAGTTATGTTACATGAATTGCTAGTAATAAAAACGATTTGGCTAAAGTTTTCGTAATTTTGGCCAAATACCCTTTACTGACTGCGAGAAAACAATGCCAATTAGAATTTGTTAAAAATTGTTTATTGGACAAAGATATTGCTAATTTTATAGAAAACAGAAATAATAAGTATAAAGATAAACATATCCTATTAGAAAATTATGCTTTACAAGAAAATCTTATAAAATTACCTTTATACTTTTCTCCTTGATTATCTGGATTTATAGAAGCAGAAGGTAATTTTCATTTATTATTCAATGGGAAAAATGCTTTGAGAGGATCTAAGTTTACTATTGGGCAAAACGACGAAATACATATTTTAAATTGAATTAAATTGTATTTTAAGAGTAGCAATGGCATTACTAAAAACAAAAAAAGTAATGGTGATTTTGAGTACTTCCGTTTGTCTCTTTATAATGCAGAGTCTAGAAAAAATATTTTTGATCATTTTAATATATATCCCTTATTAGGTTATAAAACTGTATCTTATAGTAAGTGACATGATTATCACATTAATAAAACAGCAAAACCCGCTAAACTTATTTAATTTGTTTTTCTTGCTTTATGTATTTTAATTATTATTCTACATCATTTTTTCATATATTTGTCGCTTGCAAAGTATGCATACATAAGTAAATTTACTTCTTTGTTTTATTCTTAATTTAAGTGTTGTGTTGTCACATTGCTTGATTAATTTTTTATAATATATAAAGATCAATCCGTACTACATAGATGTATTTATGTTTTGCGAACGGTGGAATTTATAATACATACTTTTACGCTAGTATACACGACAGTATTGTAAGCTATACCGTGGGTTTATTTTGCACTTATCTAAAAGTGTTTGTGAATCTGTAGAGACTATACGCAATGTATTTAATTTTAGAAGTAATTGCTAAAATTAATAAAGAGTTAGTCCAATCCCTTATAAATTGTTTAACACTAAAAGCTTAACATTGAGCATAAGTTTTAAAATTATTTCTAGTTGCCTTTTATCTTATATCTTATATATAAAAAAAAAGATAATAAAAAACAGAAGCATCCAGTGAATTAACATATAAAAAGGGGAAACAATTGCAATTAAAGTGATGCTTTAATTGTAGTTTTATAAGACGTATTACGTCGTGGCTCATTTTCATTATGTTTTAAGTATGGGTGCTGTTTTTGCCCTATATAGTGCATGATATTTCTGAATACCTAAAATATTAGGTATGGAATACAACAAATCATCAGGTAAAATTCATTTCTGAATTTTATTTATAGGGGTAAACATTACGTTTTTCCCCCAACATTTCTTGGGTCTACAAGGAATGCCTAGAAGGATAAGTGATTATCCTGATGCCTTCGCTGGTTGAAATTTGGTAAGTAGTGTTGGTTCAATCATCAGTGTAACAGCCACTTGATTGTTTCTCCACATACTATATGTTCAATTAGTAGAAGGTAAAGCCACATCAAGATATCCTTGATTAACTCCTCAATTTTATTATGATTTATTACAAACACAATTAAGTAGAGTATTCCATTCATTAGAATGGGGGCTAAACAGTCCTCCTAAACCTCATGCCTTTACTAGCCTGCCTGTTCAAAGTAGTTTGTTTAATATTTTTACTAAATTTAGTCTAATTTCTTTAACCATTGGCCTCGGTTTATCTATAGCTTATAGATCACCCCTTCATTTTATGTTGCATGAGTTTGATTTATTGTTCTACTATCCTTTATTTGGCGCGGTAATATCAGTAGTAAGTATCATTACCATAAATAATATAAGAGTCCAAAAAACTGGGTTTTTGCAATTATTTTTTGCAGCTTTTTTTGGTTTCTCTGTTCCATTATTTGTTTGGTATGTTACTGAATATAATTGTGAATTAGATGGATTATATGCATCTTTTTCTATTATATTAACACATATATTACTTACATTTACAAATGAAGCGATGATATTAGAACCGTCAGCTGGTACCATAAATTATTATAAGCTTCCAGATAAATCAACATCTAGCGGTGGCGGTGGCGGTGGCAGTGGCAGTGGGCCATCTAGTGGTGTGCAAAACCCTCCACATGGTAACGTGCCGGGGGCAGATCTGGAACAGCAGTATCAAGAAGCTCGTAATAGGCTTGATAGTATTGATGTTAGAGAAATAGCCCAATTACCTCTTAATATAAAACAGCGGCTTGTTCAGGCACATCTTGCTCGTGAAGGCCAAGTATCAGATATATCAGATCCAGAATTAGAAAATCTTAAATATTGGTTTAATCTTAAAAACAGGGCTGCTTCTGATATGTCTGCCATAAGTGAACTTATGAAAATTCGTGGCGAAACTGAAAATCCTAGATTAATTATGAGTAAAGCAATTAAAGAGGTGGTTTACGATGATTGTAATGAGGCTATAACTAATATTATAAGTAAACTACCAAAAGATAAGCAAGCTATAGCAAATTCTAAATTTAGTTTTAAAAATTCATCATAGTGTTAATAGTTTTTTAATATATTGTTATAACTTAGAACGCTACTTGATATATATTTTAGATATCTTACAACCTTGTTATAAGCCTAAGTTTATTTAGACCAAATTCATGGTAAATTGTTACAGAGGAGGATGAGACAATAATATAATTCTGCTAACTAATAGCTGTGTATATACATGTACTCACTCATGTAGTCACAGATATTAATCCCTAAATGGTTTATGCACTGTTTTGGTAATGCAGGAACTTTTTTATTTATGTAAAAAATTATAAATAATAAGGTATAAGGGGAGAAGAGTCCTATATGATATGTAGTATAATTCATGTAAATAATACATAATTTATAGGGCATAAAGCCCCCCCCCATTGTCCCTTATTCTTTTTTTATTTATAATATTCCAATTTTTATTCTATTTAATTTTATTTCATGTAGCCACTATACTTTGACTTTTCAATTATTCATAGCTATCTATCATGCTGTTTTGCATACCAGTATTTTTAACCTTTAGCATATGCTAATAAAGATAATATTTGTCTTATATTATTTTTAGTTGTATAATATATATATATAATATTTATAAGCAATATTAAATTATAATATATAAAATACCAAAGAGGTGGATATAATATATATCTACCTCTTACACAAAATCATCTTGTTAAAGGTGTAGACATGGCACTAACTTTAGTCCTTTAGCCCTCTGGTCTTTAAACATAGACACCAATAAACTATGGGCAATCTTAAATAAAATCTTATCACAATGATAAGTGCATTTGGAGAGGAGCGAACCTTATTAAAGCATTATATTTATCATTGTTATCTCTTATTTTTATACATATAGGCTAAATATAAGTAATAGAAAAAAAAAGATTTATGCCTAATAAAAACGTATAACAACTAGAAGATTAATTTTGCTAAATATATCCTTCTATCCTTGCCCATCCTTCGATCCTTGCCCTCAATATAGAAAACATTTAAAAATGATGAAATAGTTTTAACTGTTTTGTGAAAAAGAGAAATAAGAGAAATAAGGGATATACAAGCCATATGATAACATAAAATGAAGCAAATTTTTATAAAGCATATATATTTATAGTATTTTATTTTGGTATGTATTTATAGTATTTTATTTTGGTATGTATTTATGTACTCATTTACTCACAGGTATTATCACTAAAATTGTTTATACACTGTTTTAGAAAAGCAGGTACCTTATTATTTATATAAATAATAATAAGGAGAGAAGAATCCTATATGTTATATAGTATAGTTAGTGTAAATAATATATATAACCTATAGAAAGTAAAGCCTCCTAATTGTCCCTTATCCCTTTTTTTATTTCTAACCTTTTGATTTTTATTCTATCCTATTTTATTTTATGTAGCCAGTGCAGTTTCACTTTTCAGTTATTTATAGCTATCTCTCATGCTATTTAGTATTGTTAACCTTTAGCATATGTTAATAAAGGTAATATATGTTTTATATTATTATTTGTATAATATCTATAAAAATTATTTAACATACTATAAAGGTAGTGATATGATATCATTACCTATTTCACAAAATCACCTTGTTGAGGGCGCATAAACAATATTAAGTTTAGCCCTCTGGTCTTTAAATGTAGACACCAGTAAATTATAAGCAAACTTCAAAAAAGACTTATTACAATGATAAGTGTATTTAAAGCAAACTTCAATAAAGCATTATATTTACAGACACATACACAGACACAGGCACAAACAAAATATAAGTAAAAAAAAGATTTATAGACATATGTAATGAAAACGTTTAAACACTATAAGGTGAATCTTGCTAACTATATTCTTCCATCTATGCTCGGCATTTTTAAATGCTTTCTATATTCTATTGGGCATATATTAAAGTAAGTGCTTTTTATCTGCTTTAACTATTAACTATTAAGTGTCAAATGATAATAACATTACAATATATGCCTGTATAATGATTAATTTGAATAAAAATTAATGAAATTGACTTAACCTCTTATCTCTTTACATATATTTATACAAATAAGTAAAATAAATAGAGAAAAACTTAAAAGTTAAGCTTAGGACAATATCTTATGATATCTCTGTTATATAACTAATGAAGTCCTTTTTAATATTACATAAAATGAACGAAATAATAAACAAAAATATAGATGCGTTTAAAAACGAACCACCTGTTCCAGTTGCATCTACCTTAAATTTATTTAATATAAAACAAAAAAAACCTTTGCTTGCTTCGCTTCCCAGGCAACAACCTAATACAGAAAGATTAGAAGTTAACAAAAATTTCGCAGGTCGGGCTAAATACTTTCCACCAGCGATCACGGAATGATTTAACAGTACATACGCTTACAACAAAAATAAAATAAAGTTAATGCCTACAGCCCGAAAAATTACATTTAAACTCATAAAAAGTTATTTCAATATATATAGTCGTAAGTTAGAAAAAAAAATAAGATCGCGTCGTTTACGTATGAGGGTTAGGAGACTATCAACTAATAGAATACTAATCAGTAAACCAGATATAAAGCATACAAATGATAAAGCGATCGTTAATGTATATGTTTACAACAGACAAAAGAAATATTATCTTAACAAAATAAAAAGAATAGCTTCTATAGATAACATAGATAACCTTTTACCTAATTACGTGAAAAAGGATATAATCGATTTTGATGAACCTTGGCCCTCTAACTTAAAAATGAAAACAATAAGGAAAAAAACCCTAAAAATAAGATCAGAAGTATCTAAACATAAAAGTATGGCTGGAAAGACTCTTAATATAAAAAACAAAGCAAATTATAATAAGTTTAATAACTATGACATAATCTATTTAAAAAACTATCTTCTTAAATGTTTACGTAGAGAAATTTTATCTGTTTATTTTAAACAATTGATAACCTTTAACAAATCTAAATTTGAAGAAAGATACTTGTTACCCTTAACTAGCTTAGTGAAAAGGGTCTATAATAAAGAAATTGAATTTAATCTGGTAAATTTAAAATATTTACACTTTAATAGCCATATTTTTTCAGAAACTTTACTTACGAAATTAAGAAACAGGAAAAATAAATTATTAAGAGTGTTAAAAACCTCTTTATTAATGTTTAAGCTACCACCTATGGATAGAACGGCTGTATACGACGAAATTTATAATAGAAAAAGAAAATTACAAAATCTAAAAGTGGAAGAGATAATTTCTGATTATTTAGACAACAAACCAGATTTACCAAACAAAGATATCTTAGAATTTTCACTGTCAAAACTAGACCTTACCGATTCTTTAACAAAATTAAGAGATTTTACAGCATACTGACCTCAAAGTGAGACACACGACTTTCATTATCCTTTATACATAACAAACACTATTTTTAAGCTTATGAAACACAAATATGTAAGTGGTATAAGAATAGAAGTGGCCGGTAGATTAACTAGACGTAATACAGCAGATAGATCTGTTTTTAAACTTAGATATAAAGGTAATATAAAAAACATGGACTCTTCTTATAAAGGCTTACCTTCAGCTCTTTTAAGAGGCTATGCAAAATCTAATTTACAATATAGTAACTTAAAATCTAAAATACGTATCGGATCTTTTGGCCTAAAAGGTTGAGTAAGTAGCAGTTAAGTTTTGATAGTAGGTACACTATGTCTACCTTTATGTGAAATCATTTGTTTAAACTTATATATATATACTTATTACGCTTATTATGTTTTAACCTTATATGTTAAATTGAGCCGAGCCAAATACAGTTAGTTTGAGATTTAGATATTTTTAGCTTTTTATACATACATACATACACTAAATAAAAATAGCTTTTACTAAGTATTCAAAACGTAAACATAAACATAAACATAAACAAATGAACATATAATTTATGTAATTACATAAATATCTAGTTATTAATTTGTCGTTTAATTATAACACACATGTTACATTTTTTTGTTATTACCTTTACTTTTATCTTTACAAACTTCGCCTCGCCCTCAATATAGAAAGCATTTAAAAATGATGAAATAGTCTGAACTGTTTTGTGAAAAACAGAGATAAGGAATAAGCAACCCATATGATAACATGAATTGAAGCAAAGTTTTATAAACCGTACTTAGCTATGGTATCTAATTTATTCTATTGGTGTATAGTTAGCAAAATTATTAGTGGGTTAAACATTGTTAGAGCATTAGTTGTACATTTTGTATTTAATAAAAACAGCTTATATTACATAAAAAGATTCGCTTATTAACTACTATAAGAAGATAATATTTACATTTTTATGATAGCTTACACACCATAAAGATCAGGAGTTCACATAATCTAATGTTACCCCCTCTTTTAAAAATAATGTTAATATCATTGTGGCTAATTATAAAAATAAAGCAAAAATAAATAATAAAGCAAAAATAAATAATAAAACATATATATGTTTATCATAAGATGTTAAGGAAGCTTATAGTCACGACGTTTACACTAATTATACACGATAATATACCCATTTCATGTAAAGGTCATATGATCTTAATAATTTATAAAAATAGAATTATAATTACACAATATATATGTAAATATATGATATATAAAGATTATTATTTGCTAAATTTAACTAACTTGTATATAATAAGTTTACTACAAGCATCTAATATAAGTTTTTATGATGTTTTGATCCTTTTTTAGGTTTTCTACAGTAATACAAAAAATAATAAGGCTAATTTTAGCAATACATTAAAAAGCTAGTGCTTTACAAACGTTTAATTGAATAAAACACATCAAGCCTGGTCTAAACAATGCATGGTTAATACGATGTTTGCACTTGAACACAACATCTGTGTTTTTTTTTAGTATTTTACACATAGGTAGTAGGTAGAGAACTATAACACAGGTCATATAAGGCTCCTAAAACACTAGTTTGAAAAATAGACAACTCTACCTATACTAGATTAAAACTTTTTAATTTTAAATAAAAGGTATATCATTTATTCTCTGCAAAAGACCAACATATGTATTCTGCGTGTAACAAAAATAATTGATTGTTTGTTTGAAGGCTGCTATTTTTATAATATTGTAGTTAAATGTATGTGCAATATATTGCACATACATTTCCCTTTTATTTAGGACTTTTTCATGTGACCTTTTCATAAGAGTGTTACACTAAAAACAATATTTACTTTTTATCTTATTTTTTGCATGGCTAGTTGGCTTATTTGTATTTATATTATATTTATTATTATTTACCTCATATTATTACACATTATATGGCTTCAACCTTATATGTTTTAACTAAATATTTCTTATGTAAATAAGGGATCCTGTGGTAAATCTTTACTTATCGTTGAAATACTATGTTAATTCTTTTATTATCAATTCCTTTAATAGCTATACTTGTTGTATATACAAAAGTGTACCGTGATACTCCTTTACCTCGAGAAGATAATAACGCTTTAGATACTAATAGTACTACTAATAGTAGTAATAGTACTAATAATATAAAAGTTATTTTACTTAAGCAAGATGAAATCGCTCTACATAAGAGTATAACTAATCCTAGATCAGGTATTAATGAAGACACTTTAAACACTAACTATCCAAATATTTGTCATAGTGGAGCAGGCACTAATAGTACAATTAGCACTAATAGTACTACTATTACTAATGATAGTAATACATTATTACCCGATTGAGGTAACAAACGTGCTAAATCTACTGTGTTAATAACATCGGTGTTAACTTTATTAATTTCTTTGGTAATTTTTGCTTTTTATGATCTTAATAGCAATCAATTTCAATTTGTGCAAGAATATCACGAAATAAGTTCTTTTAATCTTTATCTAGGTATAGATGGTTTGTCTATATATTTTGTGTTATTAACAACTATAATAATGCCTATTTCATTATTATCAAACTGAATATCAATATCATTTAATTTAAAATTATTTCTTATAGCTATTTTGTTATTAGAAGCATTGTTATTATCAGTGTTTTTAGTGCTTGATATTTTATTATATTACATCTTTTTTGAAAGTATTTTACCTCCTCTTTTTATATTGATTGGGTCTTTCGGTTCAAGTAATAGAGTGAGAGCAAGTTTTTACTTATTTCTATACACACTTTTAGGCTCTTTATTTTTATTATTATCTATCCTAAGTATGTCCTCTATAACAGGAACTACAGATTTTGATGCTCTATATAAAATGAATTTTAACTATTATACACAGATTTTTTTATTTTGTGGTATATTTATAGCTTTTGCAGTTAAAACTCCTATCATGTTTCTAAATAGTTGATTACTAAAAGCTCATGTTGAATCACCCTTAAGTGGTAGTATAATATTGGCAGCAATAGTGTTAAAGCTAAGTTTATATGGAATATTACGATTAATTTTACCTTTATTAGCAAAAGCCTCTTTAAATTACACTTTTTTAGTTTATGTTATAGGTGTTATAACTATTATATATGCCAGTATAAGTACATTAAGAACTATAGATGTTAAAGAGCTTATCGCTTACTCATCAGTTTCCCATGCTGCAGTGTACCTTATGGGTGTGTTCAGTAATATAATACAAGGTATAGAAGGTGGAATAGCCCTAGGTTTAGCTCATGGGTTTGTTTCTTCAGGACTGTTTATCTGTGCTGGAGGTATATTATATGATAGATCTCATACTAGATTAATAACCTATTATAGAGGTATAGCTCAAATAATGCCTTTATTTTCTATCCTTTTCTTTGTATTGTGTTTAGGAAACTGTGGTGCACCTCTTACTCTAAACTTTGTAGGAGAATTTTTATCATTGTATGGTGCATTTGAGAGGTTACCACTGTTAGGAGTTTTAGCTAGTTCTTCTATTGTTTTCTCAGCAGCCTATACTATTTATATGTATAATAGGATAGCTTTTTCTGGATCATATTCTAAGTTTTTCAACGTAAATATACCTGATCTTAACAAACGTGAATTTTATATTTTGTTAACCTTGGTTTTATTTACTTTAGCTTTAGGTATATATCCTGCAGTTGTGCTAGACGGGTTACACTATTCCGTTACAACGCTTCTATATTCATTTTTTGAAAATAATTCTACTTTAACAAATGTAGATAATTTACTTGCTTTCATACCATTTTTCATAACAAAAAAAATACGTAATTATACAAATAATTTATCTATGTTAGAATTTAAATTTTTAGCATGAGGTTTAAACAGTCTGCCAAAACCTCACACTTTTACTAGCTTACATGTGCAGTCTGGGCTTTCTTTTACATTAGGCTGGCCTTTTACTGTATATATCTTATTTTCTATTATTACTGATCAGCTTTTTAAAACTAATCAGCTTTTTATCACTGGTCAGCTTGTTATTATTGTTTTATGCATTTCTATTATATCATTATTAATCTATAAGTGTGTAACTGATCAAAATATTCAAGGAAAAGTGGGTGGAAAAGAAGGTATGGTACCAGGCATACGTATAAAAGATAAACCTTCACAACAACCCAGAAATCCTACGGTTGTCGATTTAGCTCGGCAGACTATAATAAATTCAAGAAACTTGCCTACAGATATTATATATGATACACTTGATCGAACAGGTTTCCATTTAAAAGCATTATATCCTGGAGTAAGTCATGTACAGACAAACATCGTAGTTAATGGTCTTCCAACTGTAGGTATTAAGTTCAGTCAAGCTGTAGGTGACAGGAACGCTGGTAGCATCAATTTTAGAGAAACTGGCTATACTGATCATCCTCTACATTACACTGGCATATGAATTCCCAAACCTAATAGTATGGTAGCTGCGTATAGGAATTCTCGTATAACTAGTGCCCACTTACCTATTATTACTAACGCTGAAGGTAGATCAGTATTTGTGATAGATTAGTCTAAAATTTTTTTTACCATCAGCATTAAATAAATTTATGGTTAATACTAAGAGTAGATAGTAGGGTTAGCATACAAGATAAGCCAGTAAAATATAAATAACCTAACCATCACTTTATTAAGTTCGCTCCTAAGGTAAACATTCCTTTAAAAAAGGGATTAAATAATTTTATATAAAATAAACGATTCATTTATAGTTTGTTTATTATGGTTATATGGAGGATGTAATACATGGAAGTCATTCACAAGATACCGCATATATCTATAAAAGTTATAGATTTTAGGAGGGGCGGTATCTATAACTTATAAAGCAATATTTTTGTAAATTTTTTTTATATTTATAAGGTAATAGTGTAGGGAGAGGTACCCTTCTAGTGCCCTGGGGCCCTGCCCTGCCCTGCCCTGCCCTGCCCTGCCCTGCCCTTCTAGTTAAATAAATATATTTATCGTTTATTTTGCACTAATATATGGATCTTTCTAGCTTTTTATGTATTAATTATAAAACTTTTAAGTGTAAAAGATTTATATATAATAATAATTGTTATCCATTAGGTACTTAACATGAAATATATTTTGTAAAAACCCTTATATATATTGTAGTAATTATTTTATTTTAGTTAACTTGTCATAACTAAATAGCAATTTAAATTTTGAAAAAGTAATTATGATATTGCTCTGCATCTGCTCTGCCTTATGATCCTGTTCATTCTGCACCTGCATCTGCACCTGTACCTGCACCTGCTGCAATGGATACCCAGGGTAACCAAGTATCTTACACAGATGCGGCTAACTGAATAGCTGATGCTAAAAGCGCATATAATGGTAAAAGTACTAATCCTAGTCTTAAAGCCTTAGGCATAGAAGTTCAAGGAAGAGGGATTCGATCTCGTGTTGAGGAATTTATAATGCAATCTTGACGGTTTAATGGCAGCAACCGTAGCGATATTGAACACTTCCTTCATAGCGTTAAGAGTGCAAATAAAGGGGCTATAGGGGCTAAAGTCGACGGTAATGTTGGCTGAAGTCAGTTCCGCCCTAGTTCGAACTTTATAAACGCCCTTAGGAATTTTCGCGGCTAAATTCCTAAGTAAATAAGTGTTTTTTTACTATAGTGTCACATGTGTATGGTAATATGATTGCTAGTAAACATTTTAGGTAATCTATTCAATTTAAACATTTTTCTATTATACAAATATGCTTAACATTTATAATAAACTAATATGTTTTTTTGATTGTATTTACTTATATAAGCACAAGCCTCAGGTTATGCTTTGGAAAACAAAATATTTGGTTGTTGTTTACAAGTTGCGCGAGGTTGGGGCGTATACTGTACTAATAAATATAGTTAATTATCATTAGACAAATGTTTTTGTTTTGCTAAATTATAACAACGTGTACATTAGCTCGCACACGTATAAGTGATTATACCAATGTCTCTGCAGGTAGGTACACGGTATTTAGTTTTGGATCTTTTATAAGTGTAGTGGCTACTTGATTTTTTTTTATATATTTTACATGTACAATTAGTAGAAGGTAAAACTACATCAAAATATCCTTGATTAACTGCCAAATTTTATTATGATTCATTATATAGATAATTAAGTAAAGTATTCTTAATACTTTATGAGTGGGGTTTAAACCCCCTGCCTAAACCTCATACCTTTACAAGTTTACCTTTCTAAAGTGTAATATTTAGGACACATATACCTTTGATAGTTGTCATGGGTAAATTTATATTTTCTTTTGTGTTTTATGTTATATATGGCTATTTACCCATATACACATATACCTCTTGTGTGTAATTTATTAGATGGAACTGCAGATGGATGTTAAGGTGCCGAGGGCATATACTGGTCTTTTCCAGTATTCCTGAAAACAGTGGTAAAGATGATTATTCTAATAATGGTTCCACATTAGAACCATAGGATAATTATTGGTATGTATCTAGCGTTTATAGTAAAAACTGACAAGACATGTTTTCTGATAGTTTTACCAATGGTACAACCGTGGAGGACTTACATACTTGTTTAGATTGTAAATCGCAAGCTTATACATCCTGTATTCAAGATGATTTAGCACGGCAGGAAGCATATCAAAACAACAGGTAAACATTTTGTTTGTTATATGTCATTATGTTTTTTCTTTTTATTATTATAATAAGTTATATATATTGTAGGTAACTCTGGGACTCTAAGCAACATGTAATCATAATCTTAAGGATGTATACTATGAGTATAATAAAGCTACTGGGTTTTATAAATGGAAACATGACCCTAACTCAAGGGATAGGCCGTAAATTTTTAAAACAAGCATAGTGATGATGATGATTACGATTACGATTACGATTACATAGATTTATTTGTTTTAATTGTGTAATATACACAGTAAATATTAAGTTATAATATGTAAAATACTATATAGGTGTTATGTATATGTATATATGTATATATGTTACACAAACCACCTTGTAGGTAGTGCACTATAGGATAAATATGATTTAACTTACCTTATCTTATTTTACCTTGCCTTATTCTATTTTACCTTATAGTAAATAAATGTAATATAATATTTATTATACTCTAACGTTGTAAGCTTACATAAGCAAAATGCTAGATAAACTATTAAATATATATTTGTTGTTTAATTATTATATATGTAAATAGATATGTGTATGTAAAATATAAAGCACAACTACAAATTAAACTAAAATAAAATACCAAGATTACACAAACATTAGAATTTTACATTAGCCAAATTACATTAAGACCAGCCATATTTGTATTTAGGTTATGAAAAAATATAATAAACTTAATACCATATTTGCTATTTAATGTAGTTTAACTTACTTCTAAAAATAAAACTATAACATATATATATATATAAATAAAATGCTTATTTTTCTTAATCTGTATAAAAAATTTCTTACAATCTGTAAAACTTTTATGTTATATATCCTTTATAATAAAGAATACAGGCTTATCTTATGAACTAGTTTAGTCATAGCAGTCTTTCATAGGCCTTTTATTCTTATTATCTCCCTTGTTTTTAATATGCCTATCTTAGTATTAGCAATAATAGCTGGATTAATATATACATTGGTAAAAATAAGTATCTGGTGCATTAAAGGAATAGAAATAAGGCTTAGAGATATAATCTTTGCTATACTAACAGGTATGTTTTTTTTTCTTATTTTTTACTTATGTGCTAGTATGATTTTTATATGAGCAATAGAAGCGATGATTTTATATAATCCTGGTGCAATTCAAGGTTTAGTAAACAAAAGCAAAATACAACTAGATTTAGTTTCTTATATGGTTCCGCCTTCAGGTTATAATTGCGCAACTTGCATCGTATCTGGGGAAGTGAACTATGGTTCAGGTGGTAAACACTGTGGAACATGTGGTACAGTGTTTAACTCTAAGAATTTTACAAAAGCCTATCAAATTTGATATTCCAAATTTGTGTCGTATAGGCCAGGCTCACAACAATGAGGTCAATCGCAAACTATGAAGGAAGCAATTCGTCTTAATCCTGCTCTGGAGTCTCCTGATATTAAAGCCAGGTATGACGCCTTTAAGGTATATAGCTCAAATCATGGATGTTTTATACATCCTGAAGATATAAACACAAATATAAATGAGTTACCTATAGATGGCCCGCGTAAACCATCTCCTGGTACTGCTCCCGTAAGTAGTACTACAAGTAATACTAGGTCTGGACCTACTCTTGGGTCTATATATACATCTACTTATGGGTCTAATACTGGTACTGGTACTAGCTCTACTTCTGGGTCTAATACTATTACTGCCTCTACTTCTGGGTCTAATACCGCTACTGCCTCTACTTCTAGGTCCAATACTACTGGGTCTGAAAAATGGAGGCAGAACACTAATTGAAGGAATAGGGATAAACCGTAGATTTTTAAAATAAACTACTTTTTATCAGTAAATTCATTTTTAATATTATATCTGTGTAGATAGGTTTAATAAAGTTTTGCTAAATATGAAAATAAATTATATACAATATGGTGACAATTACGGTTATGATTACCATTACGATGACATAGGTTTATTTATTTTAGCTATAAAACAGAAAGGAAAGGAGGGTGTAATACATGGTAGTCACTCACAGACAGGAAAGCGCGTATCATTATGTTCTGTTGTATCTTAATGACAATTTATTTTTATTTGTTATTAAATATAAGCCATAGTGTCAGGAGGGGCGCTGTTTTAATCTAAAAAAATGTTTATTCTTTTTTTCCTTAATATATAGATATATCTAGCTTTTATGTAATAACTGTAAAGTACTAATGTAATATTGTGTAATCATATTTAATGCTTATTTTATAGTTTAATACTTACACTATAATATAAAACACAACTAAAATAATATAAAGTTAGAAATTACACAAACATTAGAATTTTATATTAAATAAATTACATTAATACCAGCCATATTTGTATTCAAGATATGAAATAATAGAATAAATTTAATACCCTTTTTGCTCTTTGATATAATTTAACCTATTTCTAGCAATAAAACTATAATATATATATATACAAATAAAATGAGAATATTTAAAAGTCATCCTTTGCTAAAGTTGGTAAACTCTTATGTAGTAGATTCACCACAACCATCGAATATAAGTTTTTTATGAAACTTTGGTTCTTTATTAGCCTTTTGTTTAGTAATCCAAATAATCACTGGAGTAACTCTAGCAATGCATTATAATGCTAGCGTTTTAGAAGCATTTAATTCAGTAGAACATATTTTTAAATAATCCGCAATATGTGTTCTTTAAACCAAGCTGTCTGCTGAAAACCCCCTTAAAAGATACTCTAATACCGGAGTACATATAGATAAAAGGGCAATCAGCAGGAAACCAACAGACTAATCTTAGTCTTAGTAGGATCTTCAGAGACTATACGCTTGGCATCCTAGATATATAAATAGAGATGATGAGATAGTCCAACTATTATTGAAAAATAATAGATTAACGGTTAATTATCTATACCTTTTAATAGGGATAAGTTTATTATTATTATTCATTTCTGTATCTGATGCCTATACTCCGTATACGCATAGTAATAAAAATAAAATGGGATTTTCTAATCTTTCGGCTATTTACAATAAAAAGTCTGAGAGATCAAATCCAGATACCTTAAGACTAGCAGGTGTGTCTGACGATTTATTATTCTGATTTTCAGGGTTTACTGACGCAAAAGGTAACTTCCTAATTACATTAGATCGTTTTTTTGTAAAATTTATATTTAAAATCTCATTACATATTGACGACCTTGAGGTAATTAACACAATAAGATCTAAGTTAAAAATAGGAAGAGTTACAGTAGAAGATAGTCATAACTGTTGTTCTTTTATTGTAAAAAATTATGCAGAGATAAAAAATGTAATATGTCCTCTTTTCAAGGGTTTTCCTTTACATACCAGTAAAATTTTAGATTTTGAAGACTTTAATAAGGCTGTCCTTATTAAAGATTATATAAATAAAGATCTGTCTTATGCTGAAATGGAAAGAATCATATCTCTTAAAAATGGTATGAACTCTAAAAGAGAAAATTTTACACATCAAGTTAATAATTCTCAAATTATAATAAACCCTAACTGACTTATAGGATTTATAGAAGGTGAAGGTACTTTTGGTATTAAAACAGGATCTGCTTTGTATTTACAAATAGCTCAAAAAAATACTAGTCAAGAAACTTTAAATGCCATAACAACCTTTTTAACTAAATTACACAACGGTGCTTTACAAGATAGTAAAATATTGCCTTTAACTGTAGTAAGTACGATTAATGTAAAAACAAATGTAGTATCCTTAGTAGTTAATAGTGTAGATAGTCTATATTATTATGTTTTACCTTATTTGGATTCGTCTAATATGTATACACGTAAAGCTATGGATTTTAAATTATGAAGAGCTGCTTTATTACTAAGAATACAAGGTTACTACTTTTTACCTTCAGGTAAAAGATTATTTCTTAAGATTTCAGACACTATTAACAAAAGGTATAGTACAAGATCTAGCAGCAACATAGATGGAATTATTATAGAGATCTTTGAGCAATATCAAACCATATTAGCAAAAAATCCCCCGTTTGATGTCCGAGCTAATATACCCCATACTGATAACGTACGGAAATTAAGTATAACTAATAGATCTGAAAAACCAATTACAGTTTACGTATATGAAAATAAAAATATGGTTAAAGGTTCTCCTTTTGCTTCATACAGTGCCGTACATAAGTCGTTGGGCTTAAAACCTAGTAGCAATACATGTAATCGTTACATAGATACAGATAGGTTGTATAAAAATAAATATATTTTTTCATCTAAACCTATAGATAGTACGTCTAAAGTTTAGAAGATAATAGATAATAAACACTAATTTGATAATGCGTGACGTAAACAATGGATGATTAATACGATATTTACATTCAAACACAGCATCTGCATTTTTCTTTATAGTTTATCTACACATAGGTAGAGGACTATACTACGGATCATATAAAGCTCCTAGAACCTTAGTTTGAACAATTGGTACAGTTATATTTATTTTAATGATGGCTACAGCTTTCCTGGGTTATAAACGTAGCCCAAAATGGTTTAAATCAAATGACAATACCAGCTTTTCCAGGAAAAATAGAAACAAATTCAAGCACTTTACGCCTAGACCTACTAGATCAAATACTGTAGCAAGAAACTATTCTATAAAAATAAATCCCAATAATAACGAAACAGATCCTATAGTAGAAAAGTTTTTAATAGATAAAAATCTAAGATATAAATTTATATATGATAATTTAGGGAATGCTATTACAAAACAAAAGTTAATGGCAGAAACTAAAAATCTTAGTGGTATATATCTAATATTAAATAAAGTTACTTTAGACTATTATATAGGATCTGCGTTTACAGGTAGATTTTACAGTAGATTTTCAAACCATTTGTTTAACTTTAACGGTAACAAAATAATAAAAAATGCAGTTAAAAAATATCATATATCTTCGTTTACATTTATAATTCTAGAATTGTTTTCAGAAACTGTAACTAGAGAAAATAATAGGAAATTATTAGACCTAGAAGATTTTTACCTTAAATCTCTATTACCTAATTATAATATATTAACTGAGGCTGGGTCTAGTTTTGGATACAAACAAAGTGAAATAACTAGAATAAAAATGAAATGTAATTACAGTGAAGAGCGTAGGGCAGCAATAGGTAGTTTAAACAGGGGTAAAAATCTAAAACAGGAAGCTGTGAACATACTAAGAGAAAAAGCTTTAGAACGGGGTAAAGTGAATTATAGTTCAGAAGACATGAAAAAAAAAGCTAAGCCTGTGTTAATTTATAATTTGGATTATACAGTTTATGCTGAGTATTCTAGTATTACAGAAGCAGCTAAATGTTTGGATTGTTCAATAAACACTGTGTTTAGAGCTTTGAAAAGTGAAAAAAAATTACTGAAAAAACGTTGAATTGTCAAATATATTAACTAATTATTAGTTTGATTTAATCATAGTCCTACGAGTTTAAATTTTCATGCAACTTTTAGAAGGAAATGAAAATAAAGTAGAATGACCTGACAAGGTTATTGAAGAAATATGATATTTCTTTGGCAATGTCAGTGAAAACG
>JAABUQ010002785.1_pt1 | contig 33616 bp, 32 predicted proteins | sample 5560001 | NCBI WGS metagenome assembly JAABUQ01 (sample SAMN10711888, study PRJNA513371) | rock metagenome | isolation source: Antarctica rocks | place: Antarctica: Victoria Land, Finger Mt nord | collected 2015-12-18
AAAGGGGAGCTGGAGGGAGGGGGGTGGATGGATTTGTGGGGCGGGTTTAAAGTCTTGGAAGGGAGCATGGTGAAATTTTGACCGGATTCTTTCTCGTAAGGGAATGCGTTAGGAGAGGGGTGATGAAGAGGGAGGGGGTTGGTGCGTTGGGTGGCATATGCTAAACGTAGATTTCCACGTCGATGCTCGCAGGGTTTCTGCTCTGATTAAGGAGAGGGTTACCATAATGTCCCATCGACATCGAATACAATCCCCTTCAGCTCTGGAGCCGAAGGTCTGTCACCTCTCTTGTGCGGATCAAGTGGTGCGAATCCCTTCGGCTTTCTCGGCTGGGTTGTTGCCATTCTTCTAATAAGGGAGGGCAATGTTCGATGATTTACTGGTTTGAGGAAGATGGGAAGGATTACTGTGAATGTCCCTGGGGCAAGGAGAGGGGACATGTGTGATTTCAGATCATGAGCTATGTGTATGTGGAGAGGAGAAGTTCGAGGGAGGTTAAGGGAGATGGCGTGGTGGCAAGGCTAGGACGAGGAAGATGGAGGACCGAGGCGACACTGACATGTGTTGCATTCATCGAAATGTCTGGACACGAACGCCCAAAGCAGGTTTTATGCAACACAGCTAGCCATCGAAGGAATTTGCGACAGAAATCTTTGCTTACGGACTCAAGTACCGGCTTTTTTTTTGTCTACAACTCCTACGCGGAAAGCATCTGTATAAAAAGACCAGATGATGCAGAAAAATCACTTTCGTAAGGCAAAGTTTTCCAGACTAGGCTTCCCCTAGCTTTGACGAACGGCACAAACTTCGAGTGTGATCCGATGAGGGTTACATTATATACCAGTGGTAAAGCGCATGGATACATCAAAGGGCGCTCCCTCTGCATCCGGTGGTGCATTCCCAGCTGCCGCTAGCATCCATTTCCCCCACGCAGCCTCTTAGTACCCATCCATAAGTTCCACGTATTCCTTGCCGGCGTGTGCCCATCCGATGATGCCTGCATCGAGGGTGAAACTCCTCATCACCTTGTCACCTTGTTCCTCAATATAATCTGCAAACCAACCTGCAGCACGTTTACCTCGTCCACGAGATGACCCTAGTGTAAGAAAGAGGTTAGCTACAGCCTGTTCGGTGTTAAAACCTCGGCTGTGGATCCAAGATAGACTGGAACCCAGTCTGCCTTGGTTTTGGAGAGATATCATGAGACGAACTTACCACAATACCATACAATTTTCTCAATCTTGGCCGCGGCAAGTATGGCGTATAGCGTCGGAATGGTTGGGTACAGAGATTGTGCTGAAAGATTGATTAAACCGTGGATCGTTCCTCCCTAAACCATTGGTTAACTAAGCGTGACAACATTGAGTGCTAGTGCGAGCTTACCTCATGGTCAATCCTCCGTGGATCAACAATCACAAAGTCCACGCCAGGCTTCTCTCCATTGTGGAACCATTCGAGGACTTCAGTTCGATGGACTGAGGCCGGATCAGCATTCTTCGGAGCAGGATAGGCGGCATGCCATAGGGTCTCGGGTTTCTGGGATGATGGATAGCCGGAGACTGAAGTGGAGGAAGTCATCATAACAACAGAGAATGTTGCAGCCTCGTAAAGATGGAGGAGCAGAAGTCATGGTGAATTCAAAGCCGAAGCAGAGGCAACATGGATTTGGGAATTGAGATGGCCGGTTCGTGGTGTGGTGCTTTTCATCCGATGAATGTCACTGACGCTACGTGATTGGTCGAACTGAAATCACGCTCGATTATGTCATATGCCAGCCTGAAACATCGGCCAATCAGCATGCACAATCTACCTCACTATTTATATTTGTTTATTACCATCATGATTGACCGGCTTTCCTGCAATCTCTGTGTCAACACGGCTCAAGCGTGCGGATACCCTTCTGTATTGATTAAAGGATCGCAATTCAGCAGTACCCACCTTAGTCGAAGGCTCTCCGCTTCTTCAAACCGAAAACTACCTAAATGAATAACGATTCTTCAAAGCTCACGCAGAGAGTGCCTGGGATTCCTGAGAAGGGTTATCCACCAGTAGGAGACCTTGAAAAGCAGGCAAAGGGAGGGAGTATTGGGACAGGTGTCAGCTTTACAAAGTTGAGGTACTTCGAATCTGTTCCGCTCACTTTCCCCTCGGCTCAAGTTCAGGGTCGATCTGTCCAAAGAATGTCATTGACAACATATGATTGGGTCGAAGCGTGTCACCCGATTTGGCTGTCTGAAGGGACAGATCACAAAATATGGCCGTATATCAGGGCTCCTCTCTATAAGCTCGGCTCCAGCGATTCATTCTTGAACGATAGAGTTCTTGTTGTCTAAACCTTGACTTCGCATTCGGATCAGGGCTATAGACACTGAATTCAACCAATCAGCCTCAGGCGAAGGACCTTGGGTTCAGATGGTCTTGTTTGATTTGTCAAAGCTTCGAGGCATCAGCAATGAGGACACTATCTGGCATCCATCAGACGCACTCAGAGCTTATATTCTGATAACCGCAAATACGGAGATCGAGTTTGACGATGTGCAGATCTGTTTTGAAGGTCACTGCCCGACTCTCATTAAGAATGAAAGGACTATCTCGTTGACGAAAGCTACCCCGTTCAGGGATTTTCCGAATCTGCATAAAATCTCACCCTGGCAATGCCAACGACATCTTTATGGCAAAATCAGAAAAGAAGGTCAGTCCTCGTTGGAAAGCGTTTGCAAGTGCCCAGGGGGCTGCTGATGGCCAGATCTGCTGCAGTTCCTTACACAAAATCACGAGATCAGCATTCCTGCTATCCAGCGCTTGAAAACATCAATGGAGGAACGTGGCACGGAGTACGTGGTACCATATCACTTCATCATACCGAAATGGATCGTTGGGACGAAACCTCGAACACCGGAGCAGTGTTTGTTGCTTCCCCCTTCGCTCATTCCAGGGCCTGCAATTAACGATATTGCTCCCACTGGCTACTACGTCTGAGTAACGACTAAGCTATTGGTTCGGGGTCGCACGGAGAAGGAAACTTTGAGTGCGAGTAAGCCTGTGACGGTAATGTCTGTAGCTGAAGAGCAACCGCCAATGGAGACTCAAGACTTCCCTGCAGAAAACGTCGAGTCAATTTCGAACCCGGTCCGGACATGAATAATTGGGACTACGCTTGGTATGATGACGATCTTGACACGTGAGCCGCCTGCGTTGTCGTATAGCTTCATTCCTATGGGCGGCAGCACAATCCTTGGCGTCCAGGTCAACCTTCAAGGGGCGGAAACTAGTGACATATATCGCCGATTGATGGCCATGACCTTCGTGGTTGAGGGCGTGATTCACGTAAAGACATTCCGCTCGACCGCACCGTTTCCCAAGCTGCCTAGCCAAGCCCTGCTAACAAGCAGAGGCAAGATTCGACTTTCAGACCAGGTATTGAAAATAGAAGTACGGAAAGTACGCAATTGTGAGTGACGTTGTTGGCCTGATGACGAAAAATATTCGACGAAGACCCAAGATGGATTTTCATCTCGCTCAGCTTCAGCATCTGAACCTCATCCGAGCGACGAATCTGTCACCATCTCGCAATCTAGGCGCATAAGTAAACCTTCCGTTGCACCGCGAGGCAAGGGCAGGTGGAGGACCAAGTTCAATGTCCCGATCCACATATCTTAGCGTCTGACGCCCACTTTTTGCAGTCCATTGGTAGCTCGATTTTATTCACTGCTCGTTCGCGTGAAGATATCGAAAGCTTTCAGTAAAAATTTTGAGCTCGAAGTCCCGACACAGGTCGCCTATCTTCCATCACGACCGACACGGCCTACTGAGGAGCTGTCAACTGCTTCCGATCGAGCTCGATCATCGGCTGCTGTGGACACTCAAGGGTCTGAACCACGTTTGGTAATTCTCTCCCGGCCATAGGCTCCTCCACCATTCATTACTTTACTGAGACAGATATGCAGGAGGCTGAGGAGATTCTACCAAGATACAAGGCCCACTAGACGGATTGCAAAAGTGACCCTCGGCCGCCTGTCAGACACCTTGGCCTTGGTGACCGAGAAACTGAAGGGTGTTGCCCCGCAAACGATCAAGGTAACATGTAAAGAGGTCGTGAGCATGAGGAAGCTTGGCTGATCAACGCGATCGTAGTCATTTGGTCAGGCCATTCGTTGCGCGACCCGTGTCGCGAGCTGGCTTACCCATTACGTTGATGAGCAAGGCCAAGAGATCATGGCGAGCTATGCGCTTGAAGATGGCATTGATGATTGGGCTCGTGCCGGAGACGATTATGTTAAGCTGAGGGGTGAGTCTTGGGAGGCGGTGTTGAAGATGTAGAGACTTTTCATAGCTCGGGGAGTCGGTTCTTTCCTCTGGGGAATCCCTTTGCTATGAAATTGGCCTCCTTTGAGGATTCCACAGGGACATGAATGAGGCGCAAAAGGAAGATATGCCTCCGTCGTTGTTTGGTCCCCAGCAATCACATCAGCTGGAATGAACGAATCTCGCGCGTCCTAAAAAGACATAAGCATGTACTCCAGGGATTATCGTCCAGGATAACAAGTACCCCAAGGTTTTCATTGAAAATCCCGTTGGCGTCATACAAGACGTCCAGCCAGCTATCAAGTCCTCAACTCGGAGCCGCAACGTCCTCCGCTGCATTCGAGCCGAATACTTCGGGTGCAAAGCTATCCTCATTCCAGGCAAATGTTTGCGGTGGCTCACCGGCTTGAGTCGGGCGTCGAGCCTGCTCGTCTGGGGTACAGGTCGTAGAAGACTCGAGCGTCGGCGTCGAACACGATTGCTGGTGGTGAGCTACTTAGCTTTCTGGATGCAAGGTGCATCGTCGAAGGACGATACTCGGGCCGTCCACCTTGCAGAAGCCAGCTCACATACCTCAGTTAGCAGGCCGGTACGAGCGAGGCAAGACGCAGTCAACACCGACGCCTCAACGTCCAGCGTGGGACGTTCAGAGCGATTCTGCCAAAATTGCTGGGTCCACGAGCGAAGAGCCTCAGCATCCAGCCCTCGCTCCCGGAGCAAGTCTCTGAGGAAGCCGTTCTCCAGCGCGACCCTTCTGGCAGCCAGCTGCATTCCCGCATTGGCCTGCGCGCCGAGTCGGACGCATTCGCTCCATTTCAGCTCGAGGTCTTTCAGGTAGGCTTGGCCCTTCGATCGGGAATTCCGTTGGTTGCTGCGCACCCGAGCTCCGTGCTGTTGTTGCGGGTGTAAGCCGAGGAGATGGGGAGAGGTCATTTCGGAGAAGCGGGCAAGGACTTGCCTGATCCTGCTCTGGTTGCTGGGCTTTGGGTTGTGACAAGGTGATGGAGGTGATGGGGGTTGGGGTCTTCAATGCCAACGTTGTTCACGATGGGAGAACGGTCAGATCGAATTGAACAGGACCTGGTTTATACTGGGGATTACTTAGAGCGCGAGAATCGATAGAATGCCTTGAAAGCGAAGATACTTTGGTTGACGTGACCGAGGGACGGTGTGAGATGGAATGCTTGGTGGAGGCCCGAATGCAGACTAGCCCAAAATAAGTAGTAGCCAACGAACTTCAAGCAGTGACATCCTCTGAGGTCTCCCTCAATTATCAATTTCCTCATCTAGTCTTAGACAGGTACCGTAATGTCCATTCAGCGAAGACAGGCAGAAGAAATAAATACTGAGTAGATCCCTTCTTCCACTGACCATTTCAAATTATCCCAAATGCTATGGAAGCGCCATCTCCTCTGTCCCGTCACTAAATCATTTCGCACCTATACCTCCAGCATGGCCCTCCCAACCCCCTCGCAAGACCACCTCAACAATGTCAATGCAGCAAGACCGCATATTTCGATCAATGCAGACCCGGAATACCGATATCGTTCTCTTGCCATTACGGAAAGCGGCGACGATCCTGAGATCAGAAGTACATATTGACCGTTTCTTCTCGATAAACAAGCCAACATTGGAGACTGGATCGCGGACCTGGAACTGGCTACGGTCACGAAATTGGCCGCGGAGGATATGGCCAGGACCGGTGAGCGGTTGAAAGCTTTGGTGTTGTGTGGAAGTCTACGACAGAGGTTAGATAGTTGGACCGTACCCCTTTTACGCGCCTACTTCTACGTACGCGCAGTCCACCGCGAAGCCTTCTCCTGATCCCCGAGACTCTTTCACAGGTTGTACTCACGCTTGACGGCCTTCGAGGCTTCCCGCGTCCCCTTCAGGCTGGACTGCGACGTCCGGGTGTATGATCCGACAGGACTGCCTGTCAAGGATGATGTGCAGCACCAGCATCCTAAGGTGCAGGAGCAGCGGGATCTGAGCCGGTGGAGCGATGGCCACGTGTGGGTGTCGCCAGAGCAGCATGGGAATCTGGTGTGCGTCTCTGACCGTTCGTTTGATCATGTCTCTCCACTGCCTTTTCCTTTCGGCCACCCCTCTTTCTCTCACGCACCGAACATGAAACAAACATCTTGCCTGCGGTACGCCGCCGATGCATACTTCGGCGACCTGACTTTCCGTCCGCGTGTTCTAGACCGCAGCGTTCAAGGACCAAATCGACTGGGATCCCCCTCTCCACCGGCTCCGTCCGCCCAACCCAAGGCTGCACCCTCGCCATTGCCCAAGTATCCGGCGGCTCGCAGTCCTTCAACACAGTCAATTTGCTGCGCATGCTCGGCCGCTGGATGCGCATGTTCACCATTCCCAACCAATCTTCGATTCCAAAGGCGTACACGCAGTTCACAAATGGAGGAGACGGCCCGGGGGCGAGCAGGATGATGAGTGGGGAAAACCGGGATCGGCTTGTACAGTAGATTGCATGGAGGAGTTTGTGAAGTACACTGTTGTGATGAGGCCGCATTTCGCTTTGTTTGGAGACCGGTTTAGTGAGCGAGAGGAGAGGAGGGGACGGGAAAAGAGTGCGAGCGAAAGAGAGGGAGCGGTTGAGAAGAAGGCATTCAAAGCTGATGGACTTGAGGGGAAGGATGAGGTGAATGGGGTGCAAGTGGGTAATATCTGATTGCATCCGAACCTTCCTTGCAGATACCTAGATATAAATTACCTGAAACCAGGACTAGACATGAGTGTATCTGATATGATACTCAGAGTGAAACAGAAAACCGTTGTCTGTTGTCCGGCCTCTTTTTTAAACGGCTTACTTCCTTGAAATGAATTCTGGGGTTCCGGATTTGCAGGTAAAGTAGATTAGACTTTTTTCAAACAGTCAAAAGGACTATAGTAACCTGCATACCTTAAGTAACACGATACACCCAACAAGCAGCAAGCTCACTCCCTTGAACGTATTGAAAAACAAACAGAGCCCGTCTGCCGTTGCTCCACTCTATCAGATGCATATAGTCTTATTGTTCCTGTAGCTTAAGCCATACATATGCCACTCTAACCATCCATGCTCCAGAGCCGCCGTCGTTGCCACAATACAAATGCAAGCCACGCCATCGTTGAGAAGTTCGACCTCACAGCTCATGCAATCAAAGCAATTGAAGCAATCAAACCCTCTGCAAACACCTCCATGCTCGTCAACTCAACCAACGCCACGCTGGAGAGAATTCAAGGACAACGGCAATTACTTCTTCTTCCCTTTCCCCTTGCCTTTCGCAGGGGTGCCATTCGACGACACGCTAACAGCCCGAGATGACTGACTGGACGTGGCTTTGCTTCCGTTCTTGACAACGTCTAGTTGCTTGTTCTGTCACCCCAAAGTCAGCTATGGAAGTCACAAATGTTGCCATCATCTCAGTCCTACCTTGACCCCGTTCCTAGCCTTCTTCTTTGGAGGTGCCGCTGTCTCCTCCTCGTCATCGTCCTCATCCCGTGCTCTTCCTTTGCCTCCGCCATTAGGCTCGAATTCCCGAGACACAGTCGTCAGCAATGTAGTACACCGGCGGCCGATCTCGATCGGCGTTCGGCTGAGGAAGAACCAGTCAAATCGAAAGAGCGGGCTCTCCCGGATCTCATCGCGGATCCTCTCATGAATTCCTTCCCCATCGACGCCAAGGCGGTCAAGCATGACTAGGAGAAAGCGATCCTCCTCTTCTGTATAGACCTTCTTGTTCGTAGTCGAAACAGAGTAGTTGAGTTTGAGCTGCTGGAGAGGAACCCGGTACATTTCCATCTTCCGCTTGAGCATCTTCCTTTGGTGGTCAAGCTTGCTCCTCTTCTCTTCGCCTGCCTCGATTGTTGCGAGGTACTTCGGGTAATCTGAAATTTCCCGGTACTTTAACCAGAAGACCAGCGAGTACTCCTTGATCTCCTTGGCATTCTTGCCGTCCACTTCCTCTGCAATTCCTTCGTAATTCTTCCGGCCATGTTTCGCAGAGCCGTTGATGAATTGTTGAAAGTCTCGCCGATTCCAGTCGCCAAAGCCTTGTTCGGACATCCTCTCCTTTGATGCCTGCTCTTCTTCTGTCAACGGGGTGGCGTCGTCAATCTCCCCTTGCTCCAAGGCACGCTCCGCCTCCTTCTCACTCTCACCCATATCATCGTTATCAGGCAGAGGGACTTTGTAGCCAATTTCCTTTCGGAACCATGCAGTCTCGCGCTCTTGGAGGTCACGAAGAGCAGGGGGAAAGAATTGGTAGTCATGTGCCTGGACTTGCTTAGGTGCGCGGGGCGCCTTGGGCTTCGTTTCAGCGATCCTTCCACCAGTAGACAATGCTTGCCGATAGTACTTGTCCATGGAATACGATTGTTCCTTTCGCTCTCGCTTCGACGGATTGATCCAGGCAACGCCGATCTCTTTCTTCCGATTCGCAGTGAAATCTTGCCCATTCCACTCGTATGCATTCTCTGAGGTGAAATTTTGAAGATCGTCAATGCCAAGTTTCTCGTATCGGGCATTGAGCGCTTTCGTTCGCTCTTCGCCGTCCGCCAAAATCTTGTCGATATCGCTATCCGTGAGGGATGACCCGCCTTCCAACGCACCCGTTGCTCCTTTAGACTCGAAAAGGTCTGCGGCGCCGTGTTGGATCATGTTGACAAGTTCATCCTTTGATGCAGCCGCCTTGGCAGCTTGTTGAGCCCGCCCTTGTTGGATGACCAGCTGATCAAGGCGAAGTTTCTGGGCGGCTCTCTCAAGGACCTTTTCCTCGATGGCTTTTTCTGTGATCATCCTGAAGACCATGACTTGCTTCGTCTGTCCAATGCGATGGGCTCGGTCCATTGCCTGCAAATCTGCTTGGGGATTCCAGTCGCTATCGAATAATATAACGATATCAGCACTTGTCAAATTGATACCGAGACCTCCGGCACGAGTCGTCAAAAGGAAGATGAATTTCTCGGACCCAGGCTTGTTATATTCATCAATACCCGCGATTCGGTCCTCGTGAGCTGTGGACCCGTCGATCCTGCAGTATTTGTGTTCCCGGAATACACAGTAGTCCTCTAATATGTCCAGCACACGACTCATTTGAGAGAAAATAAGGACTCTGCTGCCCTGATTCTTCATGCGGACTAGGATTTTGTCAAGCATCACCATCTTACCGGCGTTCTGGATCAAGTGCTCGTCGGTGGTATAGGGCGGACCAGGTTCGGCACCTTCGAAGAGATACGGATGATTGCAGCATTTTCGTAACTGCATGACAATGTTGAGAAGTCGAGTCTTGGATTCTCGCTTGCCAGCAGCGTTATTTACTGCATCAATGTCCTTCTCAAGAATCTTCTTATACCATTTGACCTGCATTTCTGACATTCCAATATACAAATTGATTTCTTTCTTTGGAAGTAGACTCTTCTCGACATCACTCTTGACTCTTCGCAACAAGAATGGCCTTAGAACACGATGCAGTTGCTGGACAACTGTGTCTTGATCCGTATTCTGACCTGAGAACCATTGGTCGAAAGCTTCCGAATCTCCGAATACATCAGGCAGGAGGAAATTAAGCAACGCCCATAGCTCGTGCAGGTTGTTCTGTAGAGGCGTTCCGGTAATGAGTAGCCGATTGCGAGAGTTGAAAAGGCGGATGATCTGTGCCAGTGACGATTCCTCGTTCTTTATTCGATGTGCTTCATCAACTATTATGTATTCCCAAGCAAACTTCTTCAGATGGGTTTTCTCTCGTAGTATCATCTCGTAGCTGGTGACACAAACATCGAACTTCTCGTCAACGAGTCGATCTGCGATGAGCTGATGTCGCTCATCCTTAGCGCCTTGTAGAATCAGCACGTCGACCTCCGGTGTCCACATCGTAAATTCCCGATTCCAATTGTCAAGGGTTGACTTTGGCACCATTATGAGATGAGGTCCGGTAATACCGCATATATGTCGGAGGTACCCGAGGAAAGCAATTGTCTGTAAGGTCTTCCCCAAACCCATCTCATCAGCCAGGATACCAGAGATCCCATTCTCGTGCAATGATATAAGCCAGTTCAGTCCTGCAACTTGGTAGTCTCGCATTTCTCCGTTCTTAACGAAGCCTGGAGATTCACGAAACACAGTCTCCGCCTGGCCACCGCGCTTTTCATCTTTCAAAAGCTCGGCATCTTCTTCCTGTTCTGTTCTCCTTCGTCGCTCAGCCGCAGCTCCGCCGGCTCTAGCATGGCCCTTCTTAGCCTTCTGTGCATCTTCCTCGTTCTGGCGATCGATGGTGTTCATTATGTCCTTGATTCGGGGATTGGGACTTGCGTCAATGAAATGGCGAAAAAGATCAGTCAGTCCTAACAGGTAGCGGAACCTCCTGATGGTGTCGTCCTCCTATTGGAATGCTCATATCAGCTTCTCCACAAAGTGTAAAGAAAGTAGCGTCCCGGCTTACCTTTGACACATCAAGGCGGTTGTGCTTTTTGCCGAAGACGCTCTTTCTCAATTGCGTAGCTTCTATTCGTCGCTTTCGCCCATCGAGTTGCATCCCATCCCCGACCACACTGCTGGCAGTTGTATTCTGATTTGTGTCCGAGTCCTGATATCGAGCATTAGCAACAAAAATATATATCTAAGTATAGACGAAAAATCATTGGACTTACGGAGTAGTCTGGCGTCTCCTGGGTTTCCTGTTCATGGGTTTGTCAATAGGAGGACTCTCATTGTCATATGCTGCACTTCTTCCGCAATGCATAATACTAAGCATGCTGTCGAATGGGGGCATGAAATCAATAGACATACTATAGCGCTGTCGTCTTCATACAAAACAGGCTTAGGGCCGGTCGGACGCGTGTTGTTGTCCGGCATGGACGTGTCAGAAGGCGTGGTGTCATTGGAATTGCCCTTGGAGGCTTTATTGGAGGGCGCCATATCTCCAAACCAAAGAGGTATCAAAATTTTGACTCAAGGCAAAGCGCGAATTGATTTCGACAGGTTGAAGTATTTAGGGGCCGTAAAAGAGATTAATCAAGGTCGCTGAATCGTGCTAGATGTTTTCTAGGTAGACTATGGCTCGTCGGAGAAGAGATAGAAGGTGAATGAAGGAGAAGCGCAAGCTTGAAGGAAAATGGAAATCCGCGTGTAGGTCTCCGTAGCAGGAGCTATCAACGCGGTGATTGGCCAGAGTCACTAGTTCAGAAGCTTAAAACAGCCCATCCCGCCCTCGGCTTGCGGAGGTTAAACTGTGACAAGTCTGTTTCTTGCGGAGACAATAAGAGAATACTATCTGACTTACCATCTCACTGAATCCTGCACAACACCCTTGATACTTCACAGCCACTCGACTCCTCGTGGAAAAAGTACAGCTGTCACCGTGCTCGACATCGCTGCTTCTGCTCACATTATCATTCATTATAGACCATCAGCCATCAGTCATCGGTCCTTGATCCGTATCTAAATTTGGACCCGTTGTGGGAGTACACATCTTATTCACATACCTTCCACGCAAACACACAAGCAAGATCATCAAAACACCCTTGCATCCTTAGTGAGGGTCTGCCTCGAGATGGATTCGATGAGAAGTCTCAACACCTCCCTGCCTCGATCGCCTCGAAAACATCCTTCTACCCAACCGCCAGAACAACTTGTTCAGGCCTTCAAAACCGCCGCCCTATCAGTCACAAACCTCTATAAGACTGCTGCTGCGGATGATTCTCAAGCACGCCAAGCAGGCTACCAAGACGCTCTCGACGATATTCTTGCTTTCCTTGATCGAGAAAACCTCGGCTTAGACGATGGGGAGGGTTGGAGGGTTCGACAGTGGGCTACTGAGCGTCTTGACGGGAGCCCGACTGCACCCGGAGGCAGCGACAGTGATGATGAACGAGTGGATGCTCCCAGACGACCTGCAAGCAACTCGCCACCAAGACAGAGGACCATGGAACAGGAAGAGCAACGGAGACAGCCATCACGTTCAACGACCCCAACAAGAGCAACTTCTCTCCCTGTGGCACCCCAACAGGCAAGCAGCCTCGAGAATCTGTCTATTGCTGAACCGCCTCGCACCTTCACTTTCCGTTCGACTCACCCTTATCCACAAGACATGGATTTGCAGACGCCGGATATAGCTAGTAACCGTCCGGCTCAACCTTCGCCTATTATTGAAGCCCAGACAACACCAGCCACCCCTGCTGTCCGAGTCGAGATCGTCCCTCGCGGATCCCGTACACCACACCGAGGCTCTACTCATACCACTCGGCACGGCACACGATCCGCTACATCTGCACGAAGCGGCGGCCCGGGTGCAGGGACGAAGAGGAAGATAACATTTGGGGATTACTTTGATCTTGGAAGTTTGGGAGAGCTGAGAGATGGAGGAGCAGCAGGCAGTAATGGTGGTGGGAAGCGAAGCCGGCTCGTCTAGACAAGAAAAGCGGCATTATACATTGGGATGATGCCTTACTCATGTGAAAGCGTGTCGATAGACCCGTGTTGATTTGGGAGTACAGCGGCATTGTTGACCTTCTTGGAGCGTAACGAGTCATTTTGCTCCGACCAATCACGAGATTCTGCATCTCTTGCATTCCATTTGAAAGCTTCATACTGCATCGTTGATGGTCAATACCCTATTCCAAGGTTCTCCTTTCAGGGTCCATTCCTGATAGCCTTGCTCACTTGCCATCCTTCTACATACGCAATCTTTAAGCGGAGACCAATCGTCCAACGCCTAAGACGTGTGAACTCTCACTTAGCACACCTTTAATTATGGCGTTTGCGATGACATACTTTAGTATTCCAAACCTCGTTGATGCAGCAACACAGCTCTATGTATGCCTTTCTCCCGTCAATTCACCAGTCGATATGCTCCCAAAGCCACCAGCGTTGATGAAAGCGCCATAAGCCCCATCATCCTTCCCTGCAAACCCACCCTCGAACCGCTCTTCAACAATTCTGGCCCCTTTTCTCTCAACGCTGCCCTCCCGGAGAAGTAGACATATCCTCCCAATCCAAAGAATGCCGCAGCCCCTAAGAATGAAGTTCAGTCGTGTAGAAGAAGTTGTAAATCACTGCCTGCACTCACCAGTCACTCTACAGGCCAAACAATCATCTACATCATTTTTCAGGACTTGTGATAGTTTTTCGGGCTTTTGCAAATCAAAAAGGGTCGCATTGGCAACGCCGGGGCGATTTCGATCTCCGGAATTGGCCTGCTCCAAATTTCCAGGTTGGCCTTCTCGAACAGTGGGATTAGACCTGCCGGTATCAGCCATATCGAGTTGTCCAAAATCTCTGAGGAGGAATGGAGGAGCGACGTTCTGACCAGCTGGAATTGACATTTCCGGAGAACGCCATCTCTTACCCGGCGTTCGCATCCAATTGCCCTATTGTCACCGCATTTTGCGGTCTCACGGCTTGAGTCTCAAGTTGTCTCCAAACAAACATGATCATATCATGATGAGCAGCGCCATCGAGGCGCTGTATGTCTTTGATCAATACAAGTACATCTCTTCCAATACGCCATACGTCTTTGTTCACTGACACTGCGACAGCGAGTCTATCTTAGAGCACGTCTACCGTTCCAGGCCAGCTTCAGCCCGAGTCCTCCTTCCTCTCTACCTTGCCCATCCCACTCCACGGCCCTCATTAATCCACCTCCCGAACGTCAATCCACCAACGGTGCTATTTTCTATCACCCATGCAAATTTGCTCTTCCTCTCACCAACCTCGACCGAGACAGAGCCACTTTTCGTCCTCGAATTCCTTCACAGAGTCATAGACGTCTTGGAGGAATTTATTGGAGCGCCGTTACTAGCCAGTAAGATCGAGGGAGCCTATGATGTCGTTGCACAGCTTTTGGGTGAGATGTGTGATGCCGGAAACGTGTGCAACACCGAGCCCAATGCGCTGAGAGATGACGTGGATGTGTCTGGTTTCCTGGGTAAATTGCTGGGAGGAGTGGGGTTGCCTGGGTATGGTGCATACTCTCATGTATACAAACTTAACACTGATTTGGAGATGCTAGCACTGCGCCATCACTGAATCCTCCAGGACTAAAGCAGCAATTCGGCCTCAACCCCATCTCCAATGGCCCCGCTATCCCATGGCGCCGAGCAAATGTCCGACACACGAGCAACGAGCTCTATGTTGACATTGTCGAAACCCTTTCCGTCACGCTCGCGCCTTCTGGGAGGCCTCTGGCAGCTTATGCAAACGGTTCGATAGCCTTTACTTCTAAGATTTCTGGCGTGCCAGACTTACTCCTCACACTGTCAGCATCAGGTGGTAAGCTGGGGATGGAGAAAGCGATCGAGCTACCAGTGTTCCATCCCTGCGTGCGACTCGCCAGATGGAAAGAGAGACCGGGAGAGTTGAGCTTTGTTCCGCCAGACGGCAAATTCATGCTCGCAGGTTACGAAGTAAATCTCATTCCCTCGAATCCAGACTTGAAATCATGGTCGAATACAAACCTTCAGCTCCCTGTCTCACTCGAGGTTTCAAAATCCCTTGGTCCGGCAGGAGCAGATTTTGAAGTCCGACTCCTTCTATCAGCCATCTTCCCCGGCGCCCCCTCATCAAGTCAACCCTCAAGGCCCAACCTAGGCACTCGCGGCTCGGGCAGATCAACGCCAATATTTGGCGGTAGCTCTTCTGGTCCTACACTCCAGGATGTCGTTGTCACCGTTCCTGTTCCACCGGGCGTGCGCAATATTACGGATCTACGAGCAAGTCGCGGTGAAGCTTATTTCAGCCCTGGTGATAACATGGTCGAATGGCGCTTACCCACCAAGGATGCAGCCGCAGCAGGTAGTGCGACTCTTCGAAGTACAATCGTGGGCCCGCTGGGTGAGGGTGGGGACGAAGATGGTGCAGATGGCATCACTCTTGGCCCTACGATGGGAGAATATCTTAACAACGAAGAGACGTACCAGAGTTCTGGTCTCGAATCCTCCAAACCCGCTCCGACTCCAGAAATGAAGACTTACCGCGACCAACGCAGGGTCCAGCAGAATGCCGCTTTAATGCCATCTTCGGCTTCTGTAAGCTTCAGCGTCAAGGGATGGCTGGCCAGTGGCATTAGAGTCGATGGACTGGTCGTTGATACAAGAAAGAGTCGAGGACTTGGTGAGGGAGTCAAACCATACAAGGGTGTGAAGTACCTTACTGTGAGCAGAAAGGGCATAGAAACACGGTGTTGAACGCACTCCTGATACGCACGTGAGGCAGCAAAAGTAGGAAATTAGATGTCTTACACGCTTTGGCCTCTGAGGATTGTGTATCCTTAATAAATGACTACGGAAATGGCAATTGAGGACTCAAAGGTGTCAAAATGGACCCGTAGGAGATGCGATGGGTACCACGATTCGTCAACTTATGATATATTTGACTGGGGGCAAGATAAAGCCGAGGTCCAATTCGAACCCTCCGAGCTTCTCCAACTCACCCTTCATCTCAACATTTCAAGCACACATCACTCACACCATCATTCAATTGACCATCTCGCACCGAATTCATAATGGCGTCTATCCCAGATCTCCATAACACGCCCGTAGACAATATTCCAGAAATCGTGAACGATGTTCGCAACACCTTCCATACCCAGAAGACCAAGCCTCTCGAGTTCAGGAAGGTCCAGCTTCGAAAGCTCTACTGGGGGTAAACTACCACTGTCTTGACCTCGCTCAACTCTAGACTGACGATACACAGGCTGAGAGACAATGAACAAGCTCTTCTCACCGCATGCAAAAAAGACATTGGCAAAGGCGCCTTCGAAGCGGGCATGGAGCTCGACTGGTCCTCCAATGATTGCATCTTCTGCTCTAACAACCTTGACAAATGGGCCAAAGATGAGAAAGCACCCGATATCCCTTTCACCGAAGCCTTGCTCAGCCCCAAAATCCGCAAAGAACCATACGGCTGCGTTCTCATCATCGGGTACGCCACCCTCCAACCCCCATCCCTTCAATCCTCTCCTTAACCGCGTCAGGACCTACAACTTCCCCCTGCAACTCCTCTTCTGCCCTCTCATCGGCGCCATCGCTGCTGGTAACACCGCCATTGTCAAACCCTCCGAGAACGCCCCGCACGTCGCACTCGCCGTCCAGCACGTCCTCTCCACCAGCCTCGACCCCTCTTGCTACCGCTGCATCCAAGGCGCTGTTCCAGAAACCACCGCCCTCCTCGACCAAAAATGGGACAAAATCTTCTACACCGGTGGCGCCACCGTCGGCACCATCATCGCGCAAAAAGCCTCTGAGACCCTGACCCCCTACGTCCTCGAACTCGGGGGCCGCAACCCGGCCATCGTGACCAAAAACGCAAACATCCGCCTCGCAGCCCGCAGGCTACTCTGGGGGAAAGTGTACAACGCGGGGCAAGTCTGCCTCTCGCAAAACTACACCATGGTGGAGCAACCAGTCCTCGAAGCCTTCATCGCGGAGATGCGCGGCGCAATGAAGGAATTCTTCCCCCACGGCACCCGCAACACAGACGACTACGGCCGCCTAGTCAACGCCAAACAATACACCCGCGTAGTGGAAATGCTCTCAGCCACCTCCGGCAAAATCATCATGGGCGGCGCCCACGATCCCTCAGACAACTACATCGAGCCCACTGCAATCCTCGTCTCCTCCCCAACCGACCCCCTCCTAACCACCGAATCCTTCGGCCCCCTCATCACCATCCTCCCCGTCCCATCCCTCACCGCCGCCATCACAACCGCAAACACAATCCACCCCACCCCACTGGGCCTCTACCCCTTCGGCACCCCCCGCGAAACCACCCGCATCCTCAACGAAATCCGCTCCGGCGGCGCCAGCGTGAACGACGCCTTCATCCACGGCGCCTTGCATACGCTCGCCTTTGGCGGCGTGGGGGATAGCGGCCAAGGCGCTTACCACGGCCAGGCGAGCTTCGAGTGTTTTTCCCATCGAAGGAGTGTGACGAGCACGCCCGGGTGGATGGAGGGGTTGTTGGGGGTAAGGTATCCTCCTTACGACGGGAAGTTGAGGCAGACGAGGCGGATGGGGTTGTTGAGGCCGGGGTTTGATCGGGAGGGGAGGGTGAGGTTTAGTCTTTTCGGGTATGTTGTGGGACTGGCTGGGGGGAGCGTGACGGGGGCATTGGGGAGGTTGGTGATTGCTATTGCTGGTGAGTAGACTGGTCTTCCTTTTTCCTCTTCTTTCTTTTTTTAGGGGGGTGAGTTTTGGGCACGGAGGCTGATGTTGAAGTAGTTTTGCTGGGGGTGAGAAGGTGGTATTACGGTGGGTGAAGAGTGAGGGGGCATTTGTGGATGGAATGCTTTGGTTTGTTGGGGGGGTGAGGAGTGGAGATGTGATAGTACGAGATTTATTCGAGAAGGTCAGTGTATGCATACTAGCATCGCAGGAATCAAAATCCCCCAGCATATTCTACCGTTGCCAGGGTAGGTGTCTGCGATTGCTGTGATATCTATGCACGTGGTGCATCGCCTATATGATTCAACAGATCAAGAGAATCCATAGCCATCACGTTCAAACCCAGAGATCAACGCTTCAATTCCACCGAATCTTTCAAAACGTGACAACGCGACTGTGGTATCATCTAATGTACAAATCCACCTGCTCGTCGCTCCGGCAGTGATCCCCCCCATCACATCATTAACGTACATCGGCCCCCGCAGCTAGCGAGTAAATCATCTCCAGACATCCCCCCCCCCTATTCCATCATGAGTTCAATCCAATCCCCATCCTCACCCCCCTAAACCTCCCCCCCAAACCCCCCCGCTCTCGCAAACCCCACCTGCTCCTCCCTCAACTCCGCCCAGAGCTGTGTCTCCTGCCCCTCCTCCGCAGGGGTGGCGATGGTAGGGGTGTTATTCGCAGCGGCCAGTCTCTCCAACTTGGCCAGGACGTCTAGGTAAGCAGTCAGGAAGCCGCCGGTGCGGGGAGCGAGGGCGCTGGCGATTTGTCGGAGTTTGGAGACAAAGGAGGCGCCGTTGGGCTCGATGTTGGAGTGTTGAATGGTCCCGCCGACAGCCAGGAAATCGCGGATGAGGGCTTCTCGCTCTGTTGGCATGGTGGTGTCAGTCTGGTGGCCAGGAGAGAGGGTGCGATTGTGGGCGTCGAGGAGGCTGAAGTATTTTTCCACCAGGTAGGAGCCGGTGGCGATCTTGTTGGCGAAGAAGTCTGCTTTTTGGATCTCGTGCTGCATGTGGACTCGCGCCACGTATTGCTGCTCTTGTGGGGTGTGGTACTGCCCGAGATTTAATGACTGCGAAGATGCGTGAAGTGGGCAAGCAGGGACCCCGTCTTGTGACTCCGTGTATTGTGGTTGAGTGATGGACAGCTCCAGGGGAAGGCTCTCTGCCACGCGCTTGATCTTTTCCAGGCTACGCTCAATGTTCTTCTTCTGACGCTCCCAATTGACGAGAGTGTTGACTCCCTCGTTCAGCTCTGTTATTGAGGTAGACTCATAGGTGGTGTACAAGCGGACGTTTGCGTTGAAGCCTGCCAGCTCCGAGACCACACCTTGGGGCATTGCAAGAATTTGGTTGGGGTAGATGTAGCCATCATCGGTCTCCTCCGGCAGAGGCGGGTGTGGATCAGTCTTTGTAGATGGCGGTATGCAGAGTTCTAAGGGCGAGACACCGAGTTGCTGAATAGACTTGACCGAAGAGAACAGAGCCCAGAACGTCCTCCTACTCAACTCGCGCACAATCAAATCAGTTCCTTGTAGTATCGGACCTTGAAGAGTAGCCCCGTTCGAAGTCATCCTCGGTGGTGATCCTCCATTGATGTGTTTCTCTTGGCTACCCTCTTTGTGCAGTCCCAACACTGAATATATTGAGAAGCATTGCTTGAAGTGTAGCAAGCTTGTCTGTGGTTTGGAGATGGCGGCGTACGTGAGTCCTTGGAGATAGCTTACGATCACGTTGTGGACGGTATAGTCTCGATCAAGCGTTGTCAAACCTTGCGCGTCCATTATCACTTTGTTGCACTGATTCACCATGCTCATTGACGACGTGAACATGTGGTCTATGCTCGCATGTCGGAAGTGCTGGCGCACTTTTCGCGGAAAGCGGGCAACCAGACAACCTATCATTGCCGCCAGAGTTTGGAGGAAGGTAGTGTCTTGAAAGTCTGTAGGAGTTTGCAGTGCACCTCGGAAGGATGGCTCGTGTGGGATGGGCGTGATAGGATGGATGAAAGTGAAGTAGTCATCGATAAGCAGGTTGAGTATAGGCAAAGGCGCGATCGTCTCGGCCGGTGAGATGTGCTGTCGTGAGAACGAAGCCAGGGTTTGTGCTGCGTTAAGTGGTGAGGAAGCTCCCAAGGGTGATCCTTGGTGTCGCCTCTTGTGTTCTTCTGCGTGACGGTTCTGAGGGCCACGTCGTTTGGCTGGCTTATCCCACGTGCACTGGCTCCCTACTTCAACACATTTCGTGCATGGACGATTATCGTCGCACTGGATCATGTAAGTTTGAATCTCCATCATGGTATGCGTTGAGATTTTAGCGAACCTTCACTTTTCGAGTTGAGCACAAGTCGCATGCTTTTGCTAGACGCACTTTGGTTTCACCCTTCTGTTTGCCCTTGGCCGTAGCCTTACGTGGACGCCCCTCTTGCTCTGGTTGGAGGGTTTGCGGGATGGGCTGCTGGAGCGACTGCTGGAGGGACGGATCTGTGCTGGACGTGTAATATCCTTGCTGAGCGACGCCCGAGGATTCAGAGGGTGGAGGTGGATACTGCTGCTGCGAATATCCGGAGGGCATCGGTAACTGCTGCTGTTCGAGTGATGGATCAGTATATGAAACCATGATTGCTGAGTAAAAGGGTGCGATGTGTAAGGTGCAGAACGAGGTAGAAGGTCGGATATAAGAGTGATTATGTTGAAAAAGATGCAGCTTGTGCACGAGCTGAGATCACACGCCCCACCGGCCGAGTTACGGCTTTGAAGCAGTGCAGACAAGCTGCAGTATCACGTTGCGATGGGTCAGAGCTTGTGAATATGAGTGTATTGACAAGAAGAGACGAAGGAAACTTCGTCAGAGGATCACTCGCGAGTCGCGCGAGAGAGACCGAAGAAAAGCCGATAGAGCGCTAGGACCGACGTTTATCCGATTGGTTTAGATGCACAACATATCGCTTGTACAGAGGAGCAAAAAAGTAAAGAATTAGTGAAATGGCAATACATAAATTTCTTGATAGGCATGGTACTTTCCCCCACAAGTTTCCACTCTCTGCGACCTTTCGTCCTTCCAATTTCATCAAACAAGGGCCAGCACGGCAATTTCAGAGACTCGGTCGTTTTGCGCCACTGACCATAAAGTACTTTTTTCGATATTGTAGATACCCTTGGATCTAAAGCCTCCGCTTCGCTTTGCAGGGAACCAGACCGCCGACCATGTCTACCAAGTGTGGATGGAAACATGCGGTAATGCATTGTGCGTGTTATGAAGCGCCCGGTGGCTTTCTCGTACAAAGGCGCTGGGTCAATGTGTCGAGTCTTTGGATGCTTACATCGTTTGCATCGTGTCAGAACGTGAAGCTTGTCTCCAATTTTTGGATCAGGGTCTCTGAGGTCGTGAAAACTGCTTTTCGCCTGGAGCTGCCGAGCCGCGTGAGTCAATGCAACGTAGTGAGTCTGATTCTGGATCAAGCGTCCAAGCTTCAGCGCTTCTTTTTTCCGCCAAAGTGCTAGATACTTGAACCCTTTCTGCTATTGGAAGTAGGCGAGTATCTCTAGATCACTTGAGTTTGAAAGCTCATACTCGCTCTGAGCCAATTCAGCTGCCTTTCCGGGGTCGACGTGGTCTTGATGGAAGTTATACACCTGGCGCAACGGCGATACACGATTTAAATGTATTCCCGGTGTGGATGGAATTAGGACTAGCGTAGTATTACCTAAAGCCTATGGCAGGTAACACCTTTTAGTGACTAAGTAGATCCTCATCCAATACAACTACTTTGGCCACTACTGGTAGACTGCTGTTTTGCGGTGTTACGTATGGTCTCTTTACACCGGTTGGATGATATCAATTTTTTCGGGAAAATCTTTTTGCAGCACACTCTTTGGAAGTGTCTGAAAGACTTGACAGCCAAAGCGTTCTAGCAGATTGATCATGGCCAGCTGATCTTGTTCTGGGACGTGAATATTCGAGAATCCTCCAAACAAGATGAAAAAATCGCCCCGACCCTCTTGATTCCAGATTCGAGGATGAAGAGAGTCCCGGCTTGGGATACTCCTAAAACATTTATGTTCTTCGACCCGACTTTGCACATCTATACTAGCGCCAACATAGAGCCAGTATATGCTTGGCTGCTCTAACTCGTAGATCACGTGGAGATAGACTCCTGCAGTATTGTACTCCTCGGCCTTTTTCCGATCCAGAATGCTCAAGGTTTCGAAGGTGAGCACACCCTTTTGGAACAACAACTTTATTTCCTGATTTAACGCATGTAAAATATTGCTACGGACATGTTCGACGCTGTTTTTCAAAATAAGACTTTTGTAAACGTTCTGGTGGTCTGAGATTAAAGCAAAAGAACACGAAGGAAAAGAAAAGGACATGCAACCATTAGAATTCAGTAGCGCGACCAACAGGCCATGCTCAAAGAGAGACAAATGAAGCGGTTTCCTGCACCTGTAGCCCCTTTCTCTTCTGTCCCTCCTATTCCCCATGTCCCTCCTGCTCCTGGTATAGTGGTGTTGCCTCCTGGATAATTGTTGCTTCCAGCTTTATCTTTGACCCAAGCATTCTGTTTATTGCTGTCTTCATTTGGCTGAGATGCTTGGTAAAAGCCAACTCCCTCTGAGATGGCTTATAAGGCATCGGACTCGGGTTGACAGCAGCCAAAGTTAGATACTGAATGTTTGCGCCTGTGTTTGCGCACCTTGCTGTTTCGGTGATCTTGTATTATAATGTATGGGTGTGGGTGAAGGCGGGATAATTTCTAGTCCTCCGGAGGACCTAGCGACATTGTCGTAGCCTGAGCCAGAATCCGAAGAACCTGGATCCTAGGCAAAAGATCGAATTTGTGCGGTAGAGCTCACCTTGGAAGCCGAAGGGGTTGACTAGATGTACTCAGTATAATAGAAGGACGAGTTTGTGTAAGGGAAGTCGTCGTGAGGGCTGAAGAGAACAGGCCAGAGGTCAAAGACGTTGTAGAAGATGAGTTTGTATTCCACAAAAGCCCTTGGCCATTACTCTCCAAATTGGCTGAACAGGTGTTCCAGGAGTTACCACTGTTTCCAGATCCGGTACCATGGCTACCACGACCACAATCCGGGCTGTTGGAAGCTCGGGCGGTGTAGGCATGGAGCTCATACGCGCCGGCAACACCGGTTAGATCCGCACAGTCGGTGTCAAAGACTCCAGGTCTGGCCGCTAATACAATTTTTTTAGAACTATAGTAGCCACGTCCATCGGCGTCGCCAATTTGTGAGGTACCCTCTGGAACAAAATTATCGTTGTGGAGAAGCTCGTGTAGGATGACGCCTCCCTGATCGTTCTGAGTGTATATCGAGCCTGTGTAGGGTGGTTGGCATCCCTCACCGCCGAGTAGAGCCGGGAATTCGAAGAAATGGGGGCATAAGTGGATGTTTCATTTACGGTCCTCCGCATCTGGGGAGGATTTCCTGGCTGCGACTCTAGTATTTGAACACTGCGAGGTCTTACCTTCCGCGTCGCAGATGAATTGTATCTGATGGGTCTCGGAGTCAAAATTTGAAATGGCGTTCTTTTGCACAACCGTGAGTCAGCATTGCTTTGCTCAGGCAAGACAATGGGTAATGGAAGAAGTCTCAAGAAGGCCCCCATAGCATTTCTTAAAGCTCATCCCTTTTTCTAGTACATGAAGGGTATAGAAGGGCCGGAAGATGACGAACCATTGTATTCTGGACGTTGCATTGATCTGCCGGAGTCCCACTAACATGTTGGTCAGAATGTCATATGGAACAAGAGGGTGAGTTTTGGCGCTTGTGGCTTTGTTTGTTACCCAAAGAATCTTTTGAAGTCACCATCGTAAGTATCGTCTCTATTCCCGAGTCAGCATCCACAATTAGCATTGTTGACAGAGGTCATCACCTAGAGTATGTCGCCAGGCTTTTAGCATTGTTGATAGCAGTATCAACGATAATAATCTGTGCGCCGTCGCACCCTTGAGTTGCGCCATCTAAACTCGTAGGATCGTCGGCTGAGAGCAGCATGTTTACTACCAGGATGAGCACGAAGAAAGTTCGGCTGCACGAATACATCTTGGGCCGCAAAGAACGATGGGAAGAACATTTCGCGGTTGCCATTATACGAGATTCTTGCTGGCATTACAGGCAATAAAACACCTTTATATCCCTTCATTGCATAGACGCGGCTGTGACGCCCGCAAGCAGGACTTAATGGGGGCTGATCAAGGGGTGGAGGTGGCTCCTCATGCCCGCTATAGCCAGCTCACAAAGCCGAAACGAAACTTGAGATGTGCCCCGAAAGATGCCATCCCGCTGTTCTCGATCTGTGCATGCGATATGAACAATGTTTTTGGAATATTGGGCCAAAAAACACGAAATCCAATGAATCCAGCCACCTATCGCTGTTTGTGCGCGCACTTACTTTCTTCCAAGTAGAATGACGACGGATTTACCACAGATATTATATAGAAAAGAGTCCAGAGCAGAGCCGCACAGGTCGGTAAGTGGAAGAGCCACGGCATTTACGAAGAACCTACCATCCATGCCTCTTTCCTGCTGCATTTATGGCCGAGGCGGATTGCAGTTGAACTGTAAGCCCCGGACGGTGGATATCCATTTTAGTGCACTGAGGATAAGAAGGTCGCAGGGTGCCGTCGGATAGAGAAAGGCGCGACATTACGGAGTACCACACAGTTGATGGAGCTGCAGTTTAGGACTTCGAAACGCCGAAGTCAACTTGATCGTTGATTATAAGCGGGGAATTGCTATGAGAAGGAGATGTGGGTTGGGCAAGACTGCAGAGTGGTACGCAGCTGAAGGGGAGAATGATTCCAGAGGTTGTGCTTGATGATTCGAGACCACTTGCGCTTGGTTACCCGGCATTCAGATTCCTGAGCATGGAGAAGCTCACGCCAAATTCATGAAGTTAATATTGAAGGTATGCTCTCCAAACCTGGGTAGGAAAGGAAGCACATCCTTTGAGTAACTCTAAACGGGTCCAAATCTTTTAGTGATCGCCTCAATACGAGTATTCCTCATTACGCATTATTCCAGGTTTGCGTATCTAGACATACCTAAATGTACCCTCCCCAGGTACTCCCAGGTACTCCCCTAATCCCCACCTAAGAGCCGCTGGCAGCAGCAAGTTTATTCAACCAAGACCCGAGTCTGTAGCCCCCTTTCGCAATCTGGAGCTCGATGATAGGCTCAGCCCCGGTATAATAATCACCATCCAGCTCCTGCCCCGACTCGTCGCTCTTGAGAACGTACTGGCAATTGAACGCATTGGCGTCTTGCGCCCACGTCACAGCGCAGTCGCTCGCAGTAGTAATGTCCACGCAGCTGATCCAGTCGGCCTTCTGATTCGAGTAGCTGCCGCCATCGATTCTTCCAATCAGGGTTTGGGAGAAGGATGCCTGGATCGCGGCGGTGTTGCCCCCGCCAGCGGCCTTTTCAACCATCTGAGTATCCCAGCAGTGATGTAGGTTCGTAGCAGCGCCGTCCCAGGTGACTTTGATGCCGTTGCCGCCAACTTGCTCGGCCTCGTCGTGTAGCGGCTGAGTCACGTCGCCGAGGAAGTGGACCAGGAATTCCATGGCCTCCTTCCGGTCCTCGACTGAAAGGCTAGCGTCTTGGACGCGCTCGGTGTAGTTGGCGATGGCCGAGACAACGCAACCGCCTTTGCCGCAGTCGCGATTGAGATCGACCGAGCATGATGAGGGAGGGCTGTCCTGCGCGTCGATGAAGCTATATGTGCCTTAGTCGACCGCATCTGATCTGGGGTCGGGTACCTTACTGGAATGGCGCACTGAAGTGGCCAGCCTTTGTGTATCTGAACGAGTCGGCCCAGCTGGCTATCGAGGGCATGCCCACGCCATCGCCGAGGATGTTGTTGACATATGTCTTTGCGGCGGGGGTCAGATAATTTTCTGCAATGGTGGCGACAGTAGCATGGCCAAGGGTTCCCCAGGCGTTTGCACCTGAAGATAGAGCTAGAAGTGACAGAGGCGCTGAAGTAGAGAAATGCATTATATTTGGTTGCTGAGAATAATTATACCGAGTAGAGAGTATGTCTATCTTTCCGTACAATGAAAGTACAACGGAAATGAAAGAGTCAAAGAGAATTTGTCATGATTATATGAACTTTGAAGGAGATGTCAGGTGCATGTCCACTCGTACAAGATCAACCACCACCCTTTGTCCTTGAGCAACACGTTCCTGAACCCATGCCTGCTTTAGTCAGGTGTGCGTCTAGGGGCCGAGGATGCTCGTCCTGTGGCCGCTCGGTCCGCGCCGTTGCCATCGCAATCTATTTCAGAGACGGGCGAGGCTGAGAGCCTTGTGTCATCGATTGGACTGCGGCGAAGATACAAATTTCAGCAAGAGGAAGGTCAATGTATAGGATGCAAGCACGAGAAGAAGTTGGACGATGCCGTTGGCTGCCAACCTATTTGAATTAGCGCCGACCAACCCGGAGATCCCGGGGCTCACCTCGTTAGGCAAGCAAGGCCTTGGTGGCGTTTTCCCCCTTTATAGCCGAATCGGCGCGCATGCTGATTGGGGAAGGAGCACCTACAGTACCTGCCACCGGTCTTCGCGACGCCATTATTCGCACCGAAGAAAATAGACCATAGGGACCTTCACAGCTGGAAGTAGCAAATGCTTGGGCTATACTGTATGTGTAATTAAAATTTGAGTCTTATCTATTTGGACTGTGAAATGAAAATGTGCCTGTTGGGGTCCCAGACTCCCTGCAACTATCTACTGAAAACCTCTGTCAAGACGCCAAGACCATGCCGCGAAAGATTGCTTGAAAGAACGTGGTGAAACGAATGGATGTTCTTATCTCCGATCATGTGCTGTCGTTGTCACTGTGACTGTAACCGTGAAGGGCCCGCCTCCCTGACTTGATGGTGTGCCAATTGGCTGAATCGTAATGCCTGCATCATGTGCACTGGCCGCAGAAGAGGCCTGGGGGAGTAGAGCACCGCTGGGAAATGTATCTGCTGCAGCGCCCGGAGGTGGAATTAGAGGTGATGGCGTCGCCACTGCTGATGACGCTGCTGGTGAGGAAGATACCGTTATCGGCAGAGTGTCTTTTTGGGCTGCTACCAGACCACCTTGAACAGCCCCTAGACTCTGTAATGGCTGTGCTTCGCTCTTTGCCTGTGATGCAGTAGGGCTAGGTAGTGCATCTGGGAAGTTGACAACCAGCTGATTGCCATTGGAAGGTGAAGGCGAAGCTGATGCCGAAGGAGCAGAGGAAGACGCTCCTTTCGATTGGATCGCATCATGCTGATTTCCAGGCTGGCCACTCTGCACACTGGCAGCAGTAGACGTTTGAGCAGAGGCGGCGGATGGTGTTGGCTGACTGCTGGATGATCCAACGACAGCACTTGATGTAGTGAGCGCATTTGCGTTTTCTTGCTGAGCAACAGCTACAACAGGTGCACTTGGTTGTGCGCTCTGAGAAGTAATTACTAGTGGAGTGGAGGCCAGCTGTGAAGATGGTGCAGACTGCGACGCTGTCTCAGGCTGTGCTGATGGTCCGGATGCTGAAGATGATGCAGGCTGCGAAGACTGCACATTGCTGTTACCAGCAGGAGGTGAGGAGGCACCTGAAGATCCGCCAGCAGCAAGGGCCTGCGCCGCAACAGTTGGATTTTCGCATCTGATATCAACACCGGTCTGGCCTTGAGACCTAGGAAGCGCATAGCAAGATTGCCCTCGGGCACATGAGAGCATCGAATACGTTCCACTGCCTCCACATCTTGCAAGCTCGCCAGAAACACAAGCGGTAGCCTGGTTGCCATCCTGATAATTGCATGAAGACAGCGTGTTGAGATTTTTGAAGATTTGGTTGAAGCCAACGGCCATTGCAACATTCCCAGCCTGCGCATTCGGATAATTGATCGCAGCTGTTGAGCTAGATTTGCTGGGGGAGCTCGATGAAGAAATTACACCGGAAGAGCCAGCTATCACTTGCGAAGAAGCTGGTTGGGAGGGATTCGACAAGGAAGAGACCACAGACAAAGTAGAAGCTATTGAAGCAGGGGCCTGCGAAGCCGGTCCTGCTCCCAGTGAGTTTGACAAGGATGGTACGACCGAGGGAACCGCAGACGATTGGATATTAGTACTCTGGTAGAGGATCTGGCCAGACGAGCTCGACGCCACTCCTGCAACCAATGATGCTGCTGCTTGTTCAGCCTGTGAGCTGGTAAGTCCCAATATACTGTAAACAGAGGATTGCTCTGCCGATGGAAATATGGCAGTCGACGATATCATTGGCTGCTGAACCTTCTTATCCGCGACTCCAAGAGCACTGCTAGTAGCCGCTGACCCTGCTGCTGATGATTCTGAAGCTCGTGCTGTTGCTCCTCCCTGTGTTTGTACAATTGCAGCCCCAAACGTCATACCAGTGCTTGATGGCTCGATGGGCGATGAGGCAAGATAAGAGGTCGACGAAGCTGACGGAGAGGTATGCAGCAGCGAAGGTGATGCATGATTTGGGGTCGAAGTCGGAGGAGACGCGCTTGGGATCTGGCTGGCGGCATTGCCCCCTTGTGGCACGACGTCTAATCCTCCCTGAGCTGCCTGGCCCTGCTGGCTCCCTTGCGCGTTCGGGGAAGTATGGTCCGAAGTCGGGACCCGCGATATGGGCGCGAGAGAGGCCGTGAGCGATGCTTCGGTAGAGACAGGTATTAAGGGCGTCGAAGCCTCGACATTTGATGTTGTCGAGGGTGGTGGGGCGGTCTGATTAAAGAATCGAGGAAGTTTCTCGTGCCTAAAGACTTGTCAGTGCTCAGTAACAGTTAAAGGCAGGGTCAAACTTACGCAGGGAAGACACCATAGTGTCGGATAGGTCCAGCCTTGATCATATTAGAGCACACTGCCAGCAGTATTAGGGCTTGGCAATGCATGATGAAAAGCTTTTGTTGCAAAGACTGTGTTGACCGACGATCAACACGCTGATGAACCGACGGAGAAAAGAAAAGAAAAGAACAGTTGTATTGTTTTAAGAAAGGAGAGTGACAATGATCGGATGAAAGAAAGTCGGAGAGTGTCACAAAGGAAAGATGGCGAGTTCCAAAAGGCAACAAAGAGACGACTGGGCAGACGACACTCCGACGGATAAAAGCTGCGAGAACACCAGAATTGCGCGACCAGGTGCGATATACAGCAGTTGAAATTAATATCGTCTGAAACACCAGAAATAGAGAATAGGCATCGGGGAGTAGAGTCTCGAGTTTGTCTCAGCGAAAGAATGCTGTGAGTCAGCGCTTCATGCTACACGCAAAACCTGTGCCAGGGAGATTTCATCTTTTGTGGCTCGGAATAGCAATAATGGTGTTTCGTAGTTTGTTGAAAATATTTCTTTTGGTGGTCGATGGTTGAATGATGCTCGGCGGCTGCTGTCGCCGTTTGAGGCTCAAGGAGCGCGCTTCAGCCATTTGATTGGCCAGACCTCAAAACAGCCCTTTGAGACCGACCGCGACCTGCCAAACATGCGTACTGGATAGCCTTGCAGGTGACCCCGATCTGTGGATGGCCTAGATTCTATTACAGGTATCAGACGCTGGAATTGACAGTCAGCAGTCTCCACACTTGTCCACTCTTGCCGCTCTTCTATACAAATAGTACATTTGACGCTGGTACCGAGCCAAATTGCTCATAAATGAAGCAAGAGGTCACTTGACAATGGAGTAAATGAGAATGCTGTTTCTAATTCGGTATCCTGAAGCCCAAATTGGAATGTCAGCTGCTGGAATGGATCTCATTAATAGTATCTACCCGTCGTCTGAAGGACCTCCCAGTATATTAGACTTAAAGCCCAAGGTGGTAGACTGGCTTTCGCTTCTTTCAACAACCGAAGCTGGACTTCAATGAAGGTGTTTCACTCGGAAGCTGCCAAAGAGTGAAGGTGGCTCAGACTTGTGTCCTCGTGTACGCGACCAAGCATATGTTTGGGCTTGGACCAAGGTATTCAATTGTCGGAGGCTCTCCCACTGGGCGCAGTAATAGACGATCACTTCAGATGCTGGCAAGCCACGCTCCCTTGTGCCGTGTGCCATATGCAGTCTGTGCCTTGGGGCCCTTCTCTTATACTGTGGCTGTGATACAGTTCTCTTCATCGGCTCGACCATTTCACCCCAACTCATCGCTATAAGACCTTTCAGCATCGTTTCTGTTCGGTACCTCCAGCTGTCTTCTGCTCTCCTCAAGCTTCACGACCCATAATGCAGATCCAGCGGCCGACGTAAGAAGAAAGAGCATGCTCAACACGGGTATCAATTGTAGCAGCAAAGCCACTGTTCCGAACCATGTATATTTGAGTTTCCGTCTATTCACAAACGTATTCCTTTCCTTCTTCGTGAAGCCCAGTAATTCGAAGTACCGCCAGTGATGGAATGGTCCAGCGCGATACCCAGTAATGATGAGGAACATTGGCGTACCAGCGACCGGAATGAAGTTGAGAGGTAAGAAGACGATGAACTCGAAGATTTGGCGGAATGAAAAGGGTGCGTAGACTGCGGGCATGGTAGGCTTCCCAAGCTGCTTGACTGGATCGGCTTCCTCGTTGTCAAGTATGCGAGATGGTGCGATGAGGTCTCCATAGCCTTTGTTGATGAGTACAGCATCGAAAACATCCACGAGCGTCTCGTCGACAAAGAATGCTTCGAAGAGGAGTCCAACAATGGCTGCGCCTTCTCCTAATACCAGGAAGGCACCATTAATGAAGGCAAGATGCCTTTCGTGGAATATAGCAAGGAATGCCACTTGTGGTAGATATGTCCTATGCATCTCTCAGCTAGGTTGGCAAAGGGTGCTTGACGGCGACATATACCAGACGAAGAGATTTGACAAGACGAAGAGCGATAGGAGGATACTAGGTATGAGGCGCGCACGCAGAAGAGGCCATAGGAAACGGTGGGTGGCAAAATAATAGATGCCCTGGGATAGTCAGTAGCTAGCCAGGCACCCGAGATAGGTGTAGAGCGTAGCAAGAGCTTGCCTTCAATGGATAAAGCCAGGATGCCTGAGATACAGCACGAGTAGGTCGACAAATGAATTGCAGGACGGAGCTGCGTTCGGTGGGGTTTGTCATCCTCCGCCCAGCTTCACATTTGTGTGGCAATGCTTTTGTAGTTTTCGAACGGTATCCCGACTGCCAAGGAGTTGGATAGCCATCGCCTCGGTCGATTGAAGTTTTAGAGGTGGTAGGCAACACCCGCATGACACGAACTTACAGGACCCTCGGGAGCTCCCTAGAGCCAGAAGGCGGAAAATTCCGCCCTATTTGCTGAAATCGGAAGAAACGGCAGAGAAAGGGAGAAAGGGCACCACTGCAATGACGCTCCTCAAAACTCTACCCCTCGGCCCTGCTTCACCAATTGACTCACACGCGATTGGTAATACGATAGAAATAGTGCTTCAGATTCAATTGGGTGTTGGTGATGGGCTTCCTTATCAATATGTCTGCCTCCTTCAAGTCTGTTGGGCAAATTCCAGTCTGGCAGATGAGGAGTATATGGTTTCCCCCAGACGATACATGAATGTACTCGACCACTGCCTGCACTCATTGGACTCTGCTAACAATTCGCAGATATGAAAACGAACCAATGCAATCCCCATCAGTCATTCAAGCATGTCGAGAAGGACAGGAGAAAGATGTCAATCCCCACAGAATGAGTCGTCTAGGGATACCCTGAGGAGCGAGGAAACAGGCGAAGAACACGGAATCGAAAAGATCGAATCCTCCCACGAAGGCGTTCTGTCAAAAGTCCTCTCCAAAACCATCTCCCGCACCTCAACCCTGGATCCTGGCCCACCTCCAGACGGCGGCTTTGACGCCTGGACCCAAGCCCTCCTCTCCCACCTCATCGTCTTCAACACATGGGGCTACATAAATTCATTCGGCGTGTTCCAAACCTACTGTTGGTACTTCTCGGAGCCTTTTCTCCCCTTTGCGTGTGAGACAGTGGGCCTTGAGATGTGTTTTGGGGCATCTTCAAGACTTGTTTCACTCAACGCTTTCTCGCACTAGAAGAGCTGTGCTGACTCCGAAACTTACTACAGACGTGACCGCGCTCTCGCACACTCCGTCCTCAATCTCCTGGGTCGGGAGTGTGCAAATTTTCCTCCTCTTCTTCATCGGCACATTCTCCGGCCGCGCTACGGACTACGGTCTCTTCCGCCCTACCTTCCTCCTCGGCTCTGTCTTCCAACTCGTAGGCGTCTTCATGACCTCCCTCAGCACCAAATACTGGCAACTTTTCATCGCTCAAGGCCTCTGCACTGGACTAGGCAATGGGCTGATCTTCTGCCCCGCCCTATCCCTCCTCAGCACCTACTTCAGCAAAAAGCGCTCTCTAGCCATCGCTATCGCAGCATCGGGCTCCGCAACCGGCGGGCTGGTCTACCCAGTGATAGTACAACAACTCCTCCCTAAAATCGGTTTCGGGTGGACGGTCCGCGTAATCGGCTTCGTGATGCTAGCAATCCAATGCGTGACCCTAGCATTCACGCGCCCGCGGCTTCCCCCTCGCAAGACGGGCCCGATAGTCGAATGGGCCGCCTTTACCGAGCTCCCCTACCTCCTGTTCTCCATCGCCATGTTCCTAAATTTCTGGGGCTTGTACTTCGCCTTCTACTACATCGGCTCCTTCAACACCGCCGTCCTCCACGCGACGCAGGAAACCTCGATCAACGACCTCCTAATCCTCAACGGCGTCGGCTTGTTTGGTCGTCTCATCCCCGCGTACCTGGCAGACACCTACTTCGGCCCCTTGAATTGTCTTGTTCCCTTTGCATTCGTCTCCGGCCTACTTTTATACTGCTGGGCAGCCGTGCACAGTTCCGGCGGGCTCACCGCCTTCGCCATCATCTACGGTCTCTTTGCAGCAGGGATCCAAAGCCTGTTCCCGGCTACCCTGTCCAGTCTCACCGACGATCTGAAGAAGGCGGGTGTGAGGATGGGGATGGTGTTTAGTGTAGTCAGCTTTGCTTCCTTAACAGGGACACCGCTGTCAGGGGCCCTCATCCAGAGCATGGGGGGCAGGTATCTGGGGGCGCAGTTGTTTGCAGGGAGCGCGATGATGGTTGGTGGAAGCTTTTTGATCGCGGTCAGAGTCAAAAAAAGGGGGTGGCGGGTTGGAAGGGTTTGATAGCTCTGAAATATAAATGCTTAGGTGTATTCGGTAGCCTCTGATAGTGATATCGGATCACTTTCGACACGTCGAAGACCATCTGCGCCTAAAATTTTCCGAGACCCTCCAGGACAGCATGGATGGCAAGCCGCCACATTCGTGCCGGCATGGAATATTTCCTGCGAGCCTACCTCGCCCAAGAATTACAACTGAATGTTACAGCACATGGAAGCCATTGTGATGCTGGTGCAGTAGCTCCTTAAGCCCGTGCAATGAGTCCTAGGCGACAAGCTCAAAGCACAAAACCCAGCCCAAACAAAATCACACGCAACGACCATTCCAATTCGTTAATCCCAAATCACACATCCCAGCGTTTTCCCCCATACGCAGCACCCCAAAAATCTCATACACTCTACCATCTATCCCATACACCGCGTACCAAAAGAAGGGAGTGCTGTGAGCCCCGTGCCACCTATCCAAGCGCTGCCTAAAGCTCAAACCCGACAACACCATTTCCGTTTACCCCCCCCATTCCAAAAGGACCAAAGAAATATAAAAAAAATAAAAAGGGGGGAAGCCAAAGAGGTCCAAAAGCAATCGCGCTGAGTCAAGATATACCACCGGGATTCCCGTCCTCCCATACCCATACATTGTCCCCACCCTGCTTTGTAACCCAGAGCCAAAGAAAGGTTCTTGCAGCCACGCTTCTTTCCCTGTCACAACCCCCCCCCCCAAAAAAGCCAAGAACCCACACCAACAACCCCCTCTCCTCTCCCCTACTTCCTCTTCCTATCACAAGGCAACGACTCCCTTTTATGCACCCTGCGCGCATGATCCCTCAAATGATCCTTCCTCTTAAAACCCCACTTGCCCTGGCTGCCGCAGCCCTTGAAGGGACAATCGTAGCGCAATTCGGGGGGCGGCGGGAAGTGGATGGCTTCCATGTGGCGCCTGAGGTCGAAGTGGCGTTTGGCGACGTAGGGGCAGCGGGGGTCGAGGCAGACGTATAGGTTTGGTG